>Ga0075435_100001756_pt1 | contig 14106 bp, 7 predicted proteins | sample RhiMethybrSRZTD4_FD_75302 | JGI IMG/M metagenome (GOLD analysis project Ga0075435, IMG submission 75302) | Populus rhizosphere microbial communities from Tennessee, USA - Rhizosphere MetaG P. TD hybrid SRZTD4 | ecosystem: Host-associated > Plants > Roots > Rhizosphere > Soil | place: USA...
CTCCTTCCAGATTGCGTTGAACAACAACCGACAGACGACGTCGAGCCTGAACGTCCTATTCAACCCGACGTTCAACACGAATTGGTCAGGCACTTACACGCAGCCGCTCTTGCGCAATTTCCGGACTGACTCGACTCGCCAGCAGTTGCAGGTCAGCCGAGTGAACCGCAACATCTCGGACGTGCAGCTTAGGAGCACGATCACGAACACGGTGTCGAATGTGCGCAACGCGTACTGGGACTACGTGTTCGCCGTGCAATCGGTCGACGTCGCGAATACCTCGGTCACCCTCGCTGAACAGCTGGTCAAGGACAACCAGACGCGCGTCGAAGTCGGGACGATGGCACCGATCGACGTCGTGCAGGCGCAGTCGCAGGCGGCAACCGCCCGTCAGAACCTTGCAGCGGCGCAGCAGACCATGCGCACCGCCGAGCTCGCGCTCAAACGTCTCATCGTTGCCGGCACACAGGACCCGAACTGGAACGCGCAACTCGATCCGGTGGACCATCCTGAATTTGCTCCTCAGTCGGTCGATCTCGAGGGCGCGTTGCGCCGCGCGCTCAGTGAGCGGACCGATCTGGAGATAGCCAAGCAGAACACCCAGGCGAACGACGTCACGCTCAAGTTTCTGCAGGATCAGCTCAAGCCGCAGCTGGATCTCGTAACGACGTACGGACTCGCGGGCCTCGGCGGTCAGCAATATACGTATCCCGAGGGGGCCCAGGGCGTGAACCGCTTCCCGAATGGCAAGCTCCCTGGCGGATACGCGGACGCGGTGTCATCGCTGCTCGGCTCGCACTTTCCGCGCTGGACGGCACAGTTGAATTTCTCGTACCCACTCGGCCTCAGCTCGCAGGAGGCATCCGTTGCGCGTGCGCGGATTCAGCTGAATCAGGTGCAGGCGCAAGTTCGGCAGATCGAGCTTCAGATCGCGACCGACGTGACGACCGCAGCGGTCACGGTGCAGACGTCCACCGAGCGTGTACAAGCCGCGCAGGCGGCGCATGAGCTCGCGCAGAAGCAGCTCGAAGCCGAACAAAGCAAGTTCGAGGTCGGCATGTCGACAAACTACCTTGTCATTCAAGCGCAGCGCGATTTGGCGACAGCCCAGACGAACGAACTGCAGGCGGTCTTGAACTATCGCAAAGCTCTCGTTGAACTCGAACGGCTCCAGCAGACGACACTTCAGACGCAGAACATTACGATTCTGAATCCGGGCGGCGGCGGCACGGGTACTGCGGCTACCACTGCGCGGCCGGCGGGGCAGTAAGGATCGGTCGGTCAGGAAGACGCGCAACCATGAAGCGAGCGGCCATCGTTCTGTTGATCATCGCGGCCATCGGCGCCGGGGCGGGGGCGTACTACATCCGCCGCGGCGGCGCCGACGTTCAGGTGATCACTGCGCCGATCACGCGCGGCGACATCGTCGATACGGTGGGCGCAACGGGAACGCTGCAGGCGGTGACCACGGTGCAGGTCGGCAGTCAGGTGTCCGGCAACATTCAATGGCTCGGCGCCGACTTCAACTCGATCGTGAAGAAAGGACAGGTCATCGCGCGGCTCGACCCGTCGCTGTTCGACGCGCAGCTGCAGCAGGCGCGCGCGAACGTCGGTCAGGCCCAGGCGAACCTCACGAAAGCCCAGAGCGATCTCGAGCGGACGAAGGTGCAGCTGCTCGACGCGCAACAGAAATACACGCGCGCGAAGGAGCTCGCCACGCGGAGCCTCCTTCCGCAGAGCGATCTCGACGCCGCGAAGATCGCCGTCGACACGGCGCAGGCGATGCTGCAGTCGCAGCAGGCCACGGTTGCGCAGGCGCAGGCCGCGGTAACGCAGGCGCAGGCGACGGTCAATCAGAACCAGGTCAACCTCGAACACACGATCATCACGACGCCGATCGACGGAATCGTGACGCAGCGCAGCGTCGACGTCGGCCAGACCGTTGCGGCGAGCATGCAGGCGCCGACGCTCTTCGTGATCGCTGCCGACCTGACGAAGATGCAGGTGAACGCGAACATCGACGAAGCCGACGTGGGCCGCATCCGGCCCGGACAGCACGTCACGTTTCGCGTCGACGCGTATCCGACCGACACGTTCAGCGGCACCGTCGCGCAGGTGCGCCTGCAGCCGCAGGTCGTCTCGAACGTGACGACGTACGGCACGGTCATCGACGTCCCGAATCCCGACCTGAGGTTGAAGCCGGGCATGACCGCGAACGTGAAGGTCGAGATCGCGAAGCGCTCCGACGCGCTGAGCGTGCCGAACTCGGCGCTGCGATTCCGCCCGACGGCCGAAGTCTTTGCCGCGCTCAATCAACCGGTGCCTCCGGAAACCCAGTACGGAGCCGGCGGCCGCGGGCGAAACGCACAGAGCGGAACGAATCAACCGGGCGGTCCGGGGTCGGCGTTCGCGCAGCAGGCCACGCCTGCGCCAACGGGCTCAGGACAGGGTCCTTCGACAGGCTCAGGGCGCGGATTCGATCCGGCGCGCATGATGGATCGCTTCAAGTCGATGGCGCCCGACGAACAACAGCAGTTCATCGAGCGCATGAAGGGACGCGGTCAGGATGTCAGCGCGTTCGAAAAGGCGGCCACGCCGGCGCCGAAGCCGAAGCCTGGTGCGCCGCAGACCGCTCAAACGATCGATGCGCTCTTCGCGCCGCTGCCGGTCGTGGAATCGCGCGGCCGCGTCTGGCTGTTCATGAATCATCAGCTCAAGCCGGTGGCAGTGCGGCTTGGAATTTCCGACGGAACGAACACCGAGCTGCTCAGCACCGAGCTGCCGCAGAACACGGAAGTGGTCACCGGCGTGACTGGCGTCGGCACGACGCGGACGGCTCCGACCCAGGGTACCGGCAACCCGCTCCTGCCCGGACGCGGAGGGTTTGGGCAAGGACGCGGGCGGTAAGTCGACCGCGTCGGCGTCATTGCGGATTGAGGATTGCGGATTGCGGATTGATTGCGGATCGGAGGATTGAATGCGATTGCGGACTCATTGTGGAGTCAATCGTCAGTGAATCCGCAATCCGCAATCCTCAATCCGCATTGCTAAATGTCACGAATGCCTACGGTTATCGCGGCCAAGAATCTCGTGAAGACCTATGTGGTTGGCGAGGTCGAGGTGAGAGCGTTGCGCGGAGTCAATCTCGAAGTGCAGCGCGGCGAGTTCCTCTCGGTTACGGGACCGTCGGGCTCGGGCAAGTCGACGTTCATGCACATCGTCGGCTGTCTGGATCGGCCGACGTCGGGACAGTACTTTCTCGACGGTCAGGACGTCTCGCGCATGTCGAAGGACGCGCTGGCCGCGGTGAGGAACAGGAAGATCGGGTTCGTGTTCCAGGGGTTCAACCTGCTGTCGCGGACGACGGCCCTCGACAACGTCGAGCTGCCGCTGCTCTACGGCGGCAACGGGATGAAGACGGCGGATCGACACAAGCGGGCGCTCGAGATGCTCGAACTGGTCGGACTGGGTGATCGCGCGGATCACCATCCCAACCAGCTGTCGGGCGGACAGCAGCAACGCGTCGCGATTGCGCGGGCGTTGATCAACAACCCGTCGATTCTTCTCGCGGACGAGCCGACAGGCAACCTGGATACCAAAACCAGCATCGAAGTGATGGGGATCTTTCAGCGTCTGAACGTCGAGCGCGGCATCACGGTGGTGCTGATCACGCACGAGATGGACATCGCCGAGTACGGATCGCGGATCGTGAGCTTCCGTGACGGTCAGGTCGTGGCCGACAAAGCGATTGGGCGCCGCAGAAACGCCGGAGAAGAACTGGCCGCGCTTCCGCCGGCCGCCGAGGCCGTTTGATTGCGGATTGAGGATTGCGGAATGCGGATTGATTGGGGATTGGTGATTTGGGGATTGCGGAGTGATTGGTTGATCGGCAGTAGATCCGCAATCCGCAATGCGCAGTCCGCATTACGCCGGTCATAGTCATGTCATTGTTGATGATTCTTCGGGTCGCGCTGAAGGCGCTGGGGCGCAACAAGATGCGGACCGCGCTGACGATGCTCGGCATGATCATCGGCGTCGCGGCGGTCATCACGATGGTCGCGCTTGGCACCGGCGCGCAAACGTCGATCGAAGCGCAGATCCAGTCGACCGGCACGAACATGATCATCGTCACCGCCGGAAACTTCATGGCGGGCGGCGTGCGGCAGGGCCAGGGAAATGCGTCGACGCTCACGCCGGAAGATGCACAGACGATTGCGCGCATGCAGGGCGTGCAGTACGCGGCCGCCGGTTCGAACACGCGGGCGCAGGTCGTCGCCGGCAACCAGAACTGGAACACGCAGATTCAGGGCACGGATGTCGACTTCCCGCTGATCCGATCGTGGCCGCAGCTGCAGGGGGCGTTCTTCACGCCGACCGATGTGGCGACGGCCGCGAAAGCGGCGGTCCTCGGCACGGTCGTGCGCGATCAGCTGTTCGATCCGATGACGAATCCGGTCGGCGAGGTGATTCGCATCGCGCAGCAGCCCTTCACCGTCGTCGGCGTGATGTCGAGCAAGGGCCAATCCGGCATGGGCCAGGACCAGGACGATGTCATCTTCGTGCCGTATACGACGGTGATGAAGAAGTTGCGCGGCATCACGTTCATCCAGAACGTCACGGTGTCGGCTGTCTCGGCGTCCGAGACCTCGGCGGTGGCCGACAATATCGCCCAGCTGCTGCGCGTCCGCCATAAGATCCAGCCGGGCGATCCCGACGACTTCATGGTGCGCACCATGGAGGAGATGGCGAACGTGCGCAAGGAAGCGACGCAGACGATGACGGCGCTGCTCGCGAGCATCGCGGGCGTGTCGCTGCTGGTCGGCGGCATCGGCATCATGAACATCATGCTCGTGTCGGTCACCGAGCGGACGCGGGAGATCGGTCTGCGGATGGCGATCGGCGCGCGCGGCCGCGATGTGCTGATGCAGTTCCTCGTCGAGGCCGTGGTGCTGAGTCTGTTCGGCGGCGGCATCGGCATCGCGCTCGGATTTGCCGTGGCGCAGGGCGTCACGTTGTGGCAGGGGTGGCCGACGGCCGTGTCGCCGAACGCCGTCGCGCTCGCGTTCGGTTTCGCGGCGATGACGGGCGTGTTCTTTGGTTTCTATCCGGCGCGGAAGGCCGCCGCGCTGGATCCCATTGATGCGTTGAGATTCGAATGACGACGTTGCGGATGCGTGCTTGCGTTCGATGTGGAATTGGGTCGTGCCTGCTCGCGGCTGCACTGACGGCAGTCGCCTGCTCGGGCGAAGCGGTGCAGTCGACACCGGCGCCGTCGGGTCGCGGCGGCGGAGGACTGAATGCCGCGGTTCCCGTCACGACCGCCTCCGTGGTGCAGAAGACGACGCCAATCACCGTCGAAGGGATCGGCACCGTCATCGCCGCGTCGACGGTTTCCGTCCACGCGCAGATTACGGGCGAGCTCACCTCGGTCAACTTCAAGGAAGGCGAAGACGTGACGCAGGGGCAGGTGATCGTCACGCTCGATCGCCGGCCGCTCGAAGCGGCGCTGCAGCAGGCGCAGGCGACGCTCGCGCGCGATGTCGCGCAGGCCGCGAACGCGAAAGCACAGGCGGCGCGCTATCAGGATCTCCTGCAGCGCGGCATCGCCACGCGCGAGCAGGTGGACACGATGACCACCCAGGCCGCCGCGCTCGAAGCCACCGTCGGCGCCGATCGCGCAGTCGTCGAGAACGCCAAGGTGCAGCTCGATTACGCGACGATCACGGCGCCCATCTCGGGCCGCACGGGCCTGCTGCAGGTCCACCCCGGCAATCTGGTGCGCGCGAACGATACGAATCCGATCGTCACGATCAACAAGATCACGCCGGTCTACGTCTCGTTCGCGATTCCGGAAGCCCGGCTGCCGGAATTGAAGCGCTACATGGCGCAGGGCCAGCTGCCGATCGTCGCGCAGGCGCCTGACGATCAGGGCAAGCCGTCGATCGGCCGCGTGAACTTCATCGACAACGCCGTGGACGTGACGACCGGAACGATCAAAGTGAAAGGCACGTTCCCGAACGAGGATCGCCGGTTGTGGCCAGGCCAGTTCGTCAACGTGCAGGTGACGCTCACCTCCGATCCGAACGCCATCGTCGTCCCCTCGGTCGCGGTGCAGAACGGCCAGCAGGGTCAGTACGTGTTCGTCGTGAAACCCGATCAGACGGTGGAGCTCCGGACCGTGACGGTGGCCCGCGCCAATAGTGAAGAGACGGTGATCAGGAGCGGTCTGAAAGCCGGCGAAACGGTCGTCACCGACGGCCAGATTCGGCTCACGCCCGGCAGCCGCGTCAGCGTGAAGAACGCGACCGGCGAGAAGGTGGCCCCATGAACCTCGCGGAGTTGTTCATCAAGCGCCCGGTCACGACGACCCTCATCATGCTGGGGATCATCGTGTTCGGCGCGATGGCGTACCGTCTCCTGCCGGTCAGCGACCTTCCCACGGTCGACTTCCCTACCGTCCAGGTGAACGCCGGCCTCCCCGGCGCCAGCCCGGAGACGATGGCGTCGGCGGTCGCGCTGCCGCTCGAAAAACAGTTCGCGACGATCGCGGGGTTGAACTCGATCAACTCGACGAGCTCGCTCGGCAGCACGAACATCACACTGCAGTTCGACCTGAGCCGCAACATCGACGCGGCGGCACAGGACGTCCAGTCGATGATCGCGAAGACGCAGCGCCAGCTGCCGCCGGGCATGCCGACGCCGCCGTCGTACCAGAAGGTGAACCCGGGCGATCAGCCGGTGCTGTTCCTGGTGCTCCGCTCGGCGATGCTGCCGCTGTCCGTGATCGACGAGTACGCCGAGTCGACGATCGCGCAGCGCATCTCGATGGTGAGCGGCGTCGCGCAGGTGAACGTGTTCGGCGCGGCCAAGTACGCCGTGCGCGTCGACGTCGATCCGCGCCAGCTCGCGGCCAAAGGGATTGGCATCGACGAGGTCGCGAACGCCATCACGTCGAACAACGTGAACCTGCCGACCGGGACGATCTACGGACAGGACAAGACGTTCGTCGTCCAGGCGAACGGCCAGCTGATGAAAGCCGCGGCGTACCGGCCGATGATCGTGTCGTACCGCAACGGCAACCCGGTGCGGCTCGAGGAGGTCGCGCACGTCTTCGACGGCATCGAGAACGACAAGAACGCCGCGTGGTACCGGGGCGAGCGGACGATCTATCTCGCCGTTCAGAAACAGCCGGGCACGAACGTCGTCGCCGTGTGCGACGCGGTGAAAGCGCTGCTGCCGTCGTTCCGCGAGCAGCTGCCGGCCGCGCTGTCGCTCGACGTCCGCACGGATCGATCGATCCCGATCCGCGAGTCGGTGCACGACGTGAAGTTCACGCTCGTGCTGACGATCATCCTCGTCGTCCTCGTCATCTTCCTGTTCCTGCGGAACGTCTCGGCGACGATCATCCCGAGCCTCGCGCTGCCGGCGTCGCTCGTCGCGACGTTCGCGGTGATGTATCTGCTCGACTACAGCCTCGACAACCTCTCGCTGATGGCGCTGACGTTGTGCGTCGGCTTCGTCGTCGACGACGCGATCGTGATGCTCGAGAACATCGTGCGGCACATGGAAATGGGCAAGCCGCCGATGCGCGCGGCCTACGACGGATCGAAGGAAATCGCGTTCACGATCGTCTCGATGACGCTGTCGCTCACCGCCGTGTTCATCCCGGTGCTGTTCATGGGCGGCATCGTCGGACGTCTGCTGCATGAGTTCGCGGTGACGATCGGCGTCGCGATTCTGGTATCGGGGTTCGTGTCGATCAGCCTGACGCCGATGTTGTGCAGCCGCTTCCTGAAGCCGCCGCACACGCAGCGCCACGGCTTCTTCTACAACGCGATGGAGCGGATGTTCGACGCGTGGCTGAAGCTGTACGACGTCACGCTGCGCGGCAGCCTTCGCTTCCACGTCGTCACGATGGCGATCTCGATCGCCCTGCTCGTCGGAACGGTGTATCTCTTCGGGCTCGTGCCGAAGGGATTCCTGCCGAGCGAGGATCAGGGGCGCTTCAACATCAGCGTCGAAGGGATCCAGGGGATTGGTTTCGACGAGATGGTGCGCCACCAGCAGGACGTCGCCGCGATCGTCGCAAAGGATCCGAACATCGCCGGCTTCAGCAGCAACGTCGGCGGCGGTCCGGGCGGCGGCGGTCTGAACACCGGACGCATCAGCGTGGACCTGAAGCCGCGCTCCGAGCGGAACCTGACCGTCGATCAGATCATGGCGGAGCTCCGTCCCAAGCTCGCGCAAGTCCCCGGCGTGCGCGTCTACATGGTGAATCAGCCGCCGATCAACCTCGGCGGACAACAGGGCGCGCGCAGTCTGTATCAATTCACGCTGCAGGACACCGACACGAGCGAGCTGTATCACTGGGCGCCGATCTTCGAAACGAAGCTGCGTGAACTGCCCGGCATCGAAGACGTCAGCAGCGATCTGCAGATCAAGAACCCGCAGGTCCAGGTGGAGATGGATCGCGACAAGATCTCGGCGCTGGGTCTGAACGTGAACCAGGTCGAGACCGCGCTCTACAACGCGTACGGCACGCGGCAGGTCTCGCAGATTTACGCGCCCAACAATCAGTACCAGGTCATCCTGCAGGTCGCGCCGGAATACCAGCGCGATCCCGCGGCGCTGTCGCTGCTCTACGTGCGATCGTCGAACGGCAATCTCGTGCCGCTCAACACCGTCGCGCGCGTGCGGACGGAAGCCGGGCCGCTCACGGTGAGCCACACCGGCCAGCTGCCGTCGGTGACGATTTCCTTCAACCTCAGACCGGGCACGGCGCTCGGCGACGCCGTCGATTCCATCAAAGCGTCGGCTGCATCAACGCTGCCGTCGACGATTGCGACCACGTTCCAGGGAACTGCGCAGGCGTTCCAGGATTCGTTGCAGGGCCTCGGCCTCATCCTGCTGATGGCGATCGTCGTCATCTACATCGTCCTCGGGATCCTGTATGAGAGCTTCACGCATCCACTGACGATTCTCTCGGGTCTGCCGTCGGCCGGCTTCGGCGCGCTGCTGACACTGCTGATCTTCCACACCGAGCTGAGCCTCTACGCGTTCGTCGGCGTGATCATGCTCGTCGGGCTCGTGAAGAAGAACGGCATCATGATGGTCGACTTCGCGGTCGAAGCGCAGCGCGAGCACGGCAAGAGCCCGCGCGAAGCGATTCACGAAGCGTGTCTCGTGCGCTTCCGGCCGATCATGATGACGACGATGGCCGCGCTGGTCGGCACGCTGCCGATCGCGCTTGGTTTCGGTGCGGGCGCCGAATCGCGGCGTCCGCTGGGTCTGGCAGTGGTCGGCGGCCTGGTCGTCTCGCAGTTGCTCACTCTGTACATCACGCCGGTGTACTACGTGTACATCGAGAACGCGCGGCTGTGGCTCGCGCGGCGGCGTCATGTGACAGCGCCGGCGCCGCGTCGCGACGTGCACGGGGTGGCCGCCGAAGCGCCAATCGCGTTGCAGAACATCGAGAGCAGCCGGGGTCGCGCGTAAGTGTTTTTTGACGAACCGCGCGGCGCCGGTATTTTTGCGGCCGTGTCATAAAAAAATGCTAAGAAGAGTGCGCCGATCGCCTTTATTTTTCCTGCTCCTGTTCGCACCACTCGTTTGCAGCTGCGAGAAGATGTCGGGACAGGGGAACGCGCCGCGTGGACGCGGTGGTCGCGGCGGCGTGGCCGTGGCGACGGAGACGGCGACGCTCCAGCGCATCAGCATCCAGCGCCAGGTCGATCTGTCGGGCACGCTTCTCTCCCCCGATCAAGCCAAAGTCAGCAGCGAGGTGGCGGGCATCGTCCGCGATGTGCCGGTGCAGCTCGGCTCCGAGGTGCGCACCGGCGACGTGCTCGTGCGGATCGAACCGCGCGAGCTGCAGATTGCGGTCGAACGCGCCGAGAGCGCGCTCCGCCAGATCGAAGCGCAGCTGGGGATCGATCGGACGCAGGACCGGCAGCCGCCGGCCGATGAACAAATCGGCACCGTGCGTCAGGCCATTGCCAACCGCGACGACGCGCGAAACACCTTCAAGCGCGCGGAGCAGCTGCACGGCCGCGGCCTGATGTCGCGCGTCGATTACGACACGGCGGAAACGCGGCTGAAGGTGGCCGACGCCAACTACCAGACGGCCGTCGACACCGTGCGCAGTCTCAAGGCGCAGCTCCAGGATCGGCGCGCCGCGTACGAGCTGGCGCAGAAGAAGCTGAACGACGCGGTCGTGCGCGCGCCCGTCGCGGGATCGGTGGCGGAGCGACTGGTGCAGCCCGGTGAATACATCCGCGAGAACACGCAGGTCGTCACCATCGTGCAGATGCATCCGCTGAAGCTGAAGACCGCCATTCAGGAACGCTATGCCGGACTGATTCGACCCGGTCAGGTGGTGCTGTTCACCGTCGAAGCGTTTCCCGATCGGCCCTTGACCGGAAAGATCGCGTACGTCAGCCCGGCGGTCGATCAGGCGACGCGCACGTTCCCCGTGGAGGCGCTCGTCGAGAACACCGACCACGTGCTGAAGCCCGGCTTCTTCACCAAGGGCGTGGTGCAGACGCATGTCGACGACAACATGCTGGCTGCACCCGAGGATACGATCTCCACGCTCGCGGGCGTGTCGACGGTCTACGTCATCGAGAACGGGAAGGCGCGGCAGCAGCAGGTGTCGCTCGGCGCGCGCCAGGGCAAGCTCATCGAGATCACCGGTGGTCTCGAGGGGAGCGAGCTGCTCGCCACGACCAATCTCAGTCAGCTCGCGACCGGCGTCACGGTCGTCGTCGGCCACGACGGCGAAGACGCGGCGACGGGCGGCGGCCGCAGCGGTGGACGGCAGCAAGGCGGCGGCCGTCGAGGAGCGCGGCAATGAAACTCGCCGAAGTCAGCGTCAAACGTCCTGTCTTCGCGATCATGATGACCGCCGCGCTCATCGTGCTGGGCGCGGTCTCCTACGAGTCGCTCGGCCTCGATCTGATGCCGAAGACCGACGCGCCGGTCGTCTCCGTGCAGGCGAACCTGCCGGGCGCCAGCGCCGAGGAGATCGAAACGCAGATCACCAAGCGCATCGAGGAGGCGGTCAACACGATCAGCGGCATCGACGAGCTGCGCGCGTCGTCCGATCAGGGCAACTCGCGCGTCACGATCACGTTCACGCTCGAACGCGAGATCGAATCGGCGACGCAGGACGTGCGCGACAAGCTCGCACAGATCGTCAACCAGTTTCCGCGCGACACGCGCCCGCTGCAGATCACGAAGATGGATCCCGACGCACAGCCGATTTTCGGCTTCGCCGTCTACGGCCCCCGCTCGCCGAAGGAGATCACCGAGATCACCGAGAAGCGCGTGAAGCAGGAGCTCGAGACGGTGAAGGACGTCGGCTCGGTCGGCTACAACGGCGAGCGGAAGCGCGAAATCCAGCTGATGCTGAACGCCGATCGGCTGAACGCGTACGGCCTGAGCGCGGATCAGGTGCGCACGGCGGTCGAGCGTCAGAACGTCGAGATTCCCGGCGGCCAGTTCACGAACGGACCCGCCGAAGTCGCGCTGCGGACGATGGGGCGTATCCGCAACGTCGAGGATTTCAACCGGATCGTCATCTCGTACCGCGCTGACGGATCGGTCATCACGTTCGGCGACGTCGGCCGCGTCGTCGACAGCGTGCAGGAAGTGCGGAGCGCGACACGCCTGAGCGGGACGCCCGCGATCGGCGTGCAGGTACGCAAGCAGTCGGGCACGAACACCGTGGAAGTCGTCGACCGCGTGCGCGACAAGCTCGCGCGCGTCCAGTCCGCGCTGCCGCAGGACATCCAGATCAGCATCGGGAACGATCAGTCGCGCTTCATCCGCCGCTCGTTCGAGGACATCAAGCTGCACCTCATCCTCGGCGGACTGCTGGCGAGCGTGGTCGTCTTCCTGTTCATCCGGAATCTCCGCGTCACCTTCATCGCGGCGCTCGCGATTCCCGCGTCGATCATCGGCACGTTCACGTTCATGAAAGTCGCCGGGTTCACGCTGAACAACATGACGATGCTCGCGCTGTCGCTCGCGACCGGCATCGTCATCGACGACGCGATCGTCGTGCTCGAGAACATATTCAGGTTCGTCGAAGAGAAAGGCGTTACGCCGAAGGAAGCCGCGGCGGAAGCCACGGCCGAAATCGGTCTCGCCGTGATGGCGACTACACTGTCGCTGGTCGTCATCTTCGTGCCGGTCGCGTTCATGACCGGCCAGATCGGCCGCTATTTCTACAGTTTCGGCCTCACCTCGGCCGCCGCCATCCTGTTGTCGATGTTCATCTCGTTCACGCTGACGCCGGCGCTCTGCGCGATGTGGCTGAAGAAGGACGACGCGAAATCCGACCACTCGACGACGAAATCGTCCGGCTTCTACGCGAGGATGGACGCGGTTTACGGCAGGATGCTCGTCTGGTCGCTGCATCACCGCCTGGTGATGATCCTCATCGCGGCCGCGGTCGTCGCATCCGCTGCGATCCTCTATCCCTACGTCGGCAAAGAGCTCGTGCCGGACGACGATCAGGGCGAGTTCAGCATCAACGTGCGCCTGCCGCGCGGAACCAGCTACCAGCGCACCGAAGAGTTCATCAAGCCAATCGAGAAGGAAGTGCTGGCGTTTCCGGCGCTCGAGCGCGTGATGCAGAACGTGAACCCCGGGTGGGTGAACTTCAACATCACGATGGTGCCGCTCGAAGATCGCAAGATCTCGCAGCAGGAGCTGATGGTGCGCGCGCGGCAGACGCTGCGGAAGTATCAGGGCGCGCGAATCAGCGTGTCGGGCGGGACCGACATCTCGGGCGCGGCGACCGGACGCGGCGGCCCGGGCGGCGGCGGCGGACCCGGCGGGGGCGGCGGCGGCTTCAACCGGCTGAACATCCTCATTCAGGGACCGGACATCGAGGAGCTGCAGAAGTACACGGTCACGCTGATGGACAAAGTCCGGACCATCCCGGGCGTCGTCGACGTCGACACGAACTTCGAAGCGACGCAGCCCGAGCTGCGGATCAACGTGGATCGGGCGCGGGCGGCCGATCTCGGCGTCAACATCGACACGCTGGCCACCAATCTGCGGACGCTCGTCGGCGGCGAGGAAATCTCGGAGTTCAAGGACGGCGACGATCAGTTCAAGGTGCTGCTGCGGCTCGATGAGCCCTACCGGAACATCGAGACGCTGTCGTCGCTGCTGATTCCCGCCGGGCCGGGCGCCGCCGGACGGACCGTGCGCGTCAGCGACGTCGCGCAGCTCACGCGCGATTTCGGGCCGGCGTCAATCGATCGCTACAACCGTCAGCGGCAGATCTCGGTCAACGCGAACCTGCAGGGCGTCACGCTGAGCGAGGCGCTGGCGGCCGCGCGCACGAAAGTGCAGGAACTGCACCTCAAGCCGGGATATCAGGCGGTCTTCGGCGGGAGCGCCCGGACGCTTGCCGAAGCGTCGAACAACTTCACGATCGCGATCGTGCTGGCGGTCATCTTCATCTACATGGTGCTCGCGTCGCAGTTCAACAGCTTCGTCCATCCGCTGACGATCATGACGTCGCTGCCGCTCAGTCTGCCCGCCGGACTGCTCGCGCTGATGGCGTTCGGGATGACAGTAAACGTCTACAGCGCGATCGGGTTGATGATGCTGTTCGGGATCGTGAAGAAGAACTCGATCCTGCAGGTGGACTACACCAACACGCTCCGCGCGCAGGGGATCGAGCGGCACGAGGCGCTGATCCAGGCGAATCACGTGCGCCTGCGGCCGATTCTCATGACGACGATCGCAATCGTCGCCGGCATGATCCCGATCGCGCTCGGCCGCGGCGCCGGCGCCGGCTCGCGCGCGTCGATGGCGGTCACCATCCTGGGCGGTCAGGTGCTCTGCCTGCTCCTGACCCTGCTCGTCACGCCGGTCGTGTACTCGTACTTCGACGACCTGCGCGAATGGAAACCGGCCGCCGCGTTCAAACGGCTGATTAAGCGGCGGACAACCGAGCAGCCCGCCCCCGAGCGCGCCTAGCGCGTTTTCGATATTTTCGGGCCGCGGGTGGGCACTGATCGCGCACCGCTCGAACAGCCGCTCAGCCACGGTGAGATGCGCGTTTGATGTAGACGCGGCCCTGAAAGG
>Ga0075435_100001758_pt1 | contig 14102 bp, 15 predicted proteins | sample RhiMethybrSRZTD4_FD_75302 | JGI IMG/M metagenome (GOLD analysis project Ga0075435, IMG submission 75302) | Populus rhizosphere microbial communities from Tennessee, USA - Rhizosphere MetaG P. TD hybrid SRZTD4 | ecosystem: Host-associated > Plants > Roots > Rhizosphere > Soil | place: USA...
ACGAACCGCAGCAGCGTCAGCAGCACCGCCCCCCAGATGCCGATCCGTTCGTAGGGCGGCACCAGCGCGACCAGGAAGGTCGCCACGCCCATCAACAGCAGCGTCGCGATCAGTGCCGACTTGCGGCCGAGCCGATCGCCGTAGTGTCCGAAGATTGCCGCGCCGACCGGTCGGGCGACGAACCCGACCGCATACACGCCGAACGCTTCGAGCGTTCCGACGACCGGATCGGCGCGCGGAAAGTACAACCGAGCGAAGACGAGCCCGGTCACGGTGCTATAGAGGAAGAAGTCGTACCACTCGATCGCCGTGCCGACGGCGCCGGCGATGACCGCGCGCCGCAATTGCCGGCGGCGCTCGGCGTCGGAGTTGGTGACGGCGGCTACGGTCTGGCGAGACGCGCTCATGGGCGAGACATCATACTTCGCGAGGTTTCAACTGATGGCGGTCTGAAGCACGAAAGGAAGCGGCGCAATCGCGTGACGGACCTTCGTGTCGTCACGACAACCGAGAGTATGGAGCTGCTGGCACTCCTCTGGATGAACGCCGATCTGCTTACTCTTAGCGGTGCGCTTGATCCCGTCAAGGCCTTGCGGTACGAATAGCGGGTGCCACGCGTCCTTGCTCTTCTCTTCCTCGCCGGGGCCGTAGCCGGCCAGGCCGCCGATCCATGGTCTCGTGTCGCCGCACTCTATCATCAGCGCGTGCACGATGCGGGGATTGTCGGCAGCAGCCTGATGGTGGTGCAGAACGGCGCGATCGTCCACAAGGCGTTCGAAGGGCTGCAGGACCTCGATCGCAGACGGCCGGTCGACGAAGAGACGATTTACCACTGGGCATCGATTACCAAGACGTTCACCGGCGTCGCGATTATGCAACTGCGCGATCGCCGGTTGCTGTCACTGGACGACCCGGTAGTGAAATACGTGCCGGAACTGCGCCTCGTTCACAATCCGTACGGCGACATGTCGCAAGTCACGATTCGACAGCTGATGTCCCACAGTGCCGGATTTCGCGCCGCCACGTGGCCGTGGGGTGGCGACGAGCCGTGGCATCCATTCGAGCCGACCCGCTGGGAACAGGTGGTCGCGATGTTCCCGTACACGGAGATTCTGTTCAAGCCGGGCACGCAATACAGCTATTCCAACCCTGGCGTGATTTTTCTGGGACGGATCATCGAGTTCCTTTCCGGAGACGATTACGAGGTGTACATCACGAAGAATGTGTTCATGCCGCTCGGCATGACAAGGAGCTTCTTCGACCGCGCGCCGTACCACCTCGTCGCCCACAAATCGCACAGCTACCTTCGCACTGACGATGGCATCACGGAACAGCGCTTCGATTTCGACACCGGCATCACCGTTTCAAACGGTGGTCTGAACGCGCCGCTCGGTGATATGGCCAAGTGGTTGACATTTCTGATCGAGGGCAACGACGCCATTCTGAAGCGATCGTCCGTCGACGAGATGTTTACGCCGCAGATTCGCGCGCGTGACGGGGAGGGGGGCAGCGGTTCCGATGTGCAAGCGGGGTTGTCTACCTTCATCGAGCGGCACGGGGACGTCGAACTGGTCGGCCACAGCGGCGATCAGAACGGATTCATCTCGCACCTGTACGTGCACCGGCCGTCGCACTCCGGTTATATCGTGTCGTTCAACACCGACACGGCGTCGAAACGTGACCCGAAGCGCACGACGCGGGCGGTGGACGATGATGTGCGGGATGTGATCGTCCGCGAGTTGTTTGCGCCGCGCTGACGATCGCGGTTAGACGGGCGCGATCGCGCGGTACGCGCCTGGCAGATTGCCAGCTGCCTGGTCCGGCGGCGTCCTCGCGAAGCCGCGCACGCGCACAGGACATGCCGTTGATATGATCGGTGATCTGATGATTGCAATCATGTGGCAGTTCGACGTGAAGAGCGGTCGCGAAAAAGAGTTCGAAAAACTCTACGGCGCGGATGGCGACTGGACGGCGTTGAATCGGCAGACGCGGTCGTATCTCGGAAGTTCGTTTCTCCACGACCAGAACCTGTCGTCGCGCTATCTGGTGATCGAATACTGGAGCGAAATGCTGGTATACGAGCAGCACCGCACGTCCCGCTCGGCGATCATCGATTCGATCGAGCAGCGTCGCGCGGAACTCGTTGATGCCGTGGAGCCGCTCGGTCTCTACACCGCGCTCGATGTGCCCGATCGGTGGGGACCAACCTGGTCGCAGCGACGCTGAGACGAAGCAGGTCCCGGCACGCTGGTGCTCCGCAGATTCGATGCAGAACGAATGTCGGTCGATTGACGGTGCGCCAGAGCGGTTTCGATTTCTTCGTCGTGTCGCCGCGCTTCGCGCGTGACCCCGCTCCAGGCGCTGCACTAAAATGACGGTTCTACTCCTGATGCAGCGCGCGGATCGGGTCGATGCGTGACGCGCGCCGCGACGGCAGATAGCCGGCGGCGCCGAGAGCGGCGACCAGAACAATCGCCGCAGCCGCGGCGTACTGCGGGTCGCCGGCGCTGACGCCGTACAGCTGGTTCGCAATCAGGCGCGTGGCCGCGAATGCGATCGGCACGCCGATCAGGATGCCGGCCGCGGCCTGCGCGAGCGCTTCGCGGATCACCAGACGCACCACGGCACCGCGACGCGCGCCAAGGGCGATGCGAATGCCGATCTCGCTGGTGCGCCGCTGCACCATATAAGCCATCAGCCCGTAGAGACCGATACACGACAGCCCGAGCGCGAGCGCACCGAAGCAGGCGGCGAGCGTGGCGATGGTCTGCTCCTGCCGCAGCATCTGGCTGACGTGATCTGACAGCGTTGCGGCGCGCAGCACCGGCAGTCCCGGATCGATCTCGGCGAGCGTGCGACGGATCAGGCTGGCGATCTCCGCTGCATCGCCAGCGGAGCGGACCTCGATCGCGTTGACGAAATTCGATTGGTAGTCGCTGGACGCCTGCGGCTGGTGCGGGCTCATCTGCAGCAGCGGCAGGTACGCCATCGGACGCGGGTCCTCGCGCGGGCTATCGTATTTCGCGTTTTCGACGACCCCGATGATCTCGCGCGGCGCGGCGTCCGCCTCGCTCTCGATGGTGAAGCTGCGGCCGATCGGATCGGCGTTCGGAAAGAACCGCTGCGCCAACGAGTCGCTGACTACGACGACGCGCCGCGAGGCCTGCGTGTCGTGCTCGTTGAACGTGCGGCCGCGGAGCACCGTGGTGCCGAGCGTCTCGAAGTAGCGAGGCGAGACACGATTCAGCAAGGGGCTCATCGGCTCGTCGGGTCGAGGCGTGTAACCGGGGACGGTGACGCTGAACGCCCAGCAGCAGCCGTTGAACGGGCTGTAGTGCGACAGGCTCGCGCTGGCGACGCCGGGCAGCGAATTCAGCCGCGATTGCAGCTGCTGATAGAGCGGACCGAGACGCTCCAGTTCGTATCCGGCCAGCGCCGGATCGACGGTCGCGACGAGGACGTGCGATCGGTCGAAGCCGAATCGCTGGTTCGCGACGTTCGCGAGGCTGCGCGCCAGCGAACCCGCGGCGGCCAGCACCACCAACGAGGCCGCGACTTCTCCGACGACCAGCGCCTTGCCGAGCGGGAACCGGACGCGCTTCATCGCCTGCGCGATGTCCGATTGCAGTCGGATCGCGGGCAGCACGCCGAAGGCAACCGCCGCCGCGCACGAGAGCGTGAACGTGAACGCGAGCAGGCGCAAGTCGGGCGTCGTCTGAATCGGAACGTACTCCGCGTCGCGGAAGACCATTCGTAGCAGCAGCGTCGTCGCGGCCGAGGCCATCGGCAACGCCAGCGCACCGCCCGCAAGCGCCAGCATCAGACTCTCGGCGAGCGACTGGCGGACGAGCCGACCGCGCGTCGCGCCGAGCGCAAGGCGCAGTGACCGCTCCGCACGCCGCGTCGAGCCGCGCGCGAGCAGCAGCCCGGCGATGTTCGCGCACGCGATCAGCAGCACGGCGATCGAGATGCCGAGGAGGAGCCGGAGCGTCTGCCCGTAGTTGCGGCGCATTCGCGGGATGCCGCTGCCGGCGGGCGTCAGCTCCACTCGACTCGCCGCGATGCGGGCGCTCCGTTCCGGCGATATCGTCGACCCGGCGCGGGCGCGAAGCCAGTTCTGCAACGCCAGCGTCAAGCGCGGCTGCGCCTGTGCGGCAGTCGTGTCCGGTTTCAGGCGGCCGATCAGGTACAACCAGTGCTCGTCCGGTTCGTCGATCAGGTTCCGTTCTCGTTTCAGCGCGCGCGAGGCGGAGACGGGAAGCCAGAAGCCTGGTGGATCGGGTTCAATCGTTTCGCCGTAGAACTCCGCGGGCGCGACGCCGACGATCGTGACCGGCACGCCGTTGATGTCGATCGTCGACCCGATCGCTGCCTGACTCTGGTTCAGCGTGTTCTTCCAATAGCGATCGCTGACGACGGCCGCCAGACGCGACGCGGGCGCGTCGTCGGACGGCACCAGCGTGCGGCCGAGTGCGGCGTCGACGCCGAGCACGTGAAAGTAGTTGCCGGAAACGAACCGGGCCGTGGCGGGTTCTGCGGTGCGGGCGTCGCCGAACCGGACGCCGATGCGATCCTCCGAGCTCTGAACGGCGCACAGGCGGTCGAAGACATCTGCGTCGCGAAGATGCGTATAGAGATCGTACGAGACGACGTCGACCGATCCTCGCTGACCGGTGCCGACGCCTCTCGCTCGCGCGTGGCCTACGAGCACGAGGCCGCCGGGGTCGCGTACGGGGAGCGATTTGAGAACGACAGCGTCGATCAGCGTGAAGATAGCCGCGTTCGCGCCGATGCCGAGCGCGAGGCTGAGCACGGCGACCGCGGTGAAGCCCGGCGCCCTGCGCAACTGCCTGAGCGCCAACCGCATGTCCTTGCACGCGTCTTCGAGCCATCTCACTACGACGCCGTCCAGCGCCTGCTCGCGGTACGACAGCGGGTTGCCGAACCGCACTCTCGCGTTGTCGCGCGCCTGCTGCGGGTCGACGCCGCGGGCGCGTTCTTCGTCCTCGATGAGCGCCAGGTGCGTCTCGAGCTCGTCCCGCAGGTCATCGTCGAGGCGCGTTCGACGCACGACGTTCCAGAGCCGGCGAAGTTTTGACGGCATAGTCGTTCTCTCAGGCGAAGCGCAGGGCGCGGCCGACTGCTTCGGTCAGCTCGAGCCAGCGGCGTTCTTCCTCTTCGAGCTGCCGGCGGCCGGCGGCAGTGATCGTGTAGAAGCGCGCTTTTCGCCCCGTATCGGTGGTGCCCCACTGCCCCTTGAGCCATTTCTCGTGCGTCATCCGCTGCAGCGCCGGATAGAGCGAACCTTCCTCGATGCGCAGCGAGTCGTCGGTGATCTGATGGATGCGCTGTGCGAGCCCGTAGCCGTGCAGCGAACCCGATCGCGCCAGGATCTTGAGGATGAGGAGGTCGAGGGTGCCTTGCAAACGATCGTTCTGGTGTTTCGGCATATACAGCCAGCTATGTATAGCTGGCTCAGAGTGTGCGCCGATCGAGGCCGGATGTCAAACCAGCAGTCTAGTCCTGGCGCAGGGCGAGGATCGGCTCGACGCGTCCGGCACGACGCGCTGGAACGTACGCCGCCGACGCTGCGACGCCGCCGAGCAGCGCAAGCACGCCCGCGTAGGTCCACGCGTCGTACGGGGTCACGCCGAAGAGGAGCGTTTCAAAGGCTCGTAGCAGCACGAACGACAGGACGACGCCGATCGCCGCGCCGACGGCGACGAGCCGCAGGCCGCTGCCGATCACCGAGCGCGTGACCGTGCCGAGGCGTGCACCGAGCGCGATGCGGATGCCGATTTCCTTCGTCCGCTCCGCGACGAGGAACGCGAGCAGCCCGTAGAGGCCGAGCGAAGCGAGCAGCAGGCCACTCACGGCAAAGCTGCCGGAGACGAGCGCGTTCAGACGTTCGCGCGCGAGGCTTTCAGCCATCGCGCTGTCGAACGTTCGCACCCTGGTGACCGCGAGGTTGCGGTCGATCGCGTGGATCGCGTTGACGGCCGCGCTCGCCACCGTCTCGGGTTGACCGGTCCGCGCGAAGAGCGTCATGCCGGTCTCCTGCATCCGGCGATGGCTGTAGAACACGGTCGGCTGCGGCTCGTCTCGCACGGATCCTTCGCTCACGTTGCCGACAACGCCGATGATCGGAAGGTGGGGATTCTCGCGCTCCATCCAGACCGAGATCGCCGTCGCCAGCGGATCGACGTCGGAAAGGAACGTCTTCGCGAACGCCTCGTTGACGATGAATCCGGCCGCCGGATTCGCGTCGTCCGCCTCGGTGAACTCGCGCCCGCGGAGCACCGGGATGCGAAGCGTGTGGAAATACTGCGGCGTCACGACGCGGATCACGACGGACGGTCGATCGTTCATCGGCAGTTCCGGCGTACCGATCCGATGGAACGTCGTTCCTCCTCTTGGTGAGCCGATGACGGCGAGGCTGTTGGCGGCTGCCGCCGATTCGACGCCGGGAAGAGCGCGCAGCGCGGCCACCGCGTCGCGGAAGAACGCCACTCGGCGCTCCGGCGTATAGCGCGCGGCCGGCAGGACGACGTTCATCGTCAGGAGGCCGTGTTTGTCGAAGCCGGCATCCGCCCGGTTCAATGCGATCAGGGTTCGCACGAGCAGCACCGCTCCGCATAGCAGCACGACGGTCATCGCCACCTGACAGACGACGAGGATCTGGCGAACGCGGGGAGCAGCCGTCACGTTCGACCCGCCGGCGCGCAGCGACGAGACGAGGGAGCGGCGTCGGTCCACCATCGCCGGCACGAGACCAACGACAATGCCGGTCAGCACAGAGAGGGCAATGGCGTACAGGAGCACGCGCCGGTCGACGGTCAGCGTCGTCACGCGGAGCAGGTCAGAGGGCGCGAATGCCAGCAGCGCGCGAATGCTCACGCTCGCCAGCGCTATCCCCACCGCGCCTCCGGCGATCGCGAGCAGCGAGCTTTCGACGAGAAGCTGACGGACGATTGCCAGCCGTCCCGCGCCGAGGGAGGTGCGAATCGCAAGCTCGCGGCGTCGCGATGCCGAGCGAGCCACGAGCAGGTTGGCGACGTTGACGCACGCGATCAGCAGCAGCACCGCGACGGCGGCATACAACACGACGATCGACGACTGCACCTGCCCGGTCAGCTCCTCGCGTAGCGGCACAAGGTCCACCGTGGTGTTCGTGTTGAACTCGTAGGTGGCCGCGAGCCCTTCCGCGATCGTCTGCATCTCGCTGCGCGCCGCCGCCATCGTCGTTCCGCGCCTGATGCGGCCGACGACCCTGATGAACCGTCCTGACGTGTGGCGCCAGTTCTCGTTGCGATCGAGCTGGGATGCCGACCAGACGTCGTTGTCCTGGTAAATAAACCGAAAGCCGGCAGGCATGATGCCGATGATTTCGACCGGGCGATCGTTGAGCTGGATGGTGCGTCCGATGGTGTTCGGGTCGCCCGCAAAGCGGCGCTGCCACAGCTCGTAGCTCAGGAGGGCGACCGATGGCGCGTTCGGCCGATCGTCCTGTTGGGAGATGGTTCGGCCGAGGAGCGGACTGACGCCGAGGACTGGAAAGAACTCGGCGGAGACGAGCTGGCCGTTCACGCGTAACGGTTCGCCGACGCCGGTGAGCGTGAACGCAGCCGTCCGCCATGCGGCAAACCCGCTGAACGTGCGGCTCTGGCGCTGCCAGTCGAGCCAATTCGCCGGCGAGACGGAGAAGTGCGCGGGGGAGGCGCGTCCGGCCTCGTAGATCGTGACCAGTTCGTCGCCGTTCGGGTACGGCAGCGGCCGGAGCAGCACCTGATCGACCACCGAAAAGATGGCCGTATTGCCGCCGATCCCGAGGGCCAGCGTGAGTACCACCGCGGTCGCGAAACCCGGCGTTCGCGCCAGCCCGCGCGCGGCGTGGCGGATGTCCCGCAGCAAGTCCTCGATCTGCGCGCGTGGTCGGAAGAGGCGCGAGCGATCCGGCATTGGAAGGCAGCCACCTTTCGCACCGCGACGGCGGTCTTGAAGATGATTAGATGGAGCTTACAGGCGCTTCGGTTGTCGCCCTGCTCCTGTCTGCGTCTGGACGAGGGCGGCCTCAGCTCGCGCTTCTTGAGCTGGTCACGATAAGGCGACGCCGTGCGACGGGATCCTGTATAGTGGAACGGTCATCCAGAACTGAGCCCGCCAGCGTTCGAGTGTTGCCCCTCCCGTAATTGTTGACGGGCGCGCCGACCGGCCCAACTTTGGTCCGTGTCGAGCGTACCGCACGCGACTCACACGCAGACAACATCCCGTCACGCGGTTGCTCGCAGCGATTGACGGTCTGCATTCGAAGGTGAACCGGAGGCATCGATGTCGAAACGGAACGGCGACCGAGCCAGGTTTCAGAAAGACCGGAAACGCAAGCTGCGCCACAGACAGCGTGTTCAGGAACTCGTCAAAGCGCGACGCGCAGAATCAGCGACGCCGCCCGACGAACACCGCACTCGATGAGATCTGAACAGCTCGCCTCACGTCCCAACTCACAACGCTTCAGGAGATGGCACCAATGAACGGCACGATCAAACGACTCGTCAGCGACAAGGGCTTTGGGTTCATCCTGGCGGGCGACGGGAACGAGTACTTTTTCCATAACTCGGCGTGCACTCAGACGGCATTCGACGAGCTCCGCGAGGGACAGGCCGTCATTTTCGATCCAGGGCAAGGTCCGAAGGGGCCGCGAGGCGAGAACGTCAGAGTCGGCTGAATTGACGGGCGACGCCGTGCGTGGCGTGCTGGACGCATCTGCCGCGCCTCTTTTCCTGCTTTCGTGAGTCCTGCGACCTTTGTGGTCGACGGTCCTTTCCAAAGCCATAACCTTGGGCAATCCGATGCCGAACACTGATTTCAGCGACGATCGACGGACGGCGAGCACGAGTGGCGTCGCAAGCCCACCGCAATGCTGTCCCTCCTGCCGGTCAACATCCATTCTGTCGACGGCCAAGATTCCAGACGCGAATAGCTATTGGCGCTGTTCTCGCTGCGGCGAGGTCTGGAATCCGGCGCGTCGCGCAAAGGAGCCCATACCGCGGTGGCGACGATGACGCCGGAGACCGCGACGGCGGAGAGCACCCAGGCGCAGATCGTTCGCGGATTGTGCGAGCTGATCGCGGCTCTTGACCGGCGAGTCCCGCACGTTGAGCGCGTTGGGGAAATCTCGATCGCGCGTGCCGCCGCCGGACTCAGGTCTGAAGCGTTGAAGCGGATTGAGGAGCTCGAACGCGAAGGACCGCACGGCTCGTGAACAAAGCAGGCTATCGTCCTCGAGCGGTCGGTCGTAGTCGACGAGGAGACTCGGATGCATAGAACCGGGCGGGACGTACTGACCGAACGCGCGGTGTCATGAGATACACCCTCTACGAACACCCGGTCACGCATCAGTTCGCGCTGGTCCGATTGCCGGACAAGTTCATGGACGATGACAAGCTGCCGATTCTGCCGACAGAACGATGGTTCGATAGCCGTGAGGCAGCCATCGCGGCACTCCCAGACCTGCTGAATCGAGAAGCATGAGCGGCCGATGCTGAATTGGATGAAGAGGCGTGCACCGATCACCTGTCTGCCGCGCGAGCCAGACTCGGAGCTGCAACCGGTCGTGTCAGGTAAGTACTTGTTGCTCTACAAATATTTGCACAACAGATACGCCGACACCGTCGTCCTGACGTTCGCGCAGATCGAGTCCCTGATCGGTTTTTCACTTCCGGACCAGGCGCGCATCAACCAGCAGTGGTGGACGAACGCCCCGACGGCTGGTGGAACCAATTACTCAGACTCCTGGACACTGGCTCGCAGAGTTGCGACGCCCAATCTCCTGGCACAGACCGTGGTGTTTGCGCGCGCGTCTTAGAACTGCCCGTTTGCGCGGTTTCAGGAATCGATCGCACGGTGCCAGTGGATCGGATCAGCCAGCCGTTGGTCGTCGCATGACGACGCGATGAGCGGGATCGAGCCCGCGGCGTGTTTCGTCTTCCACGATCGCGCTCAGCGCCGGGCTGAGGTGCGGATGCGGAACGACCTCGAACCCCAGGCGCGCGTAGAAGGGCCTGTTCCACGGGATGTCTCGGAACGTGGTGAGCGTCACGAACGCGTATCCGTTGCCGGCGGCCCACTCACATACCTGCAACACCAACCTGGTTCCCAGGCCCCGGCGACCGTGTCCAGGATGAACGTCGATCTCCTCCAGATGGGCAGTGTCGCGTTCGAGCGGTTCAATGTGCGCAAAGCCCACCGCGACATCGTCCGCCAACGCCACCCACAGATGTCCCGCACGTCGAGCCCTCTGTAAAACGTCAGCGGACGTCGTCTCGTTCAGGACGGACTCTGGGGCGTGCCCGGCGAGCAGTCGCGCAGCTGCCAGCTCAATCTCTGGCAGCCGCGTCAAGTCCTGTGGCCGCGCGATCGTGATCGAATACCGCGGCGTCACACGTTCAAGCCGAACCGTGGTTCCGTTGCTGCACTTCGATCGAGGTCATGGTCGAGACTCAGTTCTGCTCGTCGCCGCGCGGCGAGAGAATCGCGACGCCATTGGCATTCGGAACACCGATCGTGATCGCCGCCGCGATCGTGTTATCGACGAAAATGTTGTTGCCGCTTCCGACCAACCGGCTGCCGCGAAAGTCGATCGACGCGGCCGGCATCCACGCGAGCACCACGGGATCATCCGTCGGATGCCCGTCGAAGTCGAGGGAAGTAATGCTCGCCGCCTGCAGTGTCCGCGGTGCCGCGAGTACGTCATCGAGCGCAGCGGCAAAAGCGATATGCGTCGTGATCTTTTGCGGTGCCGATCCGCCCGCCCAGAGTCCCAGCATCGTGTTGCCGCGCGGGCCGATCCAGAAAAACGCGGCCTGTCGCGCTGCGACAACGTGCGCCAGTTCGAATCCGAGGCGGTCGCGATAGAACGCGATCGACGTATCGAGGTCGCCGACCGTCAGGTGCCCACCGTCGAAGCGTGGACGGCTGGCCTGTCAATAGCATGAATGATCTCCAGATCCGTTATGTCGATCGGTCGCAAAAATATTCCGCAGAGCCGTCAAGGACTCGGTCGGTGTCGCGCGGAATATTTCGAGCGCGTCTCGACATTCCACGTCATGCAGCCGGCGCAACCTGCTCGAATGACGGGCAGACCGCTGAAATGGATGTGGAGAAGTCGTGAGTCGTGCTCGCAGGGAACAAGAAGCTTGTCTGGGACGCCTCTCCCCATCTCAGGTCGTGGCCCGATGCCGCCGACGCCCTGTGCCGCCTGGGGAAGCGCTGACCGCGCACCACATTCGTCGTTCGCGTCCGGCGGACTGTCCAACATTGCTGGCACTCTGGGAGCGTTCCGTACGTGCGACGCACAGCTTCCTCGCCGAGGCCGACATCACGTACTACCGGCCACTCGTCGCCGAGATTTTCGCCGGTGACTCACTCGAGCTGTGGGTTCTCACCGACATGTCGAATGTTCCGATCGGGTTTCTCGGATTGTCGGCGCATGCCATCGAGGCGCTCTTCCTCGAGCCCACGGTTCGACGGCGAGGATACGGACGCCGCCTGGTCGCGCATGCGCAGCAACTCCGTGGCGGCGCGCTCACCGTCGACGTCAACGAAGAGAATCACGCCGCGCGTCGGTTTTACGAGGCGCTCGGGTTCGTCGTTGTCGGCAGGTCGGCGCTCGACGGAACTGCGCGCCCGCACCCGCTGGTCCATTTGCGCCGCCAAGCGCCGGAAGGGGCCTGCGATAGACCGCCGGACAAACTCCCGTCGGCGGAGCGACGTGCGTGAATCGGGCGACGATCTCTCGGCGTCTAAGCGGGGCAGGACCGTCACGTTCGTCATCGCGGAATATTCGACGCCCCTCTGGTGATTTTCCCCCGTGTGAGGCGCGACTTCTAGAGCCGACGCCTCGGTGCTGCGCACCGTTTTCACTCGATGTTGAAACAGGCCGCTTCGCGCGACGTCTCCGACGCCTGGGCTGCGTTCGAAGGAGAGGTGTTGCCGCATGCGGATCGACTGTTCCGCCTCGCGATGTGGTTTGTTCGGAACCGCTCCGACGCGGAAGACGTCGTTCAGGACACGATGATCCAGGCACTGAAGTCGTTCCACCGGTTCCAGCCGGGGACCAACTGTCGCGCCTGGCTGACCACCATCTTGCAACGGATCGTCAGCAATCGCCGGCGAGCGGCAGGCCGTTCTCGTCTCGTGGACGACCCGGACGACCGCATCGCGCAGACCGTGCCATTTGTGCCGCCTGTGCCGCAGGAACTGACCGACGAACTCGTGCTTGGAACCATGCGCCGCCTGCCGACGATGTTCCAGGAAGTCATCCTCCTCTGTGACGTGGAGGAGCTCTCCTATAAGGAAGCGGCCGAAGCGCTGGCCATTCCGATTGGCACGGTGATGTCGCGGCTCCATCGGGGCCGCGCGCAGTTGCGAGCGGAGCTCGCGGCCGCCGACGCATTGCGCGTCGGACGGTCGACCGGTGACGGCGTGAAAGCTGTGGACGAGAGAATCGAGGCGTCATGAATTGTCGTGACGTTCGTGAAGTCGCCGACTCGTTTCTGTGCGAGGAACTGCTCACGGAGACGAATCACGAGATCCTGCGGCATCTCGATACCTGCCCGTTGTGCCGTACCGAGATTGATGCGCGCCGTCGACTGCGGGGCGCTCTGCGGGCCGCGTTCACGCGCGCGCCGGAGCTTCAACCGTCAGAGCAGTTCCAGAACCGCCTGCGCGACCAGCTGCGCGACGTATCGGTCCGTGCTGCCAGCCCCTGGTTGCGCTCCTCGCGCTGGCTCGCGGTTGCCGCGAGTATCGCGCTCGCGATTGGTGTGAGTAGCCTCGTCTTGATGAGACGGTCGTCGACGATACCGACCGAGGCATTGGCTCGTGACGCGATCGGCGATCACCAGAACTGCGCGTTGACGTTTCGCCTCGTGACGATGCCCGTGCCGCTGGAAGAAGCCGCGCAGCAGTTCGACAACGCTTACCGCGTGTTGCTCAACATGCCGCCGGACGATATTCGCACGTCGGACGGCGTTGCGCGAGTGACCGAACGGCACTCATGCGTTTATGGCGCGCGTCGCTTCGGACACGTCGTCATGGAGTATCACGGGCGAATCGTGTCACTGCTCATGACCGGGAACGACGGTGTAACGAGCGACATCGGACAAAACGCGATCCCGCAGATGATCGGACGGCCCTTGAACGGACTGTCGGTGATGTCGGTGAACGGGACGCATCACGCGATTCTGCTCGTCAGCGATCTGGAACGCGTGGATCTCGCGCAGCTCTCGAGGGCGGTCTCGGTGCCGTTGGCGCGCCGTCTGGACGTCAGCCTCCTCTCCGATCGCGGCACCTTCGCGTCGCTGCAATTCGAACGGCCATTGGCGCGGAGGCTGCTGGCACGCTGATCTGCGTCGCACGGGCGCTGGCCGGCCGACGCGCCACTCGCGGCGCCGCGGCCGTTGCAAGGCGGGCGGACGCTATCGATCAGCGCCGAACTGTTCGCTGAAGCTGCGGGGCCTTTGTCGCGCCCGCTCGCGTCAGTCGCGGCTGCTGCAGGAGCGTGAGCAGTTTCCAGGCGAGCGGCTCGAGATCCTCGAGATCGACCTGTTCTTTCCCCTCTCGCAGCTGCAGGTTCAGGCGATACGTGCGCTGGTCGGTGGGGTCGAGCGTGCATGCGCGGAGCCGCAGCGTCTCGGCCTGTTCGATCGTATCCACCGATAGCAGAAGCAGCGTGCCCTCGTCGGGCGGCTCGTCGGCGACGCGAATGACGAGCTCACCGGAGCGGTGGATGTCGATCTTGACCGGTCTGGAATACAGGCGCATCGACCGGGCCGTCGTGTGTGGCCTCCTCATAACGTCAATGCTCATTTCGAGCCGAACACACGGCGCCGCTCATTTGCTGACGGTCACGTTCGACAACTTGACGAGCTCTGGACTCGCATCATCGGTGACGATCGTGTTGTCCGCCTCGACGCGAATCTTCGTCGCGGGCACGAGGTCGCCGGTGCCGGTCCCCGACGCGGGCACGTCGAGCAGCACGAGCCCGAGATCGAATCCTGGCTTCGCCGGCGGCGCGGCGCGACTCGTGCCGTCGAGCGCGATTG
>Ga0075435_100001760_pt1 | contig 14098 bp, 8 predicted proteins | sample RhiMethybrSRZTD4_FD_75302 | JGI IMG/M metagenome (GOLD analysis project Ga0075435, IMG submission 75302) | Populus rhizosphere microbial communities from Tennessee, USA - Rhizosphere MetaG P. TD hybrid SRZTD4 | ecosystem: Host-associated > Plants > Roots > Rhizosphere > Soil | place: USA...
TCTGCACGTTGCCATACGGAGCAGAGAACGTGCCTGATCCGCGTCCCTCTGGGGCCGCGTAAAGGATCGAGCCCGTCGAGGTTACGGTGAACGCAAGCGGATTGGAGTCGCTGCTCCCGACGGTTACCACAATGTTCTGGGAGCCCGTCGGGGTTGATCCAGAAATCTGGAAGATGACGCACTGGAGCTTCTGATACTGGTTGTAGAGCGTGGCCGGGCCGCAATTCGGAGGCGTGGCATTGCCCCAATAGTAGATGGCCCGAGGAGCCACACCGCCCACCATCAGAGCGGAGGAGCCTTGTGAGGAACCGAGGTTATAGCCCCAGAGTGTAACGATTGCACCATCGACACCAGAGGATTGGCCTTTGGACGTATCCGTGTTCCCTGATCTATTGCCCTGTCGCAAATCGGTGAATGCTAGGACAGGAGGCGGCGCAGGTTGATTGACCGGGAACGGCTGGGCCCACGCTGGTGTATGCGCAAGCAGCGATGCGATGAGAAGAAGCACTCGACGCATGTGTCGTCGTCCTATTCGTACGGTATCGGGAGGATCGGAGCGTCTTCCATTCTTGGACTGGGGCCCGCGGTGACCTCGAGCGGTCCTCTTGTACGCATGACCAACTCGTCTATGGCTCACTCCAGCGATGAGCAGTTGCGCGAGCAAGGACACCCCCTGATTGTGGCTGACCCGGGCAGCCGGGTCAATCTCTCGGCGTCACCAACCTCGATCCTGCGCCTCCTTGCTTCACAGTTCTTGACCTTCGCCACATCACCTCTTCATACGAGTCGCTTACCCTGTCGGCCAATCGGACCAGGGGGAGCCCATGCGACAGGCAGCGGGTGGCTCGGTGCTCGAACTCGTGGTGAGGCATGGGCCGCGATTCGTCCGGGATGCCTGCGGGCCCGTGCTCGTTTTCTACGCGGGATGGAAGCTCGTCGGGCTCGAGGCGGGAATCGCAGGCGCAACGGCCCTCGCCGTCGTGGCGTACCTTTGGGAGCGCCGGCAGTCACGCTCTGGGTTGTCTCCCGCCATTGGTCTCGGCATCGCCCTCGTGCAGGCTGTGCCGGGGCTCATGTCCGCTCGGATCGTCTGGTACTTTGCCCCCTCGCTGATCGTCAACGCGGCCTGCGGAGTGGTCTTCGTTGTCTCGGTGGTGATGGGCCAGCCGCTCGCCGCGCTCTTCGCTGCCGAGACCTCAGCGTTCCCCACCGAGGTGATGGCCTCGAGCCTCTTTCGCAGCGTGTGCTCGCAGATCTCCCTGGTGTGGGCGGTCTATCTACTCGGCGGCAGCCTCGCTCGCCTCGTCGTCCTCCTGCGGAGCAGCGTCGACTTCTATCTGGCCGTGCACTTTGTCACAGGCTTTCCCCTCGCCGCCGCCGTCATGGGGTGGTCCGTGTGGTATGGCGCGCGCCGTCTCCTCGGGTCGGCAAGCTCGCTGACGTAGCGATTCACACGGTCGGCCCGGCCCGAGGTAGAATGGGTCTCGTCGGCCATGGGTTACCTGCTGATCTGCCGCACTCGGAGCCCTCGCCAACTCTTCGCCGAACGATGATCAGTCGATTGGACAAGGAGCACGCGTGAGATATCGTCCGTGGCTCTGCCTCGCCCTACTCCCCATGCTTCTCGCGCTCGCCACCGACGGTCACACGCAACCGCGCACGAGCAAGCCGCCCATCGGCAATCTCGAACAGATCGATGCGCGGGGACGGGCAACGGGCTGGTCCGCCGACGAGGACCGCCCGTCCGCGCCCGTGGAGGTCGTGTTCACCGTCGATGGAGTGGACGTTGGCACCGTGAAGGCGAATGTCCCCAAGCCCGAGGTAACCAAGGCCTATCCGATCTTCGTCGGTAATCACGGCTTCGTCTTCTCGCTCCCCGCCGCGATCATGGACGGCAACCCGCACACGATGCGAGTGTGGGCCGTCGACGACGATGGCACGCGCGTCGAGCTGTACTCGTCGCCAAAGGTGTTCAGGATCGGCACGGGTCCCTCGCTGCTGCCAGCCACCGCCCCGCCCGGGAAGCCCGGTGTCGCGCTGAAAGGGGATTGCACCTCGGAGGGAGGGCTGGCCAGCCGCACGGACCTCGTACTCTGCGAGCCCTGGGAGAGTGATACCTGGTGGCAGCTCGGGTACCAGGCCGATGGGACGAAAACCGCTGATCGACCCGCAGACGCCAACGCCATGTATCGGGCCTCCCTCACTTCGACGAATTGCATCTCCGGAAAGTGCTTGAAGCTCGATATGCTCAAGGGCGAGACGCGAGCGCTGGCCGTCCACTGGCCGTTCGCCCGCGCCGGGCTCGCTCCTGAGGAGGTCTATCTTCGCTACTACCTGAAGCTCGGGCCCGCCTTCAACGTGTACTCGGGCGACGCCACGGGGAAGGTCGTCGGGTATGGCGGGAAGTTCCCCGGCCTGGCCGACGTCCGTGGGACCAGCGACCCCGGCGGGCAGTGCGGCAATGGCTCGGAGACGGCGGACGGCATCAACTGCTGGTCGATGCGGGCCGAGTTCACCCACTGCTATCGGGCGTGCAGCACGAAGCCGGGGGCGTCGATGCGCTTCGGCTCGTACCTGTACTTCTACCAGCAGGAAGTGGGCGACGGCAGCTCCACCGGGCACAATGGCAACTGGGACAGCAACCCCTCTGGGGGATCCACCGGAAAGGGGGGCACCTGTAAAACGGTCCCGAACAACACCGTGTGTGGCATTGGTGACGGCGGCGTCCTGCTGAACGACCGGTGGTACATGATCGAGATGCACGTCAAAATGAACACGCCCGGTCAGGCCGACGGCATCATCGAGGGCAAGGTCGACGGCGTCCTCAGCTACCAGAAGAAGAACATGATCTTCCGGATCCCCGGACACGACAATCTCCACGTCCGGACGATCTGGCTCGATGTCTTCAAGGGCGGCAACATCGGCAACCTCAACGATCAGCAGGTCTACCTCGATCAGATGGTCGCCGCCCTCAACGACTGGGTCGGTCCCTGGGTGGCGCGGTGACGGAGAAGACCTGCCGGCGCTGAGCTCGCGCCGCGCCTACCGCCGCTCCTCTTCCCGCCGCATCTCGCGATGTTCTTCGTGCACCGCCTGATGCCGCTCTTCCCACCGGCGGCCGTACGCGGGCACCCAGTGCGGCGCCGCCTCCGCGCGCCACTGCTTCCACTCCGCAGGGGGCACGCGATAGTAGCGGATGGGCACGGCGAGGAGCGGGCGCGGGACGTACTCGGCGGCGACCAGTTGCCACGGTCCGCTGTATCGCGGAGCCATGTACCACGCGCCGCGCCGGTAGACGTAGTAGCCGCCGTCGTAGAAGAAGAAGTTGCCGTTCACCGAGGGCGCATAGCTGACCGGCGTCTCCGGCACCGCCACCAGCGGCGGAGGGCTGCCCAGATGGATACCGATGTCCACGCTGACCTGGGCCTGAGTCAGGCCGGCGGAGCCGAGAAGCGCCGCCGCGATCAATCCCGCAAGTGTCGATGTGTAAAACATGTACCGACCTCCCCTTGGTACGCACGCTCACTGCGCGCAGGCTCGCTCCCCGAAGACCGTGAGCCCGCCTTCACTCTTGAGACGAGCTCGGAGCGTCACCTGTTTACCGGCTAGGAGCCGACCTTGGTGCGGAGCGTCTTGAGCAGCTCGGCGAACGACGTGCGCTGGATCATCCGCCCGAACTGCACCCGGTAGTTGTCCACGAGGCTGACGCCGTCGACGGACACGTCGTAGACGGACCAGCGGTCCCCGATCTGGTGCAGCCGGTACGCGACGTCGACCTGGCTCCCCTTCGCCGTCACGAGCCGGGACTGCACGCTGGCATCGGTGCCGTCCACGCGCTCAGCCAGGTAGTGGATCGGCTCGCCCGCGTAGGCCTCGACCTTGCCCATGTAGGACAAGGCGATCAGGTTGGTGAAGAGCCGCACGAACTCGCTCTGGTCGGCGGGAGACAGCTCGTCGAAGCGCGCGCCCAGGGACCGGCGCGCCATGTCCCGGAAGTCGAAGAGACTCTCGGCGGCCAGCCGTATGTGCACGCGCCGCTCCTCGATGGAGGCGGCCCTCGCCTTCCCTGCCCCGCTCTCGTCGAAGACGCGCTGGATCGCGGTCTGCACGGTCTCGGTGGGACTGGCCGCCCATCCCACGCCCGCCGAGGCGAGCAGAACGATGGCGGCGACGAACACCGACAGTCTCGAACGTGTCATGGTGACCTCCTCGTGTGATCGACTCGATGCGGCCTCTCACCAACGCTGCCGGGAGGTCATGAACGTCGTATGTGCTTCGGGTAAAGGAGTGTGAAGCGGAGAACAGGCGATCAGGAAGGCGGCCCGCCCGCGCCGCCCTCACCGCGCGCCGGATTCAGGTGTCCAGGTCGACGAGGAGGGCGGCGTGGTCGCTGAGCGCGTGCCGGGGTGCGCGGGCGCGGCCGTCGCCCGCCGCGCCCCACTCGTACGAGGCCGAGCGCAGCCGCGGCCGGAGCGCCCGATTGACGAAGGCCTGGTCGATGCGGAAGCCGTTGCCGCCGTTCGGCGAGTACCACGTGTAGGCGCGCTCGCGCGACTTGAAGAAGCGAAACGCGTCGATCCATCCCGCGGCCTCGAGACCGCGGACCCAGCCGTCCTCCTCCGCGTTGAAGGCGGGCACTTCCTCGTCGAGATCGATCAGGCCCGAGTTGGTGTCGCCCACGAGCAGGGCGGGCCCCCGCCGCCACGTGTGCGCCACGCCGAGCACGGCGTCGAGGAAGGGAAACTTGCGCCCGGTAACGCGATTGGGCACGTGCATGGCGCCGAGGGTGAGCGCGGTGGGACCCGCCACGTGCGCGAGGAGCCAGCGACCCCCCTCGGCCACCGGCGCGGAGCGGAGACGCACCCGCGTGAGCGGCCAGCGCGAGGCCATGAGGAGCGCGTTCACGCGGGGCAGCCCGGAGGAGGCGGTGCAGAGCTGATGGACGAGCCCTCGCTCCCCGAGGGCGCGCGCGAGCGCCGCGCTGGGCGGGGTACCGCGGAACTCCGAGAGCGCCACCACGTCGGGCGACCAGCGGATGAGCTGATCGGCGATGGCACCCGTGCGCACACCGCCCCCGGCCCGGATGTTCCAGGAGACGATGCGCATCGCGGAGCCTAGAGGCCGAGCGAGCGGAGGCGCGCCGCGGTGGGGACGCCGTCGCGGTCCCAGCCGCGAAGGTCGTAGTAGCGGTCGAGCATGGCGTCGAGCTCCTCCGGCGGACAGTGCATCCCCGCGGACGGCCCGTCGGGAATGGGCTCGTGCATCACGCGCCACGGCAGCACGTCGTCCCTGCGCCGGACGCCTTCCCGCGCGTTGAAGAGCCGCTCGAGATTGATCACGCGCTCCCCCACCCGCTCGAGCTCCTCCACCCCCATGTCCCACCCCGTGACGCCGCGGACCATGCGCGCGTAGGGCTCCTCCACGAAGAGGCCGAAGCCGCGCTCGGAGGTGAAGCGGCAGAGCACGAGGGAGTCGTCGACGGCGGTGAAGTGCTGGCTCCGCACCGCGAACTCGGGCTTGCCGTCCGGGCTCCGCCGGTCGTAGCCCTGCGCGTACTGCGGCGTGGGACGCGTGTCGTGATGGCTGCCGCCGCGCGTGGCCGTGGCATAGCCGATGGACATGCCCTTGAGGGCGCGTGCAGAGTGCGCGGGCAGCTCGAGGCGCTTCACCGCGTAGACGCTCCGCGTCGCCTCCGGATGGAGCGATTCGGCGAGCCGCCACGCTCCTTCCGCGAGCCGGTCGCCGAAGCCTTCGCGCGCCGCTGTCATCTCCACGAGACGCAGCATGCCGCGCCAGTCGCCCCAGCCGAAGGGCACGCCGACCTCGCCGGGATCGAGCCAACCGCGCTCGAGGGCCTCCGCGGCGAAGGCCAGCGTCACGCCCATGGAGATGGTGTCCATGCCGAGGAGATCGCAGAGGTCGTTGGCGCGGGCCAGCGACCCCGCGTGCGCATTGCCCAGCATGGAGCCGAAGGCGAAGATGGTCTCGTACTCCGGCATCTTGGCCTTGAGCCCCTGGAGCTCGCCGTCGCGGATCTCGTACTGCTTGCCGCAGGCTACCGGGCACTTGAGGCACGTCGTGTCCCGATCGTGGTGATGCGCGTGCATCTCCTCGCCCGAGATGGCCTGCGCTTCCGCGAAGGTCTCCTGGCGGAGGTTGTAGGCGCCGAGGGCGCCCAGGGTGTTGATCGGCTTCACGAGGAAGGACGTTCCGTAGGTCGAGAGCGCCTTCGTCCCCGTCTTGAGCGGCTCCCGCTTCTCCTCGAGGAGCGTCTTGAGGGCGGTGGTGTCCGCGACTTCGGTCTTGCGTCCGCCCGTCACCGCCACCGCCTTGACGCGCTTGGCTCCCAGCACGGCCCCGATGCCGCCGCGGCCCGCCACTCCCTCGCGATTCTTCCAGTAGGTCGCCAGGCAGGCGAAGCGCACGCGGTGCTCGCCCGCGGGGCCGATGGCGAGCACGTCCGACTCCGCGCCCTCGATCGCCTGGATGGCGTGCACGGTCTCGCGGGTGGTCTGGCCCCAGAGCGCACCCGCCGGCTTGATCTCGGCCCCGTTCTCCCCCACCTTCACGTAGACCGGCGCGGGCGCCTCGCCGGTGAGCACGATGGCGTCGAAGCCGGTGCGCTTCATGGTGGCAGGCCAGCGGCCGCCGAAGGTGGAGTCGAAGAAGAGACCGGTCAGGGGCGACTTCGACGCGACGCAGGCGCGGCTGTTGCCCGGCACCGTGGTGTCGGTGATCGGCCCCACGGCGAACACCACCGCGTTGACCGGATCATAGGCGTCGATCATGGCGGGCACGTGATCGAGGAGGATGCGCGCGGCCAGGCCGTTGCCCCCCAGGAGCGCCCGCGCCGTCTTCTCGGGGAGCGGCTCGGTACGGCTCGTCCCGCGGGCGAGATCGAGGAAGAGGATGCGGCCGCCGTAGCCCTTCATGCCCGGGTGCCCGCTTGCGGGAGAGTGTTCCCGACAGACGAAGTGAGGTGACCGAACGAGCGGCCCGGCAGGATCCGATGAGCGCGGTGGAGCATGCGAGGGTTGATGTCCGTGCCTTTCCCTGACGAAAGTGGCGCCATTGTACTCGCGGGATGGGGCGGTCGGAAAGCGGGAGTCGGCTAGTTGGCGCCGAGGGCCTTCAGGTTCTTCTTGGCCGCGTCGGCCAGCTCTGGCTCCACGGACTTGGCGGCGAGCAGCTTTTTGTAGACGATGACAGCCGAGCCGGGCTGCTTGAGCGCGGAGAAGGACTGTCCCGCCCCCAGCAGCGCGCGGCGCGCCGTCGGGAGATCGGGCGCCACGTACACGGCCGTCATGTACGCCTCCACCGCCGGCTGATGTCGGCCCGCCGCGCGGTAGCCCTCGCCGAGGCGATAGGCGGCCTCCGAGGCGACGGCGGGATCGCCCGTGGCCATGGCCCGCTCGAGCATGGGGCGCGCCTCGTCCCAGTTGTTGGCGAGGAGGAGCACGCGCGCATTGCCGAGCAGCGCCGCGGCCTGATAGTCGGGGAAGTCGTTGGCCACCCGCTTGTACTGCTCGAGCGCTCCCGCGGCATCACCCGCTGCCTCCTGGGTGCGCGCGAGGAGGAGCAGCGCGCGCGGCAGCTCAGAGCCGTTGGGCGAGGCATCGATGAATTCCTGGAGCCGCGCCCGCGCCTCGGCATAGGCGCCCGTGCGATAGAGCGCCTCCGCGTAGTCGAGGCGCATCTCGCGCCCCGTCTTGTAGTTCGGATAGCGCTCGCTGAGGATCTTGAATGTCTCGCTGGCCAGGGGCCACTCGTTGGCGCGCGAGGCCGCCACCGCCACCTCCGACAGCGCGGCGGGCGCATCGTCGGACTTCGGGAACTCGCTCGCCACGCGCAGGGCATACGTGCGCGCGTCATTCCAGCGACCTTCGGCGGCGGCCATGGAGGCCGACGCGGCGAGCACGGGCGGCGTCACCGTGGGGTTGGCGGGCTTCGAGAGGAGGAACTGGGCGAAAGGCTTGAACTCGTCCATCTTCCCCTGGTTCCACAGCGTGGCCGCGATGCCGTACTCGGCGGCGGCCGCCACGGCGCCCGCGCCGGAGTCGCGCGCCTCCACGAACTCCCGCTCCGCGGTCTCCCACTGTCCGCGCTCGAAGGCGATGCGCCCCAGGGCGAGATTGACGGCGGCCCCCTCACCCTGGGCTCGCGCCGCTTCGAAGTCCCGCTCGGCCTCGGCCGTCTTCCCCTGGCCGGCGAGGACCACTCCCCGGGCCAGGCGCATGCGGCCGATGTAGGGCGACAGCGGCGCGTTTCGGATCAGCTCGTTGAGGTCGCCCAGCACGGACGGGCCGCGCCCGGCGCGGATGGCGAGGATGGCGCGGTTCAGTCGCGCGATCTCCGCGTACTCGCCGTCCGGATAGCGCGTGACCAGATCGTCGAGGGCCTTCTGGGCGGCGCCGAAGTCACCTCCCCGCGCGGAGAGATCGGCGGACAGGAGCAACGCGGCGGGCGCGCGCGGATCGGCCCGGTTGGCCGTGGCGAAGCGCGTCCACGTCTCCTGCGCGGCGTCGAGCCGCCCGCGCCGGTACTCGGCCCAGCCGAGGGCGAGCATGACGGAGGGTGCTTCGGGCGAATTCGGCAAATCGGCGAGGAAGCGGCTGTAGCGCCCCGCCGCCTCATCCCACGCGCGCGCGGCGTAGGCCGCCTCACCACCGAGCTCGAGGGCGGCGCCGCGCACGGCGGGAGGCAGCGGCTCCTTGAGCAGGCTCTCCACGCGGGCGCGCGCCTGGTCCGTCTCGCGGCTCTCCAGATCCATCTGCACCAGGCGAAGGGACGCGTACCAGCCGAGCGCGGGCGTGCCCGGCCGCGCCGCCACCATCTCGAAGCGGCTCCGCGCCTCCGAGAGCTGGCCGGCATCACGCTCCACCTCGCCGCCCAGCAGCAGCACGTACGAGCGCGTCGCCGGATCGAGGTTGCGGCCGAGGATCTCCTGCTCGAGCGCGCGCGCCTCGTCGGCGCGTCGTTTCTCCGTGAGCCAGCGATCCACCGCGAGGAGCACGGGCTGGCCGAGGGTGCCCGTCTTGTCGGCGGCGTCGAGGGCCCGCGCCTCGGTGAGGGCGGCCGCGGGATCGTCGAGATCCAGGAGCGCCAGGACGAGGCCGGCGCGCGCCCAGAGGATCTCCGGCATCTTGGGATAGGCGGAGAGCAAACCCCGATAGGTCTGCACGGCGGCGAGCGGCTCGCCGGCCGCCCGGCTCCACCACGCCTGACGCAGCAGCGCGGTGTCGATGAGGAGGCGCGGGCCGCCGTCGGTGAAGCTCCGGAGCCGGGCTACCGCCTCCTTGTACTCGCCGAGCTGGCCCAGCGTGTCGCCCAGCCAGAAGGTCATCTCGGCGGCGACGGGCACGGGCAGCGACTGGCCGCGGAAACGAGCCAGCACCTCGCGCGCCTCCGGATAGCGCCCGAGGCTGTAGAGCGACACGCCGCGGCCGAGCTGCGCCCAGGGCACGAGGTCGGGCGGCGGCCCACTCTTGATCAGCGTGTCGAGGACCTCGAGGGCGCGCTTGGGCTCCCCGGCCAGCAACGAGAGCCAGCCGTACTTGAGCGTCGCGTACGGCCCCACGTCCGCCCGCGGGCTGGACTTCATCACCTCCGCCATCATCTGCGCGGCGGGCTCGGGGCGCCGCAGGCGGATCAAGGTCTCGCCCAGCCAGTAGCGCGCCTCGCGCAGCACGTCCTGCTCGCTGCCGCGCTTGACCGCGTTCTCCAGCGCGGTCCGCGCTTCCTCGAACTCGCCGCGCTGGAAGCTGGCGCGCCCACATTCCACCAGCTCGGAAACAACGCCGAGCACGCTGCCGAGCGGGTTGCACGCGAGGAAGCGCGGAGCGGGGGCGGGCGCCACCGGCTGCTGCCCGAGATCGCTCTCCACCCGTGCGCGGGGCAAGGGCGGCATCGGCTCCGGCGAGGGCGGCAGGCTCGTCGACGACACCGCCAGGGCCGGCTTGTCGAGCGCGGGCGAGACGAGAGACACGGCCGCCACCAGCTCGGGCGGGCCCATCTTGAACGGCGGCGGCGCGGCCACCGCGGCGCCGACGGCGACCACGAGGAGCAGCGTGAGCGCTCCGAGGACGCGCCTCATGACTTCTTCCCCGCGGGCTTGAGATTGGGCGCGATGGCGGCCCGGCGCGTCTTCGCCCAGCCCGCGAGCGTCTTGTCGGGGCTGCTCGCGGCGACCTCGTCGTAGAACTTCGCCGCCTGCGTCCACTGCTTCTGCTCCTCGCAGGCGAGCCCGCTCCCCGCGAGCGCTCGGTACTTGAGGGAGGGCTCGAGACCCGGCGCATCCGCGGCGGCCTGGAACGCGGTGAGGGCCTGGGCCGGGCGGCGAAGCTTCAGTTCGCTCTCCCCCACGATGAGCATGGCCTCGCCCCGCACAGCGTCCTCAGGGCTCTTGGCGGCGGCGCGCCCGAGGGCGGCCGCGTCCTTGAAGTTGTTCTTGGCGAACACCTTTTGCGCCTGCTCGAGCGAGGCACGACCCGTGAGCGCGTGATCCGGGAATTCCTTGCGCAGCCGTCCCCACGCCGCGTCCACGTCCTTGGGACGATCGAGCCCGGCCGCCATGGCCCCGGCGTCATAGAGCGCCTCGGGCGTGGCCGGCTTCTGGTCCATGAGCGCCGTGTACTCCTCGGCGATGTCCTTCTTCTTCCCCGACTTGAGCTGGTTCTCGAGCGCCGCCCGCCGGGCGGCCGAGGCAAGCTCGTGGTTCGGATAGGTCCGGGCGAAGGCACGGAGCTGGGCGACGCCCTCGTCCGTGTTACCCGCGGCGAGTTTGGCCCGCGCCAGATAGTAGGCAGCCTCCGGCACGAGCCGGTTGTCGGGATACTTCTTCGAAAAGCCCTCCAGGACGGTCACCGCCTCGTCGGGATGCTTGGTGTCGATGAGGGCGCGCGCGAGCTGGATGGACGCCGAGGGAACGGTCGAATGATCCGGGAACTCCTTGACGAGGCGCCGGAAATCGCTCACCGCCGCGTCGCGGCGCTTGAGCTCGAGATCCGTCCAGCCGAGCCCGTAGAGCCCGTCGGGCAGCAAGGTGGACGGGGGCTCGGCGGCGATGACGCGGGCATAGGCCGCGCGCGCATCGGTGTAGCGCTTGAGCCGGTAGAGAGCCTCGCCTTCCCAGAAACGCGCCTCCTGCGGCTTGCCGGGGACGGGGGTCATGGCGAGGACCTTCTTGAAGGCCTCGAGCGCCGGCTCGGCCGCCCCCTGGGAGAGCCGCACCCGTCCGAGGAGAAGCGTGGCATCGCCGACCCGCGGGTCACTCGGAAATTTTTCCACGAAGCGCTCGAGCATGCGGCGGGACAGCGGGTACAGACCGTCCTCGAAGGCCTTCTCGCCCACGAGATAGACGCGATCGGCCTCGTCGATGGCATGCGCGGGCGGGGCGGGGGCGACGACGGCCACGAGTCCCGCGAGGAGCACGATGGAGATCGCGCGGAAACGAGCCATACGGATACCGTCAGGCTACCACGGCCATCGATCCCGGCCTACTTAGCGAGGACGCGGCGTGGCGAGGCGCGTGACGGGTTCGTCGATCAGTGGCGGGCGGAGTCGATGGGCGGCGGCTCACCGCCGATGGGCAGCACGAACCGGAAGGCCGCGCCGCCGTCGGGCCGGTTGAGCGCCCAGATGCGGCCCCCGTGCGCCTCGATGATGGCCCGGCAGATCGCGAGCCCCAGCCCCGCCCCGCGAGCCTGCGGGCGCGCGCCTCGATAGAACTTCTCGAAGATGCGATCCTCCTCGCCGGGGGCGAGACCGGGGCCCCGGTCTCCCACCTCGACGACGGCGTGGCCATTCTCGGCCCAGGCGCGCACGTCGATCTCCGTGCCCGGCGGCGTGTGCTTGGCGGCGTTCTCGAGCAGGTTGATGAGCACCTGCTCGATCAGCGTGTCGTCCATGGGGACGAGCGGAAGCTCCTTCGCCACCTCCGTCCGCAGCGGCCGATCCCGCAGGGTTAGCTCGAGGCGGGACAGCGCGGCGCCCACGACCTCCTCGAGCGCGCGCCATTCCTTGCGCACCTCGACGCCGGCCTCCAGTCGGGTCATCTCGAGCAGGTTCTGGACGAGGCGGTTGAGCCGCTCCGCCTCCTCGCGGATGGTCTGGAGCAGCTCGTGCTGCACGGCCGCGGGCAGCTGGCCACCGCTCTCCAGCATCGTGGTCGCCGATCCCGTGATGGCGGCCAGCGGCGTCCGCAGGTCGTGGGAGACCGAGCTCAGGAGCGAGCTGCGGAGCCGCTCCGTCTCGATCCTGAGCTGCGCGGCCTGGGCCTCCTCGGCCAGCACCGCACGCTCGATGGCGAGCGCGGTCTGATTGGCGAACGTCTCCAGCAGATGCAGCTGATCGGGACTGTCGAAGGCGTGGGGATCCGCCGGCTTCACGCCGAGCACGCCCACCGCGCCCCGCGAGCCCACGAGGGGGACGTAGAGCGCGGCCGCCCCGGGCAGGGTCGAGGTGCCGAGGCCTGCCAGCTCGCGATGCGCGAAGACCCACTGCGCCACCGCGAGCTCGGAGGGGTCGGGCCGGAGGGTGGCGCCCGGCACCGTGCGCGCGCCGAGCTGCTCGCCGCCGTGGGGTAAGAGGGCGGCCACCTCCGCCGGGAATACCTCGACGATGTGCTGGACGGCGATGGCGAGGAGGGCCTCCACGCTTCGCGAGCTCGCCAGCTCGCGGCTCATGGCATAGAGCGCCGCGGTTCTGCGCTCGCGGTCGCGCGCGGCGTCGGCCTGGGCACGGATGCGCACGGTGAGCCCGCTGATGACGAGGGCGACGATCAGCATCACCGTGAAGGTGACCATGTACTGCGTGTCCGACACGGCGAAGGAGAAGTAGGGTGGGACGAAGAAAAAATCGAAGGTGGCCACGCTCAATACCGACGCGAACACGGTGGGCCCGCGGCCGCTCCGCGCCGCCACCGCCACCACCCCGAGCAGATAGACCATGATCAGGTTGGAGAGGCCGAAGTACGGGAACATGAGCCACGCGATACCCGTGCAGAGGCCGACCACCCCGAGGGCCACCGCGTAGCTCGGCCAGTCCGTCACCACGGGACGACGCCGTACGGGCCGGGAGACCGCCGCCTCCTTGTCGCCGCTGACCACGTATATGTCGATCTCGCCGCTGCCCCGCACCAGCGCATCCACGATGGAGCCGAGAAGGATGCGCTTCCACAGGGAGCGGGCCGGCTTGCCGATGACGATCTTGCTGACGTTGCGGGCCCGCGCATAGGCGAGGATCTCGTCACTCATGGTCGGGCCGGAGAGGGTCACCGCCTCCGCGCCCAGCTGCTCGGCCAGCCGGAGCGTCTGCACGGCGCGGTCGCGGTCGGCCTGGGAGAGCCGGGCGCTGGCCGGAGTCTCCACGTAGGCGACGATCCATTCCGCCCCCAGGCGCGTGGCGAGGCGGCGGCCGGCGCGGACGAGCTGTGTCGCCTGGGGGCTCGGGCTCACGCAGACGAGGACACGCTCGGCCACCGGCCACGTCTTGGCGATGGCGTGGTCGCGCATGTACGCCTGCATCTGTGCGTCCACGCGATCGGCGGTGCGGCGAAGGGCGAGCTCGCGCAGGGCGATCAGGTTGCCCTTGCGGAAGAAGTTCTGGATCGCCTCCCGCGCCTGGTGAGGCACGTAGACCTTGCCTTCCTGGAGGCGCTGGATCAGGTCGTCGGGGGGAAGGTCGACCAGCTCGATCTCATCGGCACGCTCGAGCACGGAGTCCGGCACCGTCTCGCGCACCACCACCCCGGTGATCTTGGCCACGATGTCGTTGAGGCTCTCCAGGTGCTGGACGTTCAGCGCCGTGTAGACGTTGATGCCCGCGTCGAGGAGCTCCATGACGTCCTGCCAGCGCTTGGCGTGCCGCGATCCCACCGCGTTGCTGTGGGCGAGTTCGTCCACGATCATCACGGTGGGATGGCCGGCGAGCGCCGCGTCCAGATCGAACTCCCGGAGGGTGGTGCCCTTGTACGATTCCAGCCGGGGCGGGAGGACCTCGAGGCCAGCCAGCAGTGCTTCGGTCTCGGCCCGGCCGTGGGTCTCCACGCACCCCACGACCACGCTGACGCCGTCCGCCTGGAGCTCGCGGGCCGCCTCCA
>Ga0075435_100001762_pt1 | contig 14094 bp, 15 predicted proteins | sample RhiMethybrSRZTD4_FD_75302 | JGI IMG/M metagenome (GOLD analysis project Ga0075435, IMG submission 75302) | Populus rhizosphere microbial communities from Tennessee, USA - Rhizosphere MetaG P. TD hybrid SRZTD4 | ecosystem: Host-associated > Plants > Roots > Rhizosphere > Soil | place: USA...
GCCCAAAGGCATCCAGACCGCGCTCGATTTCCTGCCGAATCCCAAGGCGCGCGGCATGCGCGCGGAAGAGTTCATGGACACGAGCTTGATGGAGGAGATCAAGAAGAGCGGGTTTATAGAGAAATTGTACGGAAAGAAGTGAGGACTCCAGAAACCTGGATTCCCGCTTGCGCGGGAATGACGGAGAGCATGGAGACAACCTCTGTTAGGCCGCGCATAAGAAAATGACTGACATTCTCAGATTCCGGATTCGGAGAGATCCTTCACTTCGTTCAGGATGACAAACGTGCTTTCCCATTCTTTTTTTGTCATTCTGAGCGTTGCGAAGAATCTCTCCGGGAATTTCATCTCCCTCCGTTCGTGCTGAGCCTGTCGAAGCACGTCACCTACGCCGCGCTCTCCTGCAAATTCTGATAGTGGTGCGCCTTCGAGACCGCGCCGATGCCGGAGATGATTTTCTTCCAGCTATCGCCTTCGTCCTCGCTGGCGAAGACGTCGCCGTCGGTCGTGCCGGCAAACAGCGCGCTGCCGCCGCTCCACGCGTCGATCGAGAACGCCTCGACGTTGCCGCGGATGTGCTCGGGAAGGCCGTTGGTGAGAACCTCCCAGCTCTTGCCGCCGTCGCGGCTCCGCGCGATGCGCGAATCCGCCGTGTGCAGCTTGCGCCAGGTGCCGGGGCCGGTCTTGCCGCCGGCGACGAACATGAGATCGGGCTTGAACGGATGGACGAGCAGGGGATCGACGTAGCCGATGCGGAAATCGCGCGGCGTGAGGCTCGTCCAGGTAGAGCCGCCGTCGGCGCTGATGCAGACGCCCGCGGTCGTCTCGGGCCCGCAGTTGGTCGTCGGCATGACGTGATAGACTTTTCCCGGATCATTGGTCGTCAGAACGCGGTGCGCGTCGGGATTGAGCCCTTCGACCGTGCGCCAGCTCCTGCCGCCGTCGTCGCTCTTCAAGAAGCCGCCGACCTCGACCGCAGCGTAGATCGTCTCCGGCCGCTTGGGATCGAAGGCGAGGCTTTTTACGTGCGCCTGGTGCGGCGGCCCGGGAAAAGTCCATTTGTCGACCCCCGGCACTTCGCGCAGCGCAGTCAGCTCGCTCCAGCTTTTTCCCAGATCGTCGCTCTGGAACAGATGCGCCGGCTGGGTCCCGGCGTAAAGGCGCGTCTGACCGCCGATCTTCTGGCACGCGAGCGAGTAGATCTCCATATCGCGCAGGCCGCGGTCGCGCCGCTCCCATGTTTTTCCTAAATCGCTGGAGGCGTGGAGCGCCGACGCGAAGGTGCCGGCGAAAAGCGTCCGGCTCTCGGGCTCGAAGAGCAGGGCGCTCACGTGCTCGCCGGGTAGAAAATGGGCGCGCTGGTTCCACGCCGCGCCGCTCCGCGCGAACGAAAAGATTCCATCCACCGTGCCGACGAGCAGCGTATCGCGGCGCGCGTCGCCCTGCGTCGTCATCTGGCCTCCGGGGGATAAGCAGATAAACATAAGGCCTCCTCTGGGGAATTGAGATTGGCGATTAGACGACTCAACTCCTAATCCCCAATCGGCTCTCGGTCAAGTGCAAAGAATAATTTGAGAAAGGAGAGATTCTTCGCTGCACTTGGAATGACAGGAGGCCTTTTGTCATACTGAACCCTTCGGCATGCTCAGGGTAAACTCCGTGAAGGATCTCTGCTTATTTTTGTTTTTTACTTGCCCAGTCCGATCATGATAAGCAGGACGGCGGAAGACGCATTCGGGTGGACCTCGACTCTCATTCCAAGCCGCGCGCGGCCCGCATGTTCTACGGCTGGTGGATCGTCGTCGTCGGCGTGCTGACGCAGCTCGCCGGCGTATTTTCCCTCTCCAGCACGCTGAGCATTTTTCTAAAGCCCGTCACCGAGGATCTCGGCGTCTCGCGCGGCGCCTTTTCGCTCGTGCGCACGGGCGAGATCCTCGTCGGTGCGCTGATCGCGCCGTTCGTCGGCCCGATCATCGACCGCCGCGGCGGGCGCAAGCTCATCGTCGGCGGCGCGATCGTCGCGAGCCTGGGCTACATCCTGCTCAGCCGCGTGCGCGCGTTCTGGGAATTCTTTCTCGTCCGCTGCACGCTCGTGGTCGCCGGCGACAGCCTGATGGGCTCGCTCGTCGTCATGGTGATCATCTCGCGCTGGTTCGTGCGCAAGCGCGGGCGCGCCATCGCCGTCGCCAATCTCGGCACGGGCATCGCCAAGGTCACCATGCCGCTCGTCGCGGCGGCGCTGTTCGTCTCGGTCGGCTGGCGCCAAAGCTGGGCGCTGTTCGGCATCGCCACTTTGCTGCTGGTCGTCGGTCCCGCGCTCGCGTTCATTCGCAACAGCCCGGAAGAGATGGGTCTTCGCCCCGACGGCGAGCCGCCAGCGCCGCGCGCGGAAAATGCATCCGTCGATGCGCCGGCCGTCCACGCCGCGCTCGGCGACGAGGTGACGTGGACGCGCGCCGAAGCGCTGCGCACGCGCGCGTTCTGGCTCTTGGGCGTGACGTTCGGCATCGCCAATGTCGGCATCGCCGGGCTCAACCTGCACATTTTCTCATTCGTTACGGATCTCGGCCATCCGCCGATCACCGCCGCGACGGTCATGAGCACGGTCGCGCTCACGCAATTGGGCTCGACGATGTTCTGGGGGCTGCTCGCTGAGCGCATCGACATCCGCAAGGCCGCTATGGTGCAGTTTCTCACCCAGGCGGCGGGCCTGACGCTGGCGCTCACCTCGGCGCGGCTCGGTCTCGTCTACGCGGGATTTTTTATTTACGGCATCGGCTTGGGCGGGAGCTTCGTTCTGCGCGAGGTCGTTTGGGCGAACTTCTTCGGCCGCGTCTCGCTCGGCACCGTGCGCGGCATGGGCGTCTTTCTCACGAACGTTTTCGCCGCCTGCGGCGCGCCCTTTTTCGGCTTTCTCTTCGACGCGACCGGCGGCTATACGCTCTCGTTTGTGCTTTTCGTCGCCGCGCTGTTGACGTCCGCTTTCCTCATCGTGACCGTCGAGCCGCCGACGAAAACGGTTTCAGGTTTCTAGTTTCAAGTTTCAGGGAGCGGAGAGATTCTTCGCTGCGCTCAGAATGACAGAAAAGCTCAGGAATATTGTCATCCTGAATGAAGTGAAGGATCTCTTCGACAACGAATTTACGGATTTATTGGGAATTCCCCGCGCTGATCTAAGCCCTGATTCGCAATCCCCAACCCCAATCCCTACTTGAATATATCTTTGACCGCCGAGCCGATGCCGCCGGCGGCTTTGCCTACGCCTTCGACGCCTTTTTCGCCGAGACCGCCGACGCCTTCGACCAATCCTTTGACCGAGACGCCGAGCTGCCCAGCCAAACCCGCGGCGATGCGCGTCGAAAGCGTTTCGTTGAGAGAGAAATTCGGGCGGCTCACGTCCCCCTTGAGCGTAAAGTCGAGATCGATCGTGCCGTTGTTGTCTTTGAGCGAGTTCAGGACCGCGTTTCGCGGCACGCCCATGAACGTTCCGGCGAAACCGCCCGACTGCGCCAATTGTAAATCGCGCAGGATGACCTTGCCCTTGCCGTCGAGCTGGTTGTTGCGCACTTCCGATTTCATATTGAGATCGAAGTTGCCGCGCTCGACGCGCACGTCGCCTTTTCTCGCGAGATAGGGCTGGAGGCTCACGAGATCGACGCCTTCGAGAACGATGCGCGACGAGGAGTCCCTGCCGTGCTGCGCGACCCAGCCGCTGATCTTCGCCTTGCCGTCGCGGTGCGCGCCTTTGACGACGGCGTCGATCTCGAATTCCGTCTTGTCGTTGAGCGTGGGCGCGACCACGTCCTTGACGGTCGCCTCGATCCCTTCGAGCCGCGTCTTGACCACCTTTGGACCGACTGTCGCGTCGTAAATCTCCATGACGCCTTCATGCACCGTGATTCTGTCGATCGTCACGGTGCGCGCCGAAGCCTTCGCGTCCGCCGGCTTGTCGCCGGCGTGGAGCAGCGTCGGCACGAGCGCGACTTTCCCCGGCGTGCGGTAGGCGGAGACGTAGGGTTTTTCGATCTCGACCGAGGCGATCTTGACGTCGCTCGACAGCAGGCTTCGTAAGCTCGGCACGAGCTGGATGCGCTCGGCTTCCAGCGTGCGCGCCTCGGGCCAGCCCTTCGGGGCGGGCACGCGGAGCGCGATCAGCTCGATCGAGCTCCAGCCGACGTTCAGCGCCTTCAGCTCGGTGCCCGGGCCGAGCGCGGCGACGACGCGCTGCTTGAGCTTCGCGACCGCGAAGTGAAAGCCCACCGCTGCGGCGAGCAGGACGACGAGAATGATCGAGCCGGTGACGAGCGCGATGCGCTTCATGATTTATAGAGCTGGTCGATCCAGCCGGAGCGGATGAGCCGTTCGAGCGGCGCGGGATCGCGGTATTGATCGTAGTTTAGAAATTCCTTGGGCACCGGGCGCCGGCGCGCCAGCTCTCGCAGCACGACCTCGATGCCCTTGTCCGGCACGTTGGGCGTCGGTTTGAACAGCGGCGCATAGACCTCCATCGTCTTTTTCACGACGACCGGGTCGGTCTCGCGCTGCCATTGCTTGAGCGCGCGCTCGGTAAACGCGGTGTCCTTTTTGATCACGCGGATCGCCTCGATATAGCCCTTGAGAAAGCGCTCGACCATGGGCCCGTTCGTCTTCACCAGCGCGCGGCTGCTCGCGACACACGACGACGGATAGATGAAATCGCTCTTGGACAGATCGGCCAGGATCGGCCAGCCCATCTGCATGAAGGGATAGGCGTTGTGAAACGTGAGCGCGGCGGCGAAGACCCGCCCGCCCATCATCGCCGCGGCGATCTCTCCGCCGGCGCCGAGCTGGAGAACCGTCAAATCCTTCTCGTCGACGCCGATGCGGTTGAGCGCGCTGCGAAGATAAAAATGCGTCGTCGAGCCCAGGCGCGTCACCGCCGCGGTCTTGCCCTTGAGATCGGCGGCGCTTTTGATCTCCGGCCGCGCGATGAGGTAGACCGCGTCCTGATCGACGGGACAGGCGAGCATGACCACGTCGCCGCCCTCGATGCGCGCCGCGACGACCGACTCGGCGCCGGCGCCGGAGAATTGCACGCTGCCGCTCATGATCATCGTCGTGATGAGCGCGCCGCCGCGGATGTGGATCACTTCGACGTCGAAGCCGTATTTCTTGAAGAGGCCGGCGTCGCGGCCGACCACGACGGGGAGATGGGCGATCGACGCGGTTACGCCGTAGCGGATGCGCGCCGGCTCTTGAGCCTGCGCCGGGGCGGCGCCGCTCAGAAAAAGCGCGATCGACACGCTGCGGAGAAGACTTATCCGCATTTATTTATATTTCGCCTCGACGGCGGCCGAATCGTACGGCACGTAGCGGTTCGTGCCGGGATTTCTTATCTCCGGCTGCTCGCCGTCGTCGAAGAGCGGCACGGCGCCCGCGCCGGCGCGCTCGCCGATGAGTCCCGGCGCGTGCGCCTCGGCGACCACCGCCTCTTTATTCGAGCGGTTCCACGCCCAGTGGACTTTGTTCGCCGGCACGCGCTGGAAGTCGCCCTTTTTGCACGGGTAGCCCTTGTCCTCGACGAAAAACCAGATCTCGCCGTCGAGCACATAGTTGATCTGCTCGGACTCGTGCATGTGCGGCTGCGTGTGATAGCCGGGCGCGCGCGTTGCGATCATCAGGCTGCACTCGTTGCCGTAGCCCTTGTACGACACCATCGAGCCCTCGCCCTCGGCCCCGCTGCGCGTCGCCTTCCGCTCCGGAATCTCCTCCCGTTTGACGTGAAGTCCCATAGGCGTTCCCCCTTCTTCGGCATGGATAACACCGCGGCGGAGAGACTGTCAACGTAGCCGGATGAATTCAATTCCGGAGAGATCGTTCACTTCGTTCAGGAGGACAAAACGGCCTTCTATCTTGTCATTCTGAGCCCTTCGCTGTCCTCAGGATAAACTCCGCGAAAAAATCTCTCCGAAATAAAATCCTCGCTTGCAAGCTGCCGTGCGGGTTTATAAGCTTGGCCCGGAGAAAACGATGGCGCGCGTAACGCTGATCGACGAAGACAACCCGGAGCTTGCCGAGCTCATTGAGAAAATCCGCGGCGCCCGCGGCGGCCGGCTGATCAACATCTATCGCCTGATGCTCCACAGTCCGGCGCTCGCGGAGGCGTGGTTCAATCTCAATCAGGCCGCGCGCTACGGGACGGAGATCGACGGACAATGCCGCGAGCTCGTCATCATGCGTGTCGCAATTTTGAACCGCTGTGAATACGTGGTGAAAACGCACGCGTCGCAGTACGCACTGAAAGAAGGGCTCACGCGCGAGCAGGTCGATCAGCTCGCCGATTGGCGCGCCTCGACTCTGTTCGACGCGAAGCAGCGCGCGCTGCTCGCCTACAGCGACGCGATGACGCGCGATATCGAAGTGCCGGACGGCGTGTTCGCCGAGGTGAGAAGCTATTTTACAGAGCGCCAGACCGTCGAGCTCACAATGCTTGTCGGCGCCTACAACATGCTCACGCGCGTTTTGAGCGCGCTGAAAGTCGATCCGGAGTAAATGATCATCGCCGTCGAAGACGATCCCTGGATCCGGCTGTTCCAGATTATTCTCGACCCCGCAACGCCGCGCGAGCGCACGGCGGCGTTCGCGCATTTCGTCGCGCATGACCTGCCGGATTTTTCCGACTGGCTCGCGCGACTGCGTAAAAACGTCGGGGCCCTTTATCCCGCGGAAGTGCGGCTCGTCGATGATGAGGCCGATTTCGCGGCGAATCTCGCCGGCGCGACCGTCGCCGCCGTCGAAAGCTTCGCGGTGGGAGAGAAGGAGATCGCCGCCACGGGCGGCGCGCTCAAGATCGTTCAGAAATACGGCGCGGTCGCGACTTCGATCGATCGCGCCGCCTGCGAGCGTGCCGGCATCCGCGTCCTGACGATCAAGCGGCGCGCCAATGTCGCCACCGCCGAGCACGCCTTCGCGCTCATGCTCGCGCTGGCGCGGAAAATCGTCGCGACCGCGAACCGCATCTCGGCGGAGCAGCTGCGCGCCGCCGGCTACGAGCCGACGGTCTTCGACCGCCGCCACACGGCGAACGGCAACTGGGGGCGCGTGCTCGGCACGCGCACGCTCTACGGCAGCCAGATGGGAATCGTCGGCTTCGGCGAGATCGGCCGCGAGATGGCGCTCCGCGCTTCCGCCTTCGGCATGCGCGTCGTTTATACCCAGCGGCACCGTCTGAATGCCGAGGAGGAGGCGCGCTATCACGCGAGCTACGCCGCGCTCGACCAGCTGCTGGCAACGTCCGAGATCGTCAGCCTGCATCTGCCGGATACCGCTCAGACGCGCGGTATCATCGGCCGTCGCGAATTGGAGATCATCAAACCCGGCACGCTGCTCGTTAATATCTCGCAGCCGCAGCTGATCGACCGCGCGGCGTTGGTCGAGGCGCTCGCGGCTGGAAGACTCGGCGGCTTCGGCCTCGACGTGCCCTATGAGGAGCCGGGGCGGGCCGACGATCCGCTGCTGCGATTTCCGAACGTGATTATCACGCCGCATCTCGGCGCTTCGCCGCGTGACAACTCGCTCGACGATTTCCTCGAAATGCTGACGAACCTCGCGCGCACGCTCGGCGCGGTCTAGCATGCGCGCGAACTATTTTTTGATTCTCGCTTGTATCCTCGCCAGCGTCTGGGCCTGGCAGCAGCCGCCGGCGTTCGCCGAGCGGGCACTGATCTTCAGCTCGACGAACCTCACGCACGGCCGGCCGTGGACGCTCTTCCCGGCGCTGTTCGTGCACGCGAGCCCGCTGCACCTCTTCGGCAACATGCTGTTCCTTTTCGTCTTCGGCAACACGCTCGAGAAAAACGTCGGCGCCGCGAAACATCTCGCGGTGTTTTTCTGCGGCGGCATTCTGGCGTTTCTCCTGAGTCTGCCGTTCATGCCGCCCGGCGCGGGTATGCTCGGCGCCTCGGCGGCGATCTTCACGGTCGCGGCCTGCGTCATGCTGATCGCGCCGCTGAGATTCTCGTTTCTCTTTCTCGCGCCGCAGGGGCTCGTCGCGATCATTTATTTCTTTTACAACCTCGCCATCGTCTACGCCCCGAGCCGCATCCCCGGTTACGATCACAATATCGCCTACGCCGCGCACATCATCGGCTTCTTGATCGGCATTCCGTTCGGCATCCTGCTCAGCCGCGAGTGGAAAAAGAATCTGCTGATCACGCTCGCGCTGTTCGCGCTTTATCTGTTGATTATTTCGGGAGCGGTAGGAAGGTTGATCGAAAAGATGGCGGGCGGTTAGTTGCGAAGTTCTGGATCGATCCGAGTGTAGGGCGGGTTTTAAACCCGCCTGCGAAAACCCGGTAACGCGAAAAGCCGCAATTATCTTTTCACCGGCGGCCCGGTCTTGCCGTGCCGCTCGGTCAATTCGAGCGTGTAGCTGTCCGGGTCCTGGATGAAGGCCATGAGATCGGGCTTGCCAGGGCGATTGTGCCACGGCTCCTTTAAAAACTTGACGCCGGCTTGTTTTAACTTTTCGGCCAGCGCGGCGAGGTCCGAGACGTAAAGCGCGACGTGGCCGGCCCATGGCGCCATCTTGGCGCTCGCGTCCGGCCCGCCGGTCTCGATCAATTCGAGCGCCGGCCCGTCGTCCTCGCTGCCGTAGCCCAGATAAAAAGTGCGCAGCTTTTTCTCCGGCTCTTCACGGATGCGCATGATGTCCATGCCGAGGAGCCGCGTGTAGAAATCGACCGAGCGGTCCATATCGGCGACCGGCAGCATCGTGTGGCGGATATGGAGTTTGATTTCGTCGGGCATTGCTTCGCCTGAACGATTTTACGGCTCGATTTTGACGATCGACGCGCCGATGCCGTCGAGCGAGGTCTTGCCGTCGGCGGCGAGGTTGTCGCGGCGCGGCGTATCGAAGTTGTTGACGTAGGCGGTGTTGCCGACGAACACGACCGAGGTCGGAAATTCGAGCGGCCCATTGCTGTCGTTCTTGGTGAGGTCCTCCACCTTGCCGTCGAGCGTCACGAGAACGATCGCATTGCGCTCGTTGGCGGCCACCCAGAGGCGCCCCTGCGGATCGAAATCCGGGCCGTCGGCGCCTTCGAGCAGCGGGCTCTGCGCGACGAGCGCCGGCTTGCCCGCCTTGCCGCCGGCCTCGACGGCGACTTTCCATATCGCGCCGCGCGCGGTGTCGGCGACGTAGAGCGTCTCGCCCTTCCTGTCGAAGACGAGCCCGTTGGCGGGAATCGCCTGCTGCGTTTTCCCGTCCGGCAGCGTGCGGGTGTGGAGCTCGATCTGCGCCCAGTCCTCGGCCGCGCCGCCGTTCTTGCCGATGCGATAAATTTTCCCGTTGCGCCCGCCGGAGACATAGAGCATCCCGTTCTTATCGAACGCGATGCCGTTCGCTCCTTCGGTGCCGGTGGCGAACGTCTCGGCTTTCCCAGGCTTGGCGGGATTCAAATCGCTTTTTTTGATCCTGACGATCTCGCGGAACGCGCCGCTCGTGAGATAGAGATCGCCCTCGCGGCTGAAAACGAGGCCCGATGAGTCGGCGCGAACCTTCTTGCCGTCGATCTCGCGCGCCTCGATGCGTCCGACGACCACGAGCTTGGGGTCTTTGGGATCGATGCGGATCACGTTGCCGGTGACGCGGTCGCAGACGTAGAGCAGCCCGGCCGCGTCGGCGGTCACGGTCTCGACGATGACCGTCTGGTCCGCGCTGTTCGGATCGAGGTCGACGAGAATCGAGACTTTGGCGGCCCAGGCATTGCCGGCGGCAACGAAGACCGCCACGGACACGATCTGCGATAGTATCCATTTATACATCGTTTTTCTCCTTCGCCGTGGTCGCAAAATAGGGCAAGTTTCAAACCGCCGTCAAGCGCGAAAAACGCAGGATTAATCCCCCCGCGTGAAGGAAAAAGCCGTTCCGCGCGCGGCGGTGCCGCAACGCGTCACGACGGAGGTCTGAAAATGTCTTGGTTTTGCCATCCTCGTCCTGGTTTTCCCAATGGCCCGGCGCGGACCTTTCCGGCATGCGGCTTGCTGTTTATCCCCGGCATGGTTCAACTTTTGCGCGCATTGATTCGCCGCACGGCGGCGCTTGCCCTGTTGCTTGTTCTCATAACGACCGCGCCCGCTAGCGCGATGACGAGCCTGCGCAACGGCGCGCTCCCCGACCCGCTGCCGCTCTTCCCGACCGACAACTGGTGGAACCTCGACATCAGCGCTTGGCCGGTCGATGTCAACTCGGCGAAATATATTTCGTTCATCAACAACGGCGGCACGCGCCGTCTCCATCCCGATCTCGGCGGCGACGCCGGAACGACGCAGGACCCCAACGCGATCTACGGCATGCCTTACGCGGTTGTCTCCGGCGTTGTCAACGCGGACCTCGTCCCGGTCGACTTCCTCTATTCCGACGAGAGCGACGGCGTCGATCATGCGACCGACACGAGCTTTCCGTTCTATCCGATCCCGCCGGAGGCGATCACGCAGCCCCGCTGGATCGAAGGCGGCGACCCGGGCAACGTCGATCTCACCAACAGCCAGGACCGCCATCTTCTCATCGTCGACAGCGACCGGAACTATCTCTACGAGCTGTACAACGTCTACTACGATTCGAGCTTGAAAAAATGGTTCGGCGGCTCCGGCGCGTTCTTCGATATGAACACGAACGACCGCCGCCCCGAGGGTTGGACCTCCGCGGACGCCGCGGGGCTTGCGATCCTGCCCGGGCTCATCCGCTACGACGAGGCTTACGATCCTACTATCACAGAGATCGGCCACGCCTTGCGGGTGACCGTGCGCGCGACGAACGGCTACGTCTATCCCGCTTCGCACCGCGCGGGCTCGACGACCGGCGCGCTGCCGATGGGCGCGCGGCTGCGCTTGAAATCAAGCGTCGACGTGACGCAGCGGACGAGCGACCCCAACGTGCAAAAAATCTTCCGCGCGATGCAGAAATACGGGCTGATCGTCGCCGACAACGGCTCGGACATGTACATCACCGGCACCTACGACACGCGCTGGGACAACGGCATCTTGAATCCGGCGTTTTCCGCGCTGACGGCGAGCGACTTCGAAGTGATCGAATTAGGTTACAACGCTTCTGGCCCGGCGGCCGCGGCGCTGGCGAGCGTCACGGTGAGCCCGGTCAGTGTGATTGGCGGGCAGCAGGCGGCGGGAGTGGTGACGCTCACTTCCGCCGCGCCCGCCGTAGGCATCATCGTCGATCTCGCCACCGGCAACCCGGCGCTGACGGTGCCGGCGAACGTGACGGTGAATGCGGGGGCGACGACCGCGAGCTTCACGGTTACGACCTCGCCCGTCAGTACGGCGAGCACCGCGACGATCACGGCGAGCTATAACGGCGTCAACAAATCGGCGTCGGTGACGGTCACGGCGCCGGCGCTCTCATCTCTCGCGCTGAATCCGACGACCGTCGTGGGCGGGAATAGCTCGACGGGCACAGTCACATTGAGCGGCAAGGCGCCGCTCGGCGGGATCGCGGTCAAGCTCGCGAGCAGCAAGCCGAGCCGCGCGAGCGTGCCGGCGAGCGTCACGGTGCCCGCGAGCGCGTCTTCGGCGAGCTTCACCGTGACGACCACGGCCGGCGGCAAGACCTCCGCGACGATCACGGCGTCTTACAACGGCGTCGTGAAAAAGGCTTCCCTCGCGATCAGGCGGTAGCGAGAGGTAGCGCTCCGGTCGCCTCGGTGCGAGCGTATTGGGATAGGCCGCGGAAGTTTTGAGGTGCGTCCTACGGTTCGGAATGCTTCAAGACTAAGGTAACAGTAACATGTCATTCCCGCGCAAGCGGGACTCCAGTCTTTGTCTTACGGCGGGTTTGAAAACTCCCCTGTGGCGATCCGAGCAAACGAATCCAGTCTTTATATGCCTGGACCCCCGCTTTCGCGGGGGTGATGGAATGAAGTGCCTTCCGGGTTTCGTCCGTATTAAAATTTTACCGCCTTTCGATGGATCCTGCCGTTTGTCCCGAGCTTGTCGCAGGACGATTATCTCAGCTTGACTTCGAATCCGCTCGCGCGGAGCCCCTCTTTTAGTCCTTTCACTTCGTCTTCGGGCAGCGGCGTCAGCGGCGAGCGCACGGCGGGGCTCGAGATTTTCCCCAGGAGCCAGGCGCAGTATTTGTAGCGGATGTGGAGATAGACGTAAGGATCGCGGTAGACGAGCCGGAAGACCGGAAAAATCTCGTCATGGAGCTTTTTTGCGCGCTTCAAATCGCCGCCGGTCGCCGCCTCGAACAGCTCGACGTCGTGCGCGGGGGCGAAGTTGGCCGAGCCCGAGAGCGCCCCGTCGGGCTGGAGCTGAAACGCGTAGTAAAACGTCCGGCCGTTCGCCGGCAGTAGATACACCTTCCGGTCGACGGAGCGCACCGCCCGCACTTCCTCCTCGAACTGCGCCACGTCAACGTTGGTCGCCATCTTGATCGCCTGCACCTGCGGGATCTCGCGACAGATGCGCGCGAGCACTTCGGGCCGGTAGTAAAACGGATTGTTCGGCGAATACTGAAACAGCACGATCGGGAAATCCGGCAGCGTCTCCGCGACGGCGCGGATCTGGTTGATGCCGAACTCGGGATGGCGGTCGGCGTGCCAGGCGAAGAGCGGCGGCGCGCAGAGCATCACGGCGTTCGCGCCCGCCTCGCGCGCCTCGGCCGCCTGCTCGATCAGCTCCCAGGTCGGGAGCGCGTGCACGCCGGCGACGATCGGATAATCTTTGCCGAGCGCGCGCCGCGCGAGCTGGACGACCTCGAGCTTTTCTGCGCGCGTCAAGAGCTCGCCCTCGCCTGCGTGGCCGTTGCACACCATGCCGGCGACGCCGTTTTTCTTGAAATCGACGTAGAGGCGCTCCAGCTCGTCGTAGCGGATCTTTTTCCCGTCGGGCGTGAATGGGACGATATTCGCGCAGTAAATACCGGTGAATTCCATGGCCGCTCCTTTTATTCCGCGTCGGGCTGGTTTTCCGGCGCGGCGTTGACGAACGCCGCGAGCTCGAGGCACGCCGCCTCGGCCCGGAGCAGATTGGCGTAGGCCGAAAGGTCCGAGCCGAAGCGCCGCGCGTTGCCGAGCTGGGGCACGAGGCAGATATCCGCCAGCGTCGGCGCATCGCCGAAGCAGAACGCGCCGCGGCGCGGCGCGCCTGCGACCAGCTCTTCCAGCGCCGATAGGCCGAGCGCGATCCAGTGGCGCGCCCAAGCGTTCGCCGCCTCGTCGGATTGCTTGAGCTCGCTTTTCACGTGATTGAGCACGCGGAGATTCTGGATCGGATGGACCTCGCACGCCACCGCGAGCGCCATCGCGCGGACGAGCGCGCGGTCGGCCAGATCCTTGGGCAGGAGCGGCGGGTCGGGGTAGCGCTCTTCGAGGTATTCGATGATCGCAAGCGACTGCGTGAGCACGCGCCCGTTATCTTCCAGCGCCGGCACGAGCTCCTGCGGGTTTTTCTTTTTGTAATCGGGTGCATGGTGCTCGCCGCCGCCGCGGCGCAGGTGCACCGGCGCCGATTCGTAGGCGAGCCCTTTTAAATTGAGCGCGATGCGCACGCGGTAGGAGGCCGAGCTGCGAAAGAACGTGTAGAGCTTCATGTTAATACCCGATGTCGATTAAAGATGAGCGCGCCGCGGCTGTCAAGCGAGAGAAAACGCCGGAAGTATGCTAGATTAGAGCAGCTATGGAGACGACCGAGCTGACTTCCGAGCGCGCGCCGACCGCCAGACGAACGCGGTTCGCCGTCGGCGTCGCACTGATCGCCGTGAGCTTCACCGTCTACCTCGCCTATTTCGTTATCTTTCTCTTTCTGCCGTTCTCAAGCGAGACCAAAGCGGCGGTCGTCCTCGCCGCGTCGCTGATCAGCTGGGGAGGCTTCGCGCTGGGAATCTTTCTCGCCGGACATGAAGGCTACCATCTCGTCAAGCGCGTTTGTCTGAGACGAATAAAGAAAAACTGAGCGCGTTATTCCGAGCGCGCGCGGTAGCGGTAGGCGCGGCTCCGACGCGTCGTGCCGTTCAGCTCGGAAAAGACCAGGCCGCGGAAAATCATCAGAAACGTAAGCAGCAGGCCGAATACCGAGAACAATAAAAAGAAGCGAAAA
>Ga0075435_100001773_pt1 | contig 14054 bp, 14 predicted proteins | sample RhiMethybrSRZTD4_FD_75302 | JGI IMG/M metagenome (GOLD analysis project Ga0075435, IMG submission 75302) | Populus rhizosphere microbial communities from Tennessee, USA - Rhizosphere MetaG P. TD hybrid SRZTD4 | ecosystem: Host-associated > Plants > Roots > Rhizosphere > Soil | place: USA...
TCTGGCCCCAGCGCAGGAACGCATAGCGCTCCCGGTTGCGCAGAAATTCCAGCTCGGCGTTGAGTTGAAAGGCCTGGGGAGTGCCGAATTCATCGACCTGCACGGAGTGATCAATCACCAGTTCCGCAGGCTGCAGCGGATTTATAAGACTCGGATCCCCTGATAGCCGCTTCATCGCGTCACGCATGGCAGCGAGATCCACTACGGCTGGGACACCGGTGAAGTCTTGCAGCAACACCCGGCTGGGAGTAAACGCAATCTCTTTGTCTGATTTGAACGCGCTGTTCCAGCCGGCCAAGGCGCGAATGTCATTCGCCTTTACGTTGCGGCCGTCTTCCGTTCGCAGCAGGTTCTCCAGAAGGATGCGCATGCTGTACGGCAGATGCTTTGTAGAAATGCCTTGCTTGTCGAGCGCATCAAGACGGTAGATCTCGTATTGCTTCGTTCCAATTTTAAGAGTGGCAAGGGCGTTGAAGCTGTTCATACACTTTAGTTTAGTCTTCTGTTCCAGTGTTGCGGTAGTGCGAACGGCCACGCGGGCCTGAAGCTCTACCTCGCCCGGAGGAGGAGGACCGGCACCCTGATACTGTGCTGAACGCGGCTGGCGGTAGTGCCAAGAAACATGTCAGCAAGGAAGCGGTGTCCGTGGGTACTCATGGCCACGAGGTCGCAGCCCCTTTGCTCGACCCATTTCACAATTTCCTTGTCGGGTTCACCGTATGCCAGTTCGGCCTGTGCCGGAATATTGGCGTTCTGGAACTCCGTCTGAATTTTCTTTAGATAGGCTGTGTCTTCGGCAATCTCCGGACTCACCGCGTCCGGGCCATAGGTTCTGGCTGCCCATCCGTCGGCCACATGAAGCAACACCACCCGGCTGTGCGCGAGGATCGCGAGTTGCTTGACGTGGTCAATGATCGCCCGGTCCGTCGGAGTGCCGTCTACTGTCAGTAGTATAGTGCCGTACATAATTGCGTGATTAGCTGCCGGTGATCACCTGCCATGCAGCTTTGAGCGAGTCCGGCAGGCCCGAGACGTCCATCGCGGTGATCAGGATAGCACTCGCCCATCCGGCGATCAGCAGAAAGCGACCGTTGTTCCAGGCTCCCATTCGTTTCCGCGAACTCGTGAAATGCAGCAGTGGGAACATCGCAAATGGAAGCTGCAGCGCCAAGACCACCTGGCTCAATGTCAACAGATCGGTAACGCTGCCCTCGCCTCGCAATCCGATAATGAAGACCGCCGGCAAGATTGCAAGCATTCGTGTTATGAGGCGCCGCAACCAGGGCTTAATTCGCCAATGCATGAAGCCTTCCATCACGACTTGTCCCGCAAGAGTCCCGGTTATAGTGCTGCTCTGCCCGCTCGCCAGTAGCGCCACCGCAAACAAGGTGCTGGCGAACGCGGTCCCAAGCAAGGGCGCCAAGGTGAGATACGCGACGCGAATCCAATCGCTCGCAGCGGTGAAGTGCACTATCTGGTCGCTCGAGACAACAACGCTTGCTTTTCCATAGAACACGATTGCGGCGAGCACCAGAATCGCAGCATTGATGAAAAACGCCACCGAGAGCGCCGCGATCGAATCAATGGTGTTGAACTGGATAGCGCGTCGAATCGATGGCTCGTCTTTCTGCAGCTTGCGGCTTTGCACCAGCGCCGAATGCAAATAGAGGTTATGGGGCATTACCGTCGCGCCGATAATCCCGATGGCCACGTATAACATGCCGGCTTGACGCAAGCGTGGTGTAAGCAGGGCGTTTCCCATCTCGAGGAATCTTGGCCGGGTCTGCGGCAGAACGAAAATCTCGATGAAATAGCACACAGCAATGGTCGCGATCAGCACTACGACCACGGACTCGATCGTACGCATGCCATAGCGTTGCAACGCCAGCAATAGCAACACGTCCAATCCAGTGATAATCACCGCCCAGAGCAGCGGAATATGGAACATCAGATTAAGCGCGACCGCGCTACCCAAGACTTCGGCCAAATCGCAGGCGCCAATTGCCACTTCGCTGAGCAGCCAATTTGGCCAGCGCGTCCATTTCGGATACCAGTCACGGCAGCATTGCGCGAGATCTTTTCCCGTCACGACACCCAGTCGCGCGGAGATGATCTGCATGAAAATAGCCATGAGGCTGGCCAGGGCGACTACCCACAACAGGCCGTATTTGAACTGCGCGCCGGCCTGCAGATCGGTTCCCCAGTTGCCGGGATCCATATAGCCGACGCTGACCAGAATCGCCGGACCTACGAAAGCCCGCCATTGTTCCCAAAATCCAGCCTGGTGATGCGGTACATAGACGCTACTGTGCACGCCCTCGAGAGACACATGTCCTCTGGCGTCAACCTCAGTGCCGCTGGTTTGAGAATTCACGCCGACATGTTCCTCTGCCTCTCTCACGGAGTCACTTTTAAATGGGATTAACCACTATACACTATCTTAAGTTAACTATAGTTAATTATATTCCTGCGAATCAGCGTGCAGCGGCCTCCACCCAGATTTTCTCGGCTGCCGGACGGCCGAGCACTAGTGCGCCCGCCCGGGTTCGAATAGAGAGCGTCTTGTCGTAGTTGCGTGCGACTAGGTCGAGTTTTGCCCCCGGTCGGATGCCTCGCGCATCCAGAAATTCCAGCAAATTACGGTCCCGCTCGTATATGCCGCTGACCACGTAAGCTTTCCCTTCCGTAGCATTCGCGAGCAGCGCCAAACCCCGTCGTTCTCGGCTGCGAGGACTTTCCAATTCGCTTAAGTTGCCGTGGGGGCAAGTACCGCCACGTCCCAGCTTAGCCAGGAGCTTCCCTTCAAAGTCCGGCGATACGGCGTGTTCCAGCCGTTCCGCCTCATCGTGCACCTTATACCACTCCATTCCGAATACTTCGGCCAGCATGCGTTCGATGAGATGATGACGGAGCGCCAACTTGCCGGCAATCCTCCGCCCAGCCGCCGTCAAACGAACTGCGCCACTTGGCTGGACACGAACCAGGCCGTCTCGTTTCAAACGTCGAACTGCCATCGTGACTGCAGGCGGTGATACGGATAGCCAGTGCGCCAGCGTCGCCGAGATGACGCTCTCGCCCTCAATCTCTGCCTCAAGGATAGCCTTGAGATAGTCTTCCTTCGAAACCGTAATCATCCACTTCGATTATAGGACGGAATTAAGCATGGTTAACTGCCACGCCTTCTTCGCCCTGTCGCGGAGACCACACGCAGGAGTCGTTGGCGCAGGGTGGTCGTTTCTAAACCGCTGCCGGACCGCGGAGGGCCATCTGAATCACCTGCGCTAAGTGAAAGGTGGAGCGGCCCGTGCATTGGACGATTTGTTCGCGGCAGCTGAACCCGTCGGCGATGATGAGACAATCGGGCTGCGCCCTGCGGACGGCGGGTAGAAGTTCAAGCTCGCCGATAGCGAGCGAGACTTCATATTTCTCCTTCTCAAATCCGAAAGAGCCGGCCATGCCACAACAACCAGGTGCAGGCTGGGAATAGTCGAGACCCATGCACCGCAGGACTGATTCTTCGCCGCTCATCTTCATCAGCGACTTCTGATGGCAATGCCCGTGGAGCAAGGCTCTGCGCTCCAGTCGCGGCGGCACGAAGTCGGTTGCCATCTTTTCCAAAAACTCGCCGAGAAGAAATGTTTGTTGAGAAAGTTTGTGGGCCCGGTCGTCACCTGAAAACAGGTTGAGCAGTTCGTCTCGAAATACCGCGGCGCAGCTGGGTTCCAGGACGACGATTGGAGTGCCGCTCGCGATCTCAGGCGCGAGGACATTGAGAATCTGCTGCAGCAGTCGCTTGGCGCGGTCGAGCATGCCAAAGTCGTAGAGCGGACGCCCGCAGCAGAGGAACTGCGAAGGGACTTTCACCCGAAATCCGGCTGCTTCCAAAACCTCGACGGCGGCGGCGGCGGTCTCTGGGTGGAAGTAGTTGTTGAAAGTGTCAGGCCAGAGCATCACGTCACGTGTGGGGACAATGGCCCCCAGCTGTCCCGCCGAGCGAAACTCGCCACTTTTCCTCGAGCGACGCCGAAACCAGTCCCGAAACGTCTCGCGCGCGAAAGCAGGGATTCTTCTTTGCCGCGACATGCCTGCAACGAATTTCGCGATCTCGCGCGACAATGGGGTCTGTGTTACGAAATTCACCAATCCAGGAACATGCGAAGCCAGCCGCGCCCACACATCGATATTCGCAAACACGTAGGCACTGCGCGGGCGCCCTCGGCCCGCGTAGTAATGCGAGAGGAACTCGGCTTTGTAAGTCGCGACATCGACAGCGACCGGGCAATCGCTCTTGCATCCCTTGCAGGAAAGGCATAGGTCGAGCGATTGCTTCACCTCCTCACTTTGCCAGCCGTCCTGGATTGTGTCACCCTGCACCATCTCCCACAACAGGTGGGCGCGGCCACGAGTCGAGTGCTCCTCTTCGCGTGTGACGCGAAAACTGGGGCACATCAAACCCCCTTCATGTTGGCGGCATTTCCCTACCCCGACGCAACGCAAGGATGCGTGAGCAATACTGTTGCGATCTTGCGGAAACTGAAAATGCGTCTGCGGCTCCCACGGGCGGTACGCGGCGCCTAGACGCAAGTTCTCGTCGAGAGGATAGGGCTCGACCACTTTGCCCGGATTCATCTTCCACTCGGGATCCCAGATCGCCTTGAACTCGCGGAAGGCTTGCACCAGTTCCGGGCCAAACATTTTTCCCAGTAGTTCGGCGCGGGCTTGACCATCGCCGTGCTCGCCGGAAAGAGAACCACCGTAGCTGACGACCAGGTCGGCTGCTTCTTCCATGAATTTGCGGAAGCGAACGATGCCATGTTTAGATTGCAGATCGAAGTTGATGCGATTGTGCACGCAGCCGTGGCCGAAATGGCCGTAGAGGCTGCTTTGGAGCGCGTGGCTGTCCATCAGTTTGCGCAGATCACGCAGATACCTGCCCAGCTTTTCCGGAGCCACCGCCGAATCTTCCCACCCTTCCCAGGTAAGCGCTTGGCCGGGCACGTGGGAGAGAACCCCCAGGCTGGACTCGCGGATCTCCCAGATACGTTTCACCTGCTGCTTGTCGGTGAAGAGGCGCATGCTGGGCGAAGTTGGGCTGCGGCTAAGTGAGTTCATCAGCTTATGAGCTTGGGCTTCGGCGTCAGCGATCGTCCCTGCGCCAAACTCCGCAAGGAGCCAGCTCCCGCCTTGGGGCAGCAGCGCCAGGCCTGCAGAGTTGATTCCCTTGCGTCGCGTGTGCTCGACCAAAATATCGTCCATGCCTTCGAGTCCGATCGGTCCGTGAGACATGACCTCGGGAACATGATCTGCGCACTGGTATATGTCCGGCCAGGCAATAACCAGTAGAACGCGTTCGGGAGGGCTCTCGACTAATCGGCAGGTGGCTTCGAGCACGGTGACGCAGGTGCCTTCGGAACCGACCAGCGCGCGCGCGACGTGAAAGCCGTTTTGAGGGAGCAGGTGGTTCAGGTTGTATCCGGAAACGCGGCGCGGGATGTTGGGATAGCGCCGGCGCACGAGGTCAGAGTATTTGTCACGCAGGTTTTTGAGACCCGTGTAGATTTCGCCGCGGCGGCCCCCTTCATGGACGATGTTGATTAGTTCCTCATCGCTGGTCTGGCCGACATTCATCCGCAGTCCGTCGTAGGTGAGGATTTCGACTTCCTCGATATTGTCGTCGGTTTTGCCAGCCATGACGGAATGCACACCGCAGGAGTTGTTGCCGATCATGCCGCCGATGGTGCAGCGGTTATGAGAAGCAGGATCCGGACCGAAGGTAAGGTGATTCTTTTCGGCGGCGTTGCGAAGGTGGTCGAGAATCACTCCGGGCTGAACGCGAGCCCTGCGACGATCAGAATCGATCTCGAGGATCTCCGCCATGTACCTGGAAAAATCGAGCACGACAGCGACATTGCAGCATTGCCCGGCGAGCGAAGTTCCCCCACCCCGGCATAAGATCGGTGCGCCATGTTGTCGCGAGATGGAGATCGTGGCGAGAACGTCGTCTGCGTCGCGGGGCAACACAACACCAATCGGAACCTGGCGGTAGTTCGAGCCATCAGTGGCATAGAGAGCGCGGCTGCCACGATCAAAGCGTACTTCGCCGCGAATCTCGCGGCGCAAAGCAGATTCCAGAGCGGCGGCATCGACCGTCGCCGATTTTGACGAGGCAGCAATTTGCGTGAATTGGTCGGGCATTCAGGAGTAGAAGGCAGAGTATATCGTGGCGGGTCGGTCGCTCAGCTATTCGGCCTTCGTAGGTTCAAGAGCATGCACTGCGGCTTCACCGGTGACGCTGGGAAAGTCATCCAAGGTCTGGCCGCCTTCGAGGTAATCGAGTAGAGCCTGGGATGGCACGCGGGTACTTCGGAAGACGGGCGTCCCCCCCCGAGGAACCGGATCTCTTGTGATCATGTCATTGAAAGTGCTCATAGGTTTTCACAAGCGTCTCCAGCTAGGCGCCGCCGGCAATTCCAGGGTGGCGGATGAAGTAGTCGGTCAGGCTCAGGCCGAGCAAAATGAGCAGCCAGAACAGAGCGGAGATAATGACGACTCGGGTCAGCTTCTCGCTGGTGTATTTCACATGCATGAAGAAGAGGACCACCAGCAGCGCCTTGCCGCTGGCAATCAGCAGAGCAACAATCGTGTTTAAGGGTCCAAGATCCACGGTTGCCACCCACGCGGTGATGCCTGTCAGGCAGATCAGCACCGCCCAGATCGTCCAGTAAAGTTTGCTAGGAAGTATGTGCTCTGACATGTGCGTTACCCGTGCGGCCTGCGATCGATCAGATAAAGAAGCGGGAACAGATAAATCCAAACAATATCGACGAAGTGCCAGTACAACCCCGCGATTTCAACCGGGGTGTGATATTCGGGAGTGAAGCGGCCACGCCAAGCCATCCAGGTGATCACGCTGAAAATTCCAACACCAATGATCATGTGCAGGGCGTGCATACCGGTCATCGCGAAGTAGAGCGAAAAGAAAATCTGGGCGTGGCCCTGGTCGACTGGCTTTTCCGGGCTTTCTGGCTGGAAGTGAAACGAATATCCGGGGACGTGGTGCTCTGTGAATTTTTCATCCCATTCGTAGGCTTTGACTCCGAGGAAGACAAGTCCGAAAAGGATTGTGAGGGCAAGCAGTGTGACCAGAAGCGTCCGCTTACCAAGCTGGGCAGCGCGGACAGAGAGCGCCACGGTGAGGCTGCTGCAGATGAGCACGGCGGTGTTGACCGCGCCAACCAGAAGATTCAGAGTGCGGCTGCCGGCGGCAAACTCGTTGAAATACCACATACGATACACGAGGTAAGCCAGGAACATGCCGCCGAAGAACATGATCTCGGTGCCCAGAAAGATCCACATCCCCAGAGATGAAGCATTGCGCTGCTGCTCCATATCGGCAAAATGGTGCTGCAGGCCAGGAGTGTGTTCGAGCACCAGCGGAGCCGGGCTATTGCTCAACGTGCACCTCCTGCGGCGTGGGCAGTTCGTCGTAGTTGTACGCTTCCCAGGTGACTACGGGAGTCTCGTCGAAATTGAAGGTCGGCGGCGGAGATGAGGTCTTCCACTCCAGGCCGGCGGCATCCCAGGGATTGTCATCTGCGAGTTCGCCGTAACGCATCGACCACAGGAAATAGACCATCGGCAGTAGATATCCGACAGCAAGAATCGTCGATCCCGCAGTCGAGAGTACGTTCAGCACCTGAAACTCCGGCGGATACTGCCAGTAGCGGCGGGGCATTCCCAGGTAACCCAGAATGAATTGCGGAAAGAACGTAAGATTGAAACCCAGGAAAACAATCAGCGCAGCCAGCCGTCCCCACGCTTCCGGATACAAGCGGCCAGAGATTTTCGGCCACCAGTAGTGCATACCGCCGAGATATCCCATGACAGTGCCGCCCACCATGATGTAGTGGAAATGGGCGACTACGAAATACGTATCTGTCACATGCACGTCAATCCCCAGCGCCGCAAGAAACAAGCCCGTCAGTCCTCCCATGGTGAAGAGCCCGATGAAGCCGAAGACGTAGAGCATGGGCGTGGAAAATGAAACGGAGCCTTTGTACAGGGTCGCCGTCCAATTAAAGACTTTGATGGCCGAGGGCACGGCGACCAGATAGCTGAGAATGGAAAAAATCAGCGCCGCATACAGCGACATGCCGGCCACAAACATGTGGTGGGCCCACACGAAAAACCCGATGACGGCGATTCCGATGCTGGCCATGGCAACAAAGTAGTAGCCGAAAATGCGCTTGCGCGAAAAGCAGGTGACGATCTCGCTGACCACTCCCATCGACGGCAGAATCATGATGTAGACGGCGGGATGCGAGTAGAACCAGAAGAGGTGCTGAAACAGCAGCGGATCGCCGCCCCGCGTGGGGTCGAAAATTCCCAGGTGAAAGGCGCGCTCCAGAACCACCAGTACCAGGGTGATCGCGATAACCGGAGTCCCCAGCAGCATGATGACGCTGGTGGCATAGTGGGACCACAAAAACAGTGGCAGGCGCGACCACGTGAGTCCGGGTGCGCGCATGCGGTGAATAGTCACAATAAAATTCAGGCCGGTGAGAATGGACGAGAACCCGTTAATGAAAATGCCCAACCCCGCTTCCACGACTGCGGTATTGCTGAAAGCGGTGCTGAAAGGCGTGTAGAACGTCCAGCCAGTGTCGAGACCGCCGGTCAACATCGCATGAAGGACGAGAATTCCGCCGGCAATGTAGCAATACCAGCTCAGCAGATTGATCTTGGGAAAAGCCAGATCACGCGCACCGATCATCAGCGGGACAAGAAAGTTTCCCAGCACGGCGGGCACAGCCGGAATCAGAAAAAAGAAGACCATGATCACGCCGTGCATCGTGAACAGCTTGTTGTAAGTATCGGCTTGCACGAGATCACCAGCGGGCGTGAGCAGCTCCAATCGGATCAGCAGGGCGAAGAACCCGCCAATAAAAAAGAAGAACGTTATCGAGACGAGATACAGCAGGGCGATGCGCTTGTGATCCGTGGTGAGCAGCCAGGACCGGATGCCGTACTCTTTGTTGAGGTAATGCTCGCGTTCAGGTGCTATCGAAACTGCGGTTGCCATGACTATTCCTTCGGCTCCTGCGGCGGCTTGCCGGGAGAAATAAGACCGGGAGTTCCCGCGGCTCCCGATGCCTGCGGCGTCAGCGATTTCACATAAGCCACCAGCGCGGTCAGCTGTTCTTCGCTCACTAAGCCTTGAAACACCGGCATGATGGGCTTGAATCCGCTGACCACTTTCGCACTGGGGTTCAGGATAGATTCGCGGATGTAATTTTCTTCGGCGACGACCGTGCGTCCATCCTCAAGCTGCACTTTGCTGCCGAACAATCCGACCAGGTTGGGACCGCGTCCTTGAGTGTCGGGACGATGGCACGTGCTGCAACCGAGCTGCAGGAACATGCTTTCTCCGCTCCCGGCCATTGAGCCGAACGCGGCGCCGCCCGTGAGCCAGGCCTGGTATTGCGCGGGTTCCATGACCACTACTTGCCCGATCATGCCCGAGTGTTGCGTCCCGCAATATTCCGCACAGAACAGGTGGTACGTGCCGGGCCGAGTGGCCCGAAACCACGCGGTGGTGTAGCGACCGGGCAGCACGTCCTGCTTGATGCGGAAAGCTGGAACGTAGAAGCTATGAATCACGTCCTGCGAGGTCATGATCATTTTCACGTCCCGCCCTACGGGAACGTGCAGCTCGTTGATCTCTTTGTGCCCTTCTTCGTGTTGCAGCTTCCACATCCACTGCTTTGCGACGACATAGATTTCGGCAGCGCCCCGAGGAGGCGTGCGCTCCTGGAAAAAAATGATTGCTCCCCAGACGAAAATCACCATGAACACGGCGAGCGGAACCGCAGACCAGGTCAGTTCCAGGATGTTCGAGCCTTCGATCTGCTGCGCTTGCTGCCCGGCGCGGCGCCGGTAGCGCAAGGCAAACACGGTAATCATGATGAAGATGGCCACGCTCATGAAGGCGGAGAGCAGCACCAGAAAGATGTAGAGCGCGTCTACGCTTCCGGCTGTGGTCGAGGCCCGCACGGGCCAGAGTGGAAAATTGTCGAACATGCCAGTCGTTAGCTTTTGGCTCTTAGCTGTTAGCTCCTTAATGTTTCACGTTGTTGCTGTTCGCTTGCGACTCAGTGCCACGAACATCACACCGATCACCAGAATCGTGGCAATCGCGGAAAGGCGGATGATCCTGGTAATGATGGCGCTGTATTTTCCTGTCGCGGGATCGTAGTGATAGCAATACAGCAGCACTTGATCCACCAGCGTTCCAATTTTGTTGTCGGAGGCCTGAACCAGCCCAAGGCGCAGGTCTTTGGGCGCGAACTCAACGCCGTAGTAGTACTGAGAAATTCGACCGCTTGGAGTCAAAATCATGATGGCTGTGGCGTGTGCGAATTGGCCGGTTTTCTCGATGTACTCATACTGAAATCCGGCTGCCTTGGTCAGGGCGGCAATGGATGCCTGCGGACCGGTCAGGAAGTGCCAGCCCAGTTCCGCACCAGGACGTTTGTAGCGCTGCAGGAACTCGGCCTTCTTCGCTGTGGCCATCTCTGGGGTTTCGCGCGGATCGAAGCTGATTGTGAGCACGTCGAACTCTTTACCGACATCGAATCTCAAAATGCGTAAGGCGCTTTCGAGACCGCTCAACACTTCCCCGCACAACATCGGGCATTGGTAGTAGACCAGGTTCAGAATCATCGGCCTGCGGCCAAAGTAGTCGGCTAAACGGACCGTTTTGCCGGTTTCATCGCGGAAGATAAGTTGCGGCGGAATCTGTTCGTTCAAGCGTTGCTCGACAGCAACATTCTTCAGGCCAGGTGGACGCACGTTCGCGGGCGGCGACATGATGCCCTTGCTCATGGGCTGACCAAAGCCGCAGATTGACGTGCAGCCGAGAATCAGTGCCGCGACCAAAATTCTTGCAAGGCCTTTCCCGACGCCGTCAATGTGTTTGTCTATCATTTCTTCTTTGGGAATTGGCTCGTATCCGAGCGCTGCGCCGCCTGTCGTCCCAAATTCACAGGCGACGGAGGCACGGCTCCGGCTTGCGGGCGCGTCGGCAACCCGCGCTCAGCGATCAAGTGCATCGCCCGATCGATGGGGATGCGCACTACCCCGCGTTGTTGATCCACGTAGCCGTAACTGTTCAGCAATCTGTCCTCATTAAAGCGAAAGGAATTGATCTCGATTCGCTCGTTGCCCTCCAGCCGCGGCTCCGGGAATTGATTGATGTCCTCAGGCTTGACCGACCTTGTATCCGGCTGAGCCGGGCGCAGCGAAGGCATCATGGAACCCAGCTTCGTCTGCCGAACCTGCTCCGTGCGATCCATGTAGCGCAGCATGCCTGCGACCACGAAATGCAGGAGTACGCCGAACACGGCCAGGCCGATCAGAAACGCGATGATCGCGCTTGGGCTCAAGTCGCTGTGCTCGAACTTCAGCTCTTCGTGCGGTTCGTTCATGTGCATCTCTTCAGGCATATTTCACTCGTGCGCAGGTTCAAGCACCTCGGTCGCAAATACGTCATACGCCGGCACCAGCGGGATCGAACTGAGATTGCGACCGAAGTACGCAAGCCACAAGCCGCCCATGGCAAACGGCACCAGCACGTCCGCCCAGGTGACGGTGAAGGTCGCAGAAAAATTCGGCTCAATAATCCAGAACAAGTCCAGATAGCGCATCAGCAGAAGCCATACTGCAAGCCAGACCAGCCGCTTGACATCGCGCTTGAAGGGCCGCGATAGCAAAATCACAAACGGCACCGCGAAATGGAAAATTACGAGCGCTAGCCCTACAAAACCCCAGCCGCCGTTCAGCCGCTTCAGGTACCAGGTAATCTCCTCCGGCAAATTTCCCGCCCAGATGATCAGCCACTGCGAGAACGAGAAGTATGCCCACACCATGACGAAGGTGAGCATGAAATTGCCATGGTCATGGACGTGTTCCGGCTTGAGTAATTCCGACATCGGTTTGTAGTCGGCCAGAATTCGCTCCACTAGAACCGCGAAGCACAGTGCCGACAACAGCTCGCCAATGAGAATAATCAGCGGATAGATCGTCGAAATCCAGCTGGGATCGAGCGACATCGTCCAGTCGATCCCAGCAAAAGAAATGGTGAATGCGTAGAGAATGATTCCAGGACCGCCGAGAGCTTTGAAGCGGACACTGTTATCGCGCACTGGCGGCTGGTCTTGCTCGCGTGACCATTTCGTGAGCAGAAACACCAGTGTGCCCCACACGGCGAAATAGAGCCCGGCGCGGAGGCCAAATCCGTAAACCGATAAATAGGAGCGCGTGATGTCGCGCAGATGCTCCTGAAGGTGCTTGTCCGCAATCGATTCCAGCGGCCGTGCCCATGGATATAGCTTGGGCAACGCGAACAGAATTGGGATGAACAGAAGCGCTAAAAGCGGCAACGTTCGCATCGCGGCCCCGAGTATGCGGCGAATGATCATTCCCCAGCCACCTTTGGTAAGGTGGCGCAACATGAGAATCGCCATCGAACCCAGGCAGATGCCAAGCCAGTCCATAAAGCTGATGAGGTACGCGCGGAAGAAAACTGTCGGCTGAAAAAATGCACCTACAATGACAATCAAGCTGGCGACGCCGCCCACAATCAGCAAACGTGATTGAAGGCTCTTCACCACCGGCGGCGCCATCAAATCGAGATTGTTCGTGTGCGCCGCGCTCATCGCTGCTCTCCATCAACCGTTGGCGTAGGAGTTGCGCCTGAGCCGGGTTCGCCAAAAACCGGCGGCTCTGATGGCACCTTCTGTCCGCCGGGAACATCGGCCATGGTCGCACCCTGGCTCAGTTGCAAAGCGCGAATGTAGGCCACGATGCACCAGCGGTCACGGACCGGAATCTGCGACGCATAATCGGGCATCGCGCCGAAGCCGTTGGTCATCACGTCGAAGAAATATCCCAGGGGCGCTTTGCGCAGTCGCTCATCATGAAAGGACGGCGGATGACGGAAGCCACGTTGCGGAATCATGCCGTTGCCATCGCCTAGGCGCGAGTGACACGGTGCACAGTAGATGTTGAATCTCTGTTGCCCTCGCACCAGGACTTCTTCAGTCACGGGAAACGGCATGTAGTCTCCGGGATTATTGCCGAGCTTGCCGCTGTAGAAGTAGGAATCCTCGTGCAGTTGTCCTCGAGCCACGGTGCCTTGCACCGGCAGGCGGGCGGAACGCAGATCAGCGAAGAAATCACTCTGGCGAAACGGTTTGAAGCGGGGCTGATCATGCATGTCCTGGCGGCAGCCGGTGAAAAGCAGAATCGGCAAGAGCACGCTCGTTACAAGCAGGCGATATTTTTTCCTTGTCCGCTCGTTCAATACGCGAATTGTGCTTCTCGCCTTAACTAGGCACCTCCGCGATGGAACGTGCTCCCAGGCTTTCCAGAAAACGGCGGGTATCGATGCCGTCGTACTTGGGATCAGAAGAAAAAATAGTCAAGAAAAACCGATCTTTGCTGGCGAAAGCAAATCGCGGGACGTTGAACACGGGGTGATAAGGCATGGGCAGGCCGTTCAGCGCCAGCATGCCGAGCACAGCGAAAATGCCCGCAAACAGAATCGTCATTTCAAAAGTCACCACGATGAACGCCGGCCACGAATTCAGCGGCCGTCCACCCACATTGACCGGATAGTTGATGACGTGAATCCAGTACTGCAGGGCAAAGCCGGAACAACCTCCCAAGATTCCGCCGATCAGCACAACCAGGGGGACACTGTTGCGATGAAAACCAATCGCCTCACTTAGTTCTTCAATCGGAAATGGCGTATACGCGTCGATCTTTTGGTAACCGGCTTCGTAGGTGCGCCGGGCAGCGGTCACCAGGTCCCCCGGCGTATCGAACTCGGCCATCATGCCGTAAATCGCAGTGCGCTTCATTCGGGTTTTACCTCAGCTTCAGGCAAAAGCGTGCGCATCTCGAAGATCGAAATCATTGGCAGCAGACGCAGGAACAGGAACATACACGCCAGGAAGAACCCGATGGTGCCGATGTAGGTCATCCAATCCCAG
>Ga0075435_100001778_pt1 | contig 14029 bp, 10 predicted proteins | sample RhiMethybrSRZTD4_FD_75302 | JGI IMG/M metagenome (GOLD analysis project Ga0075435, IMG submission 75302) | Populus rhizosphere microbial communities from Tennessee, USA - Rhizosphere MetaG P. TD hybrid SRZTD4 | ecosystem: Host-associated > Plants > Roots > Rhizosphere > Soil | place: USA...
CTGATGGCCGCCGACATGTCGGGCGCGAGCGCGCGCTACAAGCAGTTCGCCGACGCCTGCATGGCCGAGTACGACCTGAACGGCTGGACCGTGCCGGATTTGATCAATCCAACGGACGTCAGCGTGGTGATGAAGAGAGTCTCGGAGCGCAGCGGCACGGAGCGCCGCGGAACATGATCGCACGTTCGTACCGCCTCGAACTTCGCGAGGCTCTTCGACTACAGCCGTGGGACTTCGAGGTGGAACAATCTGAGCGGCGCTGATCCACGGTGCGCGATGCGCGCGGTCTCCGATGGTCCGAGGTACACGCCCGCGCCCTTTTCGACTTGATGATTCTCGCCGTTCAGCGCGATCGTCGCGGCGCCTTCGATCAGGTAAATAAGGTGGTGACAGTCGGGCGCTCCCGCGTCGAGACTGTCGTCGCGATTGAGCCAGTGCACGGTCGCGACGACGTTCTTCGCGCCCGCGAGGTGGCTGTTCAGTACCTCGGTCACTTCGCCCGCGCCGGCGATGCGCGTTCGCGGCAGCGCGTTCGTGTCGATGTACGTGTTCGCCATTACGTTTGAACCCACACGCTGCCGTCGATCCGCTCCCAGCGCAGTTCGTCAGGCGTGCCGTCGAGGATGTGCGTCTTGAACCGGTTCGGCGCCTGGAATTCAAAGTAGAAAAGATCGGTGTCGGGATTCGACCGCAGCCGGTGCTTCGTTTCGGCCGGGATGAACACCATCGTGCCGGGTCCGACGGGCTCGATCCCCTCGGGCGTTTCGACCGTGCCCGTTCCTTCGATGATGAAGTAAAAGTGCTCGCACACCTCGTGATAGTGATACGGCGACGCGACGCCCGGCTTGTAGCGCATGACGCCCGCCAGCATGTCGTCGATGTGCGTCAGCTCCTTGTTGACGAAGAACGTGCGTTCGCGTCCGGGAACGACGGAGACGAGGCGAGGCAGTTGATCCTGGTGAAAGATGTAGGCCATGAATCATCGCGCCGAGCACGGCGTCGGATTCCACCCTTTCGAATCGCTCTGCCGCCTGAATTGAACGCTGCGCACGTACGGCTGCGCGAGATACTGCGGGTCTTCGAGAAAGTTCGTGACGACAAGATAATCGACGCCCTCGTCTGTCAGCGTGGTCCAGTATTCGGTAAGCACTGCGTTCGCGCTGTACGGGACGCCGTTCCTGCGGAAGTATCCAGGCTTCAGGTTCTTCGTCACCGTCTTCAGCGATCCGTGACGCGGTCCCGCGGCGGGACGTCCTCCGCGGCGTCCACCGCCGTCGATTTCCCACTGCGCAATCGAGAATCCCTGCCAGGACGGCTGCGCATCGGGCTGCGGGTTGCCGAAGTGAAACGTTCGCGTCTGCGTTCCGGCGTCGGCTTCGACGACGAGCGTCGTGTCGTTCTGCCAGCTGATATGCAGACGGCCCGGCAGGTGCATGAGCCCCGGCGCGCCGTAGGCCTTGCACTGCTCGCCCGCGGCGTCGTCGCTCGCCGGATCCCATGCCTCCGCGGCGCGCCGCCCTTCCGCGTTCACCGGCAAGTAGAGAACGTCGCCCTTCGGCGGCGTCACCATCCGCCATCGCCAGTCGTCGGTGACGAGCGACACCCAGTAGCCGGCGAGATCGACCGGAGCCGCCGCGCGCGGGGATGACGGAGGCGCGGCAGCCTGACCGCCGCGTCCGCGCTGCGCATCGAGCTGTGGCAGTCCGAACGTGATAAAAACCGCCGAGAACGCAGCGATCGCAGAGCAGAGTTTTCTCTGCGTGCCCTGCGCTCTCCGCGGCTTATCGGGCTGCTGATTGATCATTGACTCTTCTTCTTGGTGGTGCCCGTCGGTTTCGGCGGCGCGGACTTCGGCGCGAGCGTCTTGTACGCAGCATCGATGAATTTCTCGGTCGTCCACGCGCCTGATGTTGCGCCCCAGCGCGGGTCGTAATCCCCCGTCACTTTTGCGGCTTTCACCTGCTCGAGCGTCTTGCCCTGCTTGATCATCGTCTGGATGCGATCGCGGATGATCGTCACCATGTCGCGGTAGTACGCGAGGTCTGCGCCGTCGGACATCCGTCCGTGTCCCGGCACGACCATCGTTCCACCTTCCATGCGGAATTCGGGAATGACGATGTCGAGCATCTTGTTGAGACCGTCGATGATTCCGTTGATCGTGCCGCCGCGCTCGACGTCGATCACCGGATAGGTCGTCATCACGAACAGATCGCCGGCGGCGATCACGTCGGAGCCGCGGAAGTACACGATGCTGTCGCCGTCCGTGTGACCGTCGGGCACGTGGACGATCTGTACTGCGTCGCCGTTGAAGAAGTGACTGAGCTTCATCGACTCCTGATGGAACGTGTCGGTCGGCCACGCGCCCTCGGGCGTCGCCGCCAGCGCGCCGGTCGGCGCGCTCATGCGGTTCAGCACGGTCTCGTACGCGATGATCGCCGCGCCCTGCCCGGCGTCGGCGATGTCGCCGGCAACGTTGCCGCCGGTGAACGTTCGGCCGGCTTTCGCAATCCGCTCGTTGCCGCCGACGTGATCGGGATGCGCGTGCGTGTTGACGATGTAGCGGATTGGCTTCGCCGGGCCGATCGGATTGAGCGAGCTCTGCAGCGTGCCGCGCGTTTCGGCGCCCCAGTGGAGATCGACCGGCTGCTCTTTCACTTGCAGCTGCCGCTGCAGGCGCTGCACGGCCGCGAGCACCATGTCGGCGTTTTCGGCAAGGCCGGTGTCGACCAGCAGCACGCCGTCCTTGCCGGCCGACACCGTGATGTTGCCGCCCGCGCCGGCGAGCATGTAGATGCTGCCGTGGACGTGCAGAATCTCGATATCGTCCGCTGGAGCGACCTTCGCCGCTGCGCGATTCTGCTGCGCGATCATCGGCGCGGCCGCCAGCGGCGCAATTGCCGCGCACGCGAGGAGAATTGTTCTCATGGTCGTCAGCGCGCCGGCGCGTTCTTCGCGCGGCCGGCAGCGATCTTTGCCTGGATTTCCGGATACATCGTCTCCGCGCCCGCCGTGACGACGTCCCACGGGATGTTGTAGCGCGTCGCGAAGTCCTTCACGTCCGCGTAGTACTGCGCCGTGCCCGGCATGTTGTGCGGGACGATCCCTTTCGGCCGATCCACTTCCTCGACCACGTTGCACGGGTACGGCGGGATGTTCTGATGCGGATCGATCACGTACTCCGTGCTCCGAATCAACGGCTCGGTGAGATAGACCGGGTCGTACTCGACGAGGATGTAGGTCAGATAGTTGCCGCGCCGGATGAGAAACTGATTCACCTTGATGCGATCGCTGTGGAAGACGCCGTCACGCTTCAGGTACTCCTCTTTGATGTGCGTCGTCGTGATCTTCAGCATGTCGCCGATCCACTGGCCGGTGGAGAACCCTCCCCATGTGTGCGGCGCGTTCTCCGACGGATGCCGACGCCCGTCCATGTAGACCGGTTTGTCGATCGAGCGCAGCCACTCCATGTGCCACGCCGTGACGGTACGCGACACCGGATCGACCTCCTTCGAGATGCGCAGCTGCGACGGTCCCCGCGAAATGTACGACACGGCATGCGGCCGGCATTGCCATTCAGGGAGCGTTTGAATGGAGGCCACCCACGCCATCGCGCGCAGGCGCGCGGCCTCGTTCATCGGGATGCCGACCCAGTCGCCGAGCTCGGTGTTGCCCGTGTTGTCCTCTTCGCGCACGGGCGTCCACTCACCGGAAAGATCGACGCCGGTCGCCTGCGTGTTCACCTCTTCGTCCGACGGGTACTGTTGCGCGCCCGACGAGACGCCGACGAGCATCGTGGCGGCGAGGAGTGCACACCCCAACGCCGTAAGCAACCGCGGAGCGCGCAGAGATCGCGGAGATGACAATTCTCCAGGTCCTTCGGCAGCCGTGGCGTCTCCGCGGTCTCCGCGGTCTCCGCGGTCTCTGCGATCTCTGCGATCTCTGCCCTCTCCGCGGTCTCTGCGCTTTTCAGAAGCCATACTTGAACCCGAGCTGCAGGATGCGCGGATCGCCGGCCGACAGGATCTGCCCGAACGTCGGGCTCGAGAGGTTCGTCACGGGCGCCAGCTGCGCGGCGCCGGAGTTCGCCCTGATGAAGTTGTTGGTGAGGTTGAACGCCTCGAGCCGAAGCTCCACGTTCTGCGATCGCGAGAGCGGGATCAGCCGCGACAGGACCACGTCGATCTGCCAGCGGCCCGGTCCGTAGAGGCTGTTGCGATCGAAGTTGCCGAGCGTACCGAGCGCCGGCTGCGCGAATGCCGCTGGGTTCAGATAGTTCGCATTCGACGAGCGATCGCCGTACGGATCGGCGAGCAGCTGATCGGCGCGCTGATTGGTTCCGGCGATGCCGCTGAGCGCACGATCCTGTCCGGACACGACGTTGAGCGGCGGACCGGACAGCGCGCGAAGAATTCCCGACACGCGCCAGTCGGAGGCGACCGTACGCAGCGGCCCGCCGCTGACCTTCGGCGTCTGATACGTGGCGGTCGCGTTGAAGATGTGGCGGCGATCCGTGTCGCAGTTGCCCCTGTCGAATTCGGGATTGTTCGGATCGGTCCACCCCGACTGCACGTTCGGCAGCTGCTGGCTCGGTAAACCGACGCAGTGCGACAGCGTGTAGTTGGCGCTGTAGGTCACACGCGAGCCGCGGCGCTGGACCGACAGGATCATGCCGTTGTAGCGCTCCCACCCGCTGTCGTCGTGCGCGTCGACGTTGGCGAGCAGCGGGCCGTTCACCGGATCCTGTGCCGAGAGAATGCGCCGCTGCTGGAGATTCGCATTCGTCGCGCCGGGTCCGTACACGCCGTAGTTCAGCGCGCGCATGTTCCACAGATGCGTCGTGTATGCGCCGACGTAAGTCGCCGACGCGATCCAGTCGCTGCCAAGCTGCTTCTGCAGCGCGACGTTGTAGGACTGCACGGTCGCCGGATGGATGTTGGGATCGACGATGAGATAGTTGCCGCCCGGCAGGAACCGCACGTTCGGCGGCGCGTTCTCGCCGCTGTTCGCGTCGAACGGGACCGGGAACGGATTGCCGCCCGGGAAACCGAGATACGGGTTGTCGAGGCCGCCGGCCGGACTCGTGATGCGCACGTCCGAGCCCCACGGCGGCGCGACCGCGGTGTTGAGGTGATACTGCGCGTTGACGAAGTCGTACGCGATGCCGTACGACGAACGCACCGACATCCGTCCATCGCCCTTCGGATCCCATGCGACGCCGACGCGCGGCGCGAAATCGCTCCATCGTTTGTGCATCCCGGCGTTGCTGTTGGGGAACCCGGGATCGCCCGGATAGGTGAATCCGGGCGGCGCGTTCGCGTAGACGGTGGTCTTCACGCCCGCCAGGTACGCGTTCGTATCGAAGTTGTAGACCGCGCCGTTCAACAGCTGCTGCGGGAAGTACGGCTCCCACCGCAGGCCGTAGTTCACCGTGACGTTCGCGTGCGCCCGCCAGCTGTCCTGCGCGTAGAGGCCCATGTACCACTCGCGCATGAACAGGTTGTTGGGCGCCGACTGGATGTACATGTTCGGCCGGCCGGTCATGAAATCGGCGAGCCCGAGGCCGGTCGCGTTGCCGTCGAAGTTGAACTGGCCCGGCGATCGCACGTTGGCGAGCGACGTCGACCGCCAGTACGCGACGCTGCCGCCGAAGACCAGCTGATGGTTGCCGCGGATGAGCGTGAGATCGTCGCCGAACTGATACGTGTTCGTGTGAAATGTCGATTCGCTCTCGGTGCCGCCGCCGAGCGAGAACCCTCCCGTGATCGCCAGCAGCATGTAGTGCGGCATGTAGCTGAAGGTATTGACGCCGACTTCCGGAGCGGAGAAGAAATCCTTGCTCGTGCGATGAATCGCGGTGCGATTGAACGCGAAGCGGAACGCGTTCACCGCGCGCGCGTTCAGGATGTAGTTGTCGCCGAACGTCACCGACTGGGCGAGGTTGTCGCGGCCGCCGACGGTGGTCGTCAGGATGTTGTCAACGAGGCTGTACGGCGGCGGCGCGGCATAGCTGGTCGCCATGTAGCGGCCGAACAGCGAGTGCGTGTTGCTCCACTGATAATCGAGCTTCGCCACCGGCTGCGATTCGTCGATGACGCTGCGCGACGGATAGTTCACGCGTCCGCACGGATCTGAGGTTGCCGGAAGCCGCTTGGCGATGTTCACGGCCGCAGGGCTGTAGAGCGACGGGGTGATCTGGTTGTTGACGAACGATCCGCGCAACGACACCTGCCGTCCGCCGTTGCACGCGGGCGAGGCCATCGCGGTCCAGTCGCCGGCGAGGACCGCGGCGGTCGGCACGAATGCGATGTTGTCCGACGGCGTCTGACGTGTGTTCGTCCCCTGATACCCGAGGAAGTAGAACATCCTGTCCCTGCGCAGCGGACCGCCGACCACGCCGCCGTACTGATTGCGGTTCAACCCATCGTCCTTGCGCGAGCCGTCGGGATTTTTCGCCGCGAACGGATTGGTCGCGTTCAGGCTGTGGTTGCGGAGAAACTCGAATAGGTCGCCGTGCACGACGTTGGTGCCCGACTTGGTGACCGCGTTCACCGCGGCGCCCGAGTGCATGCCGTTCTGCGCCGACAGCGCGCTCGTCTCCACTTTGAATTCCTGCAGCGCGTCCGGGAACGGGAGCGGCAGGTTCGCGTTGTCGTACGGATTGTTGTGCGTGGCGCCGTCCAGCAAGTACGCGACGCCGGCCGACTGACCGCCGGCGATCGAGATCAGCTTGCCGCCCTGCATGCTGCGGCTCGACGACAGACCGGTCGTGCCTTCGGGCTGAACGGCTGCGCCCGCGAGCACGATGAGATCGACCGGGTTGCGTCCGTTGAGCGGCAGCGCGAGGATGCGCGTGTTCTCAATCACTTCGCCGAGGCCGGTGTTCCTGGTTTCGACCAGAGGTGCGGCGGCCTGCACCGACACGGTCTCTTCAACCGCGCCGAGCGACAACTCGACGTTGATCACCGGGTTCGCATCCACCTGAAGAACGATGCCGGTCTGCGAGTACGTTTTGAACCCCGGCAGGTTCACATCCAGCTTGTAGGGGCCGACCGGAAGATTCGGCAGCGTGTACGCGCCGCTCGGACTGCTGACGGTGCTCCGCTTCAATCCGGTGTCGGTCTGCGTGACCGTCACTTCGGCGCCGGGCAGGACGGCACCGCTCGTATCGCGGATGACGCCGCTGATCTGTGCGGTGGATCCCGCCTGCGCCCGTGCGATGGCGGCGCTGGCGAGGAGAAGGAGCACGCTGGCGAACAAACCGCGCGCGACGCGCTTCATCGAACCCTCCTGTGACAACCAGAGGAACCGCGGCGGTGGCGGAGTATATCGCGACTCAATAATTCATGGTGTCGACAGGCGTGCAGCGCCCTGCGCGGCGGCGACCGCCACGCGCTCGTCACGATACGGATCGTTCACGGCGCGCGTCTCGGTGTTGAAGATCATGGTCGCTCGCTGGTCCGCGGTGAACGGCTCCCACTTCGGCACGAGCTTGGTGTTTGGATTGCCGCTGCGCGCGAACGCCACCCAGGAGGCGCTCATCCTGTCGGCGAGCGCATAACGATCGCGGCCGTCGCCGACCACCGACTGTGCGAGGTCGACGTTGTCGAACACGAACGGGATGTCCATGCAGTGCATCGCGCGCAGGCGTCCGCCGCTGACCGGCGAGTACCACTGGAAGCGGTATACATACACCGGCGCTTTTCCCAGCGCCGCCTTGCGCTCGGCTTCGGTGTCGGTGCCGCTGCGGAACGGCGACGCGTCGGTCTCGATGATGAGCGCGAGATCCAGATTGCTCGCCTTCGGACGCCCCTTGCGATAGGTCGCAATCAGCTTGTCGATCTGCGCATCGTCTGCCGATCGCAGCGTCCGCTTCACGCGCGCGCGAAGGGCGGCGTCATCGGCGGGCACGGTGTAATCGGTGTTGATGTTCCAGGTCACTTCGGTTTCGGTGGATCCGATCATCAGCGGAACGTCCGCCGAGATCTCGGTTGCTGTCGGCGTGAACACATCGCGCGGCAGCGAAGTGCCGTCGACGACCGGCGCTGCCGCGAATCCGCCTTGGCGTGCGCCACGTCCACCGTCCGCTCCCCCGGAGCCTGTCGAAGCGCCGCCGCCCGGGCCCGCGCCACGTCCTGCATCCGCTCGCCCTGAGCCTGTCGAAGGGCGAGCCGCCAGCGCGCCGAGCAACTGCTCCATCGGCAGCTTCTGCAGCTCGTCGAGCTGATTCGATTTGAGTCCGAGCCGTTCGATGTACGCTTCGGCGTTCCGCGTCGCGACGTTCGCCGGCATGCTCGTCACCGCCGATCCGCTCTGCGCGATCGCGCGATGGAACAATCCTCTGGCCGCCGGCATTCCGAGCAGCGTGCTCACTTTCGCGCCGCCGCCGGATTGACCGAAGATCGTGACGTTTCGCGGATCTCCGCCGAAGCTCGCGACGTTGTCGCGAATCCACTCGAGGCCGGCGATGATGTCCTTCATCCCGGCGTTGCTGGCGCCGGCGAACTTCTCGCCGCCGATCTCCGCGAGATACAGGAAGCCGAACGCGTTCAACCGGTGCGTGATGCTGACGAGCACCACGTCGTGCTTCGCGGCGAGATTCGCGCCGTCGTACGGGATCATGCCCGGCGATCCGGTCGCATAGCCGCCGCCGTGCAGCCACACCATCACCGGACGCCTGCCGCCGCCGATCGCGGGCGTCCAGACGTTCAGGTTCAGACAGTCTTCGCCCATCGGCTCGCGGATGTTCAACGGCGTCCACTCGGGAACGAGTGTCGAGTCGACGAGCGGCGATCGGTGGCCGAGCGCGAACGCGTCGCGCACGCCGGTCCAGGGCTGCACTTTCACCGGCGGCAGGAAGCGCCGCGCGCCGGCGGTGGATTCGCCGTACGGCACGCCTTTGAACGCGTGCACTTTGTTGTCCAGGAGGAGTCCGCGGATCTTGCCCGCGCTCGTCGCGACGGTCGCGCCCGGCGTTCCCTTTGGGGCCTGCGCGCGCGCGGTTCGCCAGTCGAACAGCAGACCGGTAACCGCCATCGCCGTGGTTCCGAGAAACGTTCGACGGTTCATGACGTCTCCTGTATCTCAGCGACGAAATCGGCGGACTACTATATCAGTTGCATATCTGGTGCGCGCCACATCCGGATGCGACGTGGCCGCGTAGAGTACTAATAATGATGCGGGTCATCCTTTCGGTGTTCGCGCTCGCGATGTGTATCGCGTCCGGCGCTCGCGCGCAGACCGCTGGCGGACCCGGCGCCGTTGTCGGACGCGTTGCCGACGAAACGGGAGGAGGACTCCCGGGTGTCACGGTCGAGTTGCAATCGCAGCCGCCCTCGACGACCGTGACGTCCGCGTCGGGCGATTATCGATTCGACGGTCTGAGCGCGGGCCGCTATCAGTTGACGTTCACGCTGATCAACTTCGGCTCGTCTCGACGTGATGCCATCGTGCAGAACGCAACGACGCGCGTCGACGTGGTGCTGCACCTGTCGCTGAGCGCCGAGGTCACCGTCACCGGCAAGCGAACGTTCGCGAACCTCGCGGACGTCGAGAATCCCGCGGAGAACCTCGTCGGCATCGCGCAGTCGGCGAGTCAGGGCGCCATTACCGCGCGGCAACTCGACGTGCGGCCCGTCATGCGCCAGGGCGAAGTGCTCGAGACCGTGCCGGGCGTCATCATCACGCAGCACAGCGGCGAGGGCAAAGCCAATCAGTACTTCCTCCGCGGCTTCAATCTGGATCACGGCACCGACTTCGCGATGAGCGTGGCCGGCACGCCGGTGAACATGCCGACGCACGCGCACAGCCAGGGCTACGCGGACATCAACTTCCTCATCCCCGAGCTCGTTGCCGGCGTGCAGTTCTCGAAAGGCCCGTACTTCGCGGAGCAGAGCGACTTTGCGACGGCGGGCGCATCGAACATCAACTACGTCACGGCGCTCGATCGGCCGATCGTTCACGTCGAGAAGGGCACGTACGGGTTCGCGCGCGCGCTCGTGGCGGCATCGCCGAGGCTCGGGCCGGGCCACCTCTTGGCGGCGTTCGAATCGTCGACGAACGATGGACCGTGGACGGTACCCGACTCGTATCACAAGCTGAACGCTCTCGTTCGATACAGTCAGGGCAACGCGGTGAACGGGTTCTCGCTCACCGCGATGGGGTATCACGGCGACTGGAACGCAACCGAAGCGGTCCCGCAGCGTGCGGTCGATGCCGGATTGGTCCCGCGATTCGGATCGATCGATCCGACCGACGGCGGTCATACCTACCGATACAGCGTCGCTGCGGACTGGCAGCGCGGCGATGCGGCGAAGGTGACGCGCGTGACCGCGTTCGGCCTTGCATACGACCTGGATCTCGTCTCGAACTTCACGTTCTTCCTCGACGATCCCGTTCACGGCGATCAGATCGAACAGGCCGATCATCGATTCGTCAGCGGCGTGAAGGCGTCGCAGCGGCGCGTCGCGAAGTGGGCCGGCCGTCCGGTGCAGAACACGTTCGGTGTGCAGCTGCGCAACGACGATATCGGCACCGTCGCCGTGTATCGCACGGAGAAGCGCGTGCGCATCGGGACGCGGTCGCAGGCCTCGGTCCTCGAGACCACGGGCGGCGCGTACGCGGAAAACAATATCGAGTGGGCGCCGTGGCTGCGCACGACGCTCGGTCTGCGCGCGGACGTGTCGCGTTTTCGCGTCGACGATCGACTTGATTCGGCCAACAGCGGCACGACCAGCGCAGGTCTCGTCAGCCCGAAGGCGAGCGTCAGTATCGGACCGTGGAACGGCACCGAGTTCTACGCGAACGTCGGCACCGGATTTCACAGCAACGACGCGCGCGGGATGACGATCACGCGCGACAGCGAAGGCAATCCCGTCGATCGCGTGACACCGCTGGTGCGCGCGAACGGTGCCGAAGTCGGCCTACGCACGGTCGCGATTCCGCATCTGCAAAGCACGGTGTCCTTGTGGACACTGCGGCTTGCGTCCGAGCTCGTGTACAACGGCGACGTCGGCGCCACCGAGCCCGGACCCGCGAGCGAGCGGCATGGCGTGGAATGGGCGAACTATTACAGTCCGCGGAAGTGGCTCACGTTCGACGGCGATCTCTCGTGGTCGCGCGCGTTGTTTCAGGACGTGGAGTTGTCGCATCGCTACGTCCCCGAGGCGGTCGGCACCGTCGTATCCGCCGGCGCGAGCGTCGACAACCTGCATCGGATGTTCGGCAGCATCCGCCTGCGATACTTCGGTCCGCGACCGCTCGTCGACGATGGGTCGGTCGAGTCGAAGGCGACGAAGCTGGTGAATCTGGAAGGCGGCTACCAGCTGAGGAAGGGCATCCGCGCGACGCTCGAGGTATTCAACGTGTTCAACGCCGCGGTCAGCGACATCGATTACTACTTCGCGTCACGCCTGCCGGGCGAGCCGTTGCAAGGGGTCAACGATATCCACTTTCATCCCGCCGTCCCCCGCACCGCGCGCCTCAGCCTGATATTCAGCTTCTAGCGGGGGCCTGACACGGGGTGTCAGACACGGGGTGTCAGACACGGGGTGTCAGACACGGGGTGTCAGACACGGGGTGTCAGACACGGGGTGTCAGACACGGGGTGTCAGACCCTCCCCTTGCGGGGAGTCGCGTATAATCGGCCGCGAAAGGCAGGATTTCATGAGACCTGCTGCCTGGTGTGCGGTCTCTCTGGTCGCCGTGATCGCGGCGCCTTCGGTCGCCTCCGCGGCATCCCCCACCTTCACCAAAGACGTCGCGCCGATTCTGTACAACAGCTGCGTCGGCTGTCATCGCGCCGGTGAAGTCGCGCCGATGTCGCTCGTCTCGTACGACGAGGTCCGGCCGTGGGCGCGATCGATTCGGCTCAAGGTGACGAGCCGCGAGATGCCGCCGTGGGGCGCCGACCCGCACTACGGCAAGTTCAAGGACGATCGCAGCCTCACCACCGAGCAGATCGAGACGATCGCAAAATGGGTGGACACCGGCGCGCCGAAAGGCAACGACGCCGATCTTCCGCCGATGCCGACGTTCGCCGCCGGCTGGTCGCACGGGCAGCCCGATGTCGTCATCGAGATGCCGGTTGATTTCGACGTCCCCGCCGAAGGCGAAGTGCCGGTCATCGACTTCTTCACCCCGTCGCCGTTCACCGAGGACGTGTACGTGAAAGCGCTCGAGGTCCGTCCGGGCACGGCAAACGTCGTCCATCACGCAGGACTCTACGTGATCGATCGCCTGCCCGACGGCGCGAAGCTGGTCAACGGCAAGATCGTCGGGCCGGACGGCAAGCCGATGTCGCGAAACGAAGTGTCGCGCGCGAACGGCGGCACGAGCACTCAGGAGATCCAGAAGCTGCTGTCCTTCGTCCCGGGACGCGGATACGAGGAATATCAGGGCGATGCCGGTCAGCTGATCAAGGCGGGCTCGTACATCGATTTCTACATGCACTATCAGCCGAACGGCACGCCGCAGAAGGACCGAACCAGGCTCGGACTCTATCTCGCGAAGCCGGGCCAGGAAGTCGGCCGCCAGATTTATCACAGCTTCGGCGCCGCCGGGCCGACGACGTACATCGTCGAAGGCAAGGAGTACACGCCGCGGTGGCGGAGCGATCAGACGCGCGACGAAGGCGGCGTGAACCTGCCGAACATTCCGGCGTACGCCGAGAACTGGAAAGTCGTCAGCGTGCACAGCATTCGCGAGCCGATCACGCTGTACGGCCTCACGCCGCATCTGCACCTGCGCGGCAAGAGCATGAAGTACACGCTGACGCTGCCCGACGGTACCGAGGATGTTCTTCTCGATGTGCCCAGGTACGACTTCAACTGGCAGCTGTATTACGAGCTCGTGACGCCGCGCAAAATTCCGGCCGGCAGCAAAGTGACCGTGGTGACGCTGTTCGACAACTCGCCGAAGAACAAGTACAACCCGGCGCCCGAGAAGGAAGTGTTCTGGTCGGAGCAGAGCTGGGACGAGATGTACGCGCCGCAGGCGCGCATTACGATCGACAACCGCACGCTCAAAGCCTCAGCGGCCGCTTCGCAGCACCAGCAGCAGCGCTAACGCCGGTCCAGGTGATTGTCCGCTTGCCGGCCAATCACCTGTCCTCCCGTCAGACTTTCCTCCGCTACCAACGTCCGCAGTCCGGCGGCTTCAGCCGAGCGAGATTGCACCATACATGAGCTGAACAGCTCTTCATCGACGGCGCGCTGCTTGATAGTGCTCCGCGTTACGGGCGTGTTTATCGCGCGGGACGCACTCGCGGGTTCGACAAGCCGAAATGGTTTTCCACTCGTGAGCATGCAGCGCATCTGCTCGCGATGCAGGAGGCACATCGATGAAAGCAAAGACGATGCTGCTCACCGGCGCGCTGACCATCGCGATCTCCGGTTTGGCGTACGCCGACCCGATTGTGATTGTGGGGGGTCACGTCGTCGGGGTGAATCCGACCAGCGGAGAAGATCCGCCGTTCGGATTCGAGCTGATCGGAACGAACACCAACATCAACGGCGAAACGTTCGCGGGCGCAGGGATCGACTTCGTCAATGTAGGCGACGTGGTACAATTCAGCACGACAATCTCTCCCTCGTTCGTCAACCATCCGCTTCAACAGTTCGTGAACGGCGAAGCATTCGACGCGTTTCTCGGTGGAGAGATGCGGTTCGACGCGGCGCCGTTCACCGTCACCCCGACCTCGTCGTTTGCGACGCCGTTCACGATGAGCGGCCGGATCGCGGGCTTCGCCGATTCGTCCCGATCGGGCGATCCGCTGTTCGACGTCGACGTGACCGGACGCGGCACGGTGTTCTTTGGCGTGCGCTCGATCGGCGGCGGCGGTTTTCTCGTCGACGATGTGGGTTTCGCCTTCGCTCCGTCCGCCGCGCCGACCCCCGAACCCGCAAGCCTTGTCCTGCTCGGCCTTGCCCTCGCCGGTATCGCCCGGCGCGCAGCGATCAAGCCGCTGACGTAATCGATACCGCCGCGATCCTCGCGGCGGCTCGGCGAATTTCTCGAGTCGCTTCAGACGCTA
>Ga0075435_100001783_pt1 | contig 14008 bp, 9 predicted proteins | sample RhiMethybrSRZTD4_FD_75302 | JGI IMG/M metagenome (GOLD analysis project Ga0075435, IMG submission 75302) | Populus rhizosphere microbial communities from Tennessee, USA - Rhizosphere MetaG P. TD hybrid SRZTD4 | ecosystem: Host-associated > Plants > Roots > Rhizosphere > Soil | place: USA...
GGAAGGTGACATCGACGCGCTTTCCGCATTTGCCGGCCAAAGCGTCGGTTTGGGGTCGAAGCTGCAACCTGCTCGCGACAACGTGCGGGAAATTGCGGAGGAAGCCAGCTCCGCGCTGCGTATGACATTAAGCCCCGGCGTCGACTGAGCGACAAGAACGTGGTCCGACGGCTCTTGGCCAATGCTGCACGGCGTCGTGCCAAGTACGGCCGACGCCTGATGTCGGGTGATGCCACATGAGAACCTTTTCTTGAGGTCAACAGGCTCCGAACGTTCGACGTCTTGATCCGTTCCGCCCAATCCCGACCTAGAGATAGGCCGCTTGAGAACCGGCTATTGAGTGGCATGAACTGCCAGTAAGCTCTAGTGTCGACCCGCTGGAGGCCTGATAGGTTGACCATGATCGGATTGAACGGAACGAACAAATGACGGCAGTCGCCGTTGCAGTGATTGGTGGTGGAATTGGCGGCACTGCTGCGGCGCTGTCACTGCTGCAGTCCGGGATCGACGTGCATGTCTATGAGCAGGCGAGAGAGCTGCGGGAGGTCGGCGCTGGCATTCAGGTGAGCCCGAATGCTTCGCGTGTCCTGCACCGGCTTGGCCTGGCCGATACATTGGCGCGCCTGGGCGTCAAGCCGTTGGCCTTTCATCAACGCCGTTGGCAGGACGGCCGGACACTACTGCGCACTCCGCTTGCACAGGCGATGGAGGCAGCGTTCGGGTCACCCCACTACCAGATGCACCGCGCCGACGTCCTGAGAACCCTCGTCGCTGCCCTGCCCTCCCATCGCATGCATATCAGCCACCGCCTGACAGGCCTAATGGATCACGGCGATCGGGTCGAGGCGACGTTCGAGAACGGTGCCCGCATCAGGGCCGACGTGCTGGTGGGCGCCGACGGCATTCACTCCACAGTACGGCACATTTTATTCGGGCCAGAGAAGCCGCGCTTCACGGGCTGCATGTGCTATCGCGGTCTGGTGCCAGAGGAACGCCTCGCGCACTTGGAAATACCCGTCGAGGCGCAGATTTGGATGGGGCCGGACAAGCACTTCATCCACTACTATGTGCGCAACAGGGAACTCCTGAATTTCGTTGCCATTATCGATCAGGACACGTGGACCAAAGAGTCATGGACCGATCGCGGCGACCCGGCGGACGCCATCGCGGCCTTCGAGGGATGGCATCCTCAGCTGCGCGCTATTCTGCAAGCAGCGGATGAGACCTTCATCTGGGCGCTTTTCGAGCGGCCGCCAATGCCGCATTGGTCGATTGGTCGGGTCACACTCCTCGGCGACGCTTGCCACGCCATGTTGCCGTTCATGGCGCAAGGCGCGGCTCAAGCCATCGAGGATGGGGTAACGCTTGCCGCCTGCCTTGCAAAAGGCGGCAGACAAGATGTCGTCGACGCGTTGATGCTTTACGAGAGCCTGAGGTTGCCGCGAACGTCGCGCGTGCAGGCGGCGTCCTCCAACAACAAGACGCGGTTCCATTTGCCTGATGGACCGCAGCAGGTAGCGCGTGATGCAGAAATGGCCAAGGGCGCGACTGACTTTTCGGTGCATAGCGTGGCTTGGCTCTACGGCCACGACGCCTCGCAAGTCGACGTATAGATTACCTCGCGGCAGCTGCAGTTCCTTCCCGATAGGATCATCTTCTCCGTGCCAAGCGCCCACCGCAAGCTGCTGCGGTCAAAAAGCTGCTGGTCAAGCCCTGGTGGTCAGCGTTGCGGAAAAGTTGGGAAGATTAGCCCGGCAGGTATGGGTCAAGAGAGATGAGCGCAAGCGACCGGCATTCCTGCTGCTGAGCAAACGCGCATCTTTGAACAATTTCATCGAGTCGACAACTCACTTATCATCGCCTCGAGGCCGTGGACGGCGCCGTGAGCGTCACTAAGGCGGCTTCAGAGCGCCCCAACTCCTGCCCAATGTCATTCAGCTACCCGCGTTCGACGGCTATGACGCCATCGGTCGCATCAAAATAATTCTGCCACGATGCTTGCCGTGAGTTCGTGCACCATCGGCCTTCCGGAACAGGCGTGCGCTATCAGCCGGCGAGGAGGAACGGCAATGCGATCCGATGGAAAACCTCCGGTTCCTCGAGATGCGGGGTGTGCCCCGAACTCTCGAGTATTTCAAGCCGGGCACCACGGATCCGATCTCGCATCTCTGCGCCGTGCTCCGGAGTGCGTACCCCATCGTACCGTCCCTGGATGATGAGGGTTGGCACGTGGATCTCGCTGAGCCGTTCCAGTGTGCGCGACCTGGCATTCGAGCGAGCAGCTTCGATCGCCGCGGCCTGGGCGGTCATGGCCGCAATTTGGCGCAGGTGCGCAAGGCCAGGCTCTGGTGGCGTTCGCCAGAAAAAGCCATTGATGATCGGCGTAACGGCGTCCTCGCCCCATGCGGTTGCTGCAAGCGCATCGGCCTTGGCCAAGGCTCCTTCTGGATCTGCTGTGTAGGCACCTGTTGCGACGAGCAGCAGGCGTAACACTCGGCCGGGATGTCGTAGGGCGAAATGCTGGGCGACGACACCGCCCATCGAACCACCGACGAGCACGACAGATACGAGCTTCCGGCCGTCAAGGAACCGGGCGAGTGCGTCCGCCAATCCCTCCATGGTGTAAGGGCCAGGGTTGTTCGCCGACTGAGCAAACCCCGGCAGGTCAACAGCGATGCCCCGAGCGCCAAACTGCGCGAGGCGTTCAAGGGTAGGCTCCCAATAGGCCGCCGACTGGCAATATCCGTGAACACAGACAACCGCCGGTGGGCGACCTACCCTTTCGATCGCGTGCATTGTGTCCTCGGGCTTGATCCTCAGCTGGCCTTCTTCAGCTCCTGTGCTTTCTTGGCCGAGGCCTGCAGGGCCTCGAGTGGTTTCGCCCGCCGCAGGAGGGTGTTCTGAACCTGTGCCTGCATGAACCGATCCCACTCGTTGTACCAGGGCGCCTTGATGTTCTCCCGCGCCTTGGCGCTGGAGTATTGCTGAGCTCGGATGTCGGGATCGTATCCGGCTTGCTGTTGCGCAGCGATGATGTCTGGATCCTTGTCCATGGACTTGAACGCATAGCCAACGCCGTACTTCAGGTACCAATCCTTGGCCGTATAGTATTTGCCCTCGGCGTCCTTGCCGCCCATATAGTAGATAAGGCGCCAGGCAGCGTCCTTCACCTTTGTTCGCGAACCGATGCAATAGAGGCGGGACCACCCCACCGGCCCCCGGCCGACATCCTTGAGACCCGGAAACTTCATCATACTGATGTCGCCAGCACGTTTGGAATGCTGTGGATTGTTGGCGCGCGGCATGACGTTGCCCACGTTGGACGTGAACACGCCCTGGCCGCTCAGGTATATGTCGCGAGCCTGGGTTTCATCGAGCTCAAGACCGGTGGGGTCAAGGATCTCCCAAGTATGCATTGCATCGACCAGCCACTCGAGCACAGCCAGAGCAGTCCTGTCCTCGTTTGGGAACACAGGATCATTGGCCTCATTGAAAAGGCTTCCCCCGGAGGCAAAGACCATCGACCAGAACTCGGATAGCCCGTCGACGTTGGTCTTGAAGCCCTTCAGGATAGGATGCTTTGCGATTCCTGCCTTCTTGACCTCGAGCGCAGTCGCCTTGAGCTCGTCCAAAGTGACCGGCACCTTGGAAACGTTGGCCTTTTCGAGCGCCTTCTTGTCATACATGTAGACATAGATGTCGCCGTAATAGGGCGTACCATACTGCTTGCCCTGATAGAACATTGCGTCGAGGTTGAAGGAAAAAATGTCCTTGTTGAGTTCATCGAGCTTGGGTAGCCCATCGATGGGCTGCACCCAGCCGGCCTCGACCCAGGCGCCAAGATTGGTGTCGCGGACGTAGAAGCAATCGGGCTCGTTGCCGGCATTGAACAACGCGACCATCTTCTCATTGTAGAGCTGAAGATCGAGCGGTGTGTATTTGACGTTGAGGTCCTTGTTTTGCTCCATAAACCGCTTGACGTTAGCCTCGACAACTTGTGGTTCGAACGCCCAACCCCCAAAGGACACTGTGCTCTGCTGTGCCTCAGCCTGGCCAACGAAGCCTGGTCCAGCGAACCCGATGCCGGCAGACACCGCTCCATGAAGAAAGTTGCGGCGCGAGATTATTCGGTGGCTCCTCATCACGCTTCCTCCTAGTCCAAATTCGTGGTCCATGGCTCCTATCCCGTCACCGCTCCGCTACTCAAGCCTCGGACGATCAGCTTCTGGAAGATGAACGCGAGGAGCAATGGCGGTATAACTGCTAGAACACCGCTGGCAGCCATCAGCGTGCGCTCAGTCGTGACATCCGTGGCAAATCCAGCCACCACGACAGGCAGGGTTTTCGACGCGATCGTGCTCGTCAGGATAACCGCAAACAAATAATCGCTCCACGCCGTCATGAATGCGAACATTCCGGCAGCGATCAATCCTGGCGCGGCGACCGGGACCAGGATCCGTGCCACCATTTGCGGCCAGGTGCACCCATCAACGAATGCGGCCTCCTCAATATCGCGAGGGATGCTCTGAAAGTAGCTCTTCAGAAGCCAAATCGAAAACGGGAGCGTGAACGTGAGATACGTGCTCACGAGCGCGGAACGACTGTCGAGCAAGCCGTAGGTCTTGACCGCCAGATAGAGCGGAACGATGAGGGCGATACCAGGCACCATTCGCGAACCGACATACAGCAGAAGCAGAAAAACCCGGCCAGGAAACCGGATGCGCGCCAGGCTGTATCCTGCAAAAGCGCCGATTACTAGGTTGATAATTGCCGTCGCACCTGCCACGACCAGCGAGTTTACCATGCTCGGCAGTGTCTGCTCGGCCGCACGGCTGCCGACAACGGCTCGCGTCCCGGTCGGATGAAAGAAGGCGATATAGTTCTCGAAGGTCACATCGGTCGGGATCCACCGAGGGGGGACCGTTAGCGCTTCGCGCTCATGCATGAAGCTCGTCAGCACCAGCCAGCAGAATGGAGCGAGCACGTAGAGGACAACAAGAGCTCCACCCAACATGAGGAGGACGGTTCGCCGTGTCGACATGAACCTACGTTGTTCGGCCAATTGCCCTCTCATGCCTCGAATTCACCCTTACGATAGAGCAAACGAAAATAGACGAGCGCCAAGGCGAACGTCATCAGGCTGATGGTATAGGCGTAGGCGTTTCCCATGCCGAAATCGAGACTGTCGAAGGTCGTCAGATAGGTCTTCCACGACAGCGTAGTCGTCGCCGTTCCCGGCCCCCCGGCTGTCAGTACGTAGATGATATCGAAGGCGCGGATGGCCGAGATCGTCTGAAGAATGAGTACAATCAGCAGGGGCTGTGCGAGCCATGGCAGCGTGATGTAGCGGAAGTGTTGAAGCGCGCCTCCACCATCGACGCGAGCGGCATCGTAAAGCTCTGCGGGTATCCGCTGCAGTGCCGCGAGCAGCAGGATCACCGCGAGTGGGACCATGTTCCAGACATCCGCCCAAACGAGAGCCAACAGCGCCGATGTCGGGTTCGACAGCCAACCGCGGTATTCGCCGATCAGCCCTAGGCCGACGAGTAGACCGTTCAAGGCGCCCACTTTTGAGTCATAGATCCATTGCCACATGAGACCGTTGACGACCGGAGGAATCGCCCATGGCAGGAGAATTAAGGTCCTAACGAGGCCCGAGCCTGGAAACTCTTCGTTGAGCAACAGCGCAATCAGCAGCCCGATCGTGCTCACAAGCGTCACGACAAGGGTCGTGAAAACGACCGTGATCCACAAGGCCGACCAGAACTCGTCGGATTGAAGAATGGTGAGATAGTTCGTTAGGCCGACCAGATCAAAGACACGCGGCCGCTTCAAGCTGTACTTGTGCAGACTGACCCACGCCGAGTAGGCGATGGGATAGCCAATCAGAACGATGATCACGATCAGTGCCGGTGCATTGAGAAGGAGGGCGAACGGAGAGCTCTCATAGTTCACCCGCGCACGGACAGAACGATTGCGACGCAAAGAAATGCCGTTTTGTTCCTTTGCCGATACCAAGGGCACTACTCCTCGGATTTGCCTATGCGGAAATGTTTGCACCCGCCCTCAAAACTTGGCAACCGATGTGCGGTGGCGTATGCGCCTCGCTCTCTTCTGCCTGCCTGCTCTTGCAGAGCCCTCCGGCCGCGGCAGGCACAGCAGCGCGCCGATCCTATTACCGGCATTGACGGCTGCTGGGCTTGCACTGTGCGCCATCACGAGGCAGGCGCGGCAAGGCTCTTCCTTGCCTTTGGCCCCTTCTGCTTCCGCGCACAGATGGTGAGCCTACGACACGGCGGCGCGCCGGGCGACCGCGGGACTTTTCCTCACGCGATCGATGCACCGGCGGGACGCGAGTTCAGACGTCGTGCGCAATCATCGGCGGTGGCTGAACAAGCCTCCGGCTGACGGCGCGGCCATGAAGGAAGCATTCGCTATGGCCTCGACTCGCCCCGTGTCGAGGTTGCTAGGAATCCATGGCACGGCAAAGCGGTCCTTCTTGGATCGTGCACATGCAAGATCGTCTTCATCTGCCGCACCAACGCGACATCTTCGGTGAACAATCAGGTCCTATCACGTATGCTGTCGCGCTGCTACGGTCCTGCTGTCACAAATGCGATGTATCGCATTGCTTCACGGCGCCGATTGCACACCAACGTGGCGCGTTGAGGGAGGTATAAATGCCCAGTCCGCGCAACCCCTATCGCATACTGTGTTTAGACGGTGGCGGGCGGTGGTCCCTGATCTCGATTATGGCCCTGCAAGCCATCTTCGGCGAGCGTGCAAAGGGTCATGACATCCTGAAAGGCTTCGATCTTGTCGCCGCGAATTCAGGTGGGAGCATCGTACTCGGTGGCCTCGCTGAGAACAAATCGCTGGCCGAGCTTTTAGACCTTTTTTGCACATCTCAGCGGCTCTTTCCCCGAGAACCCCTCTTTACGCTGGCTGGGCTCGCACACTCGCTTTCTCGTCGCTTTCTTCACTTTGGCCCGAAGTACGACACGGCAACCAAGTTGGACCGGTTGCAGGAGCTAATGCCGGAATATGGCTCCACCAACCTAATCGACGTCCCCGAGAGGCTTCAGCGGGCAATTGGGACCACCACGCATTTTCTCATAGTCGGTTTTGACTACGACTGGAAGCGCGCCAAATTCTTTCGTTCGAATGCGGAGAGCCTCGCGAACGCCTCAGGCCCGACGACGGCAACCTTGGCCGAGGCGGTCCACGCATCCAGCACGGCGCCAGTCAATTACTTCAATGCCCCCGCACGCATTGCCGGCCGCGTGAACAAGGGAAACAGATTCTGGGACGGCGCGGTCACCGGGCACAACAACCCGGTGCTCGCGGCCGTGACGGAAGCGCTTGCGAACGGACAAGGCTCCCTCCAGCACCGTGACATCCGGGTTCTGAGCATCGGAACTGGAACTGTCTCGCTGCCGGTGGTCGAAAAGCGGTCGCGCAAGGAGCGGGGACTGGTCAATTTGCCCGAAGCGTTAGGCCTTACCCACGATCTGATGGAACTGTCGGCAAGCATCCTCGACGATCCTCCAGACGCTGCAACGTTTGAAGCGTGGGTGATGCTTGGCAATCCAATACCAGCTGCTCACACAGACAAACTGCTGGCCGAGGAACTTCAGGGGCATCCGCGTCAAGTAAACCTCGTTCGGATGAACCCATTGGTGCGCCCTCGCTTGGATCCTACGAAGAACTGGATTCCCCCAGACGGTCTGACCCTGCAGGAGTTTCGGCAGCTGACTAACATCGAACTCGACGCCCGCGTGCCGGAGGACGTGAGCCTCCTTGTGAAATTCGCGCACGCCTGGCTGAGCGACCGAGCAGGAAACCAACTGATCCGGGAAAATCCTTATACCTTCGAGCCCCGCATAGGCCATACGATATTCTCGCAGGCGCGCGACACCTGGATGGAGCGCGAGCGCGTCGATCGAGCCGCTTGGCACAGCGACGCGAGCCGACTTGGCGCATGAATAGGCGTCTGAAGTCTGCTCGAGATCGATCGCCTTACCAAGCCTGTTGCTTGCATTACGCGTTGCCTGAGGAGCCGGTCCGCGGCAGACCACTCTGCCCACAGGGGCCATGGCAAAGGTGCGCCGGTTTTATGGACTGACAAAGCTCGTTACCAGCTCGTTGCGGTGCGGGTGAGGAGTTGGCTCAGGGTGGACCATCGGCGAACTCAGCATTTCTAGGCGATGCACCGGTAGACAGGCTGCCTTCTATGTAGGGAGGCAGATCGGTCAATCGCCAAGTGTGCCATGGGGCGCGTTGCGCTGCGCGCGCATGAGCCCTACTTCCGGGAAAACCCGACCCTTCGATGGGGATGCAAGCTGACGTTCGAGGGGGTGCCACGCTTGCGCGGCGATCGACCGATCAAGGGCCGACTCAAGAACGGGCCCGCGCGTCGAGCGCGGTCACTCCCGCTCATCGGGCGACAGACCTGGCACGACGATCCGGCTCGATGCACCCCCAGTGCCATGAGCGGCTGTAAGCAACAGCAGTAATAGCATGCACGGAATTGCTGTCCCCTTCAGCCCACGCCACGATTGTTTCTAGATCAATCGAGCGCCATTGTTGCCCCATATTCGCTATCGTCCATGCGCGCGAAGTCATATTGCGGATACACGTCCCTCGCCCGGCTGAAGAAGAACTCATCGAAAGCTTTCATGGCGCGTGGTCGCAAAGGATCAACGACACAACCGAAGGCAATCTGCGTGTAGTAAGGCTCTGCTCCGGGAACCTCGATGGACTCGAACTGGTCCGGGAATATCCGGGCCCAATACGAGACGAGGTGACGCCACGTGAAGGCGACGTCCGCGTAGCCGCGGGCGATCATCTCGGGAAGATCGCGATGCATAATGCCCAGACGCCCTGGGAAGGTTCCTACCTCGGCTGCGAATAGGGCGTTGGCCGCGGGTTCGCCTAGAAGGTTTTCCGCAGCGGCACGGCACTTGGCCCGCACATCACCCGCATCGGGCAAGGCGATCTGGACACCTGCGCGCACCACATCAGTGAGACCATGAATGCCGAGTGGATTGCCTTTGCGGACAAGCAGTGCGACACCGCGATTCTTGCAGAAGAATCGCGCCTCAGGGCCGATCACACCCCACCGTCGCAGCTGTCGCAAGGGCTCCGGGTAGCCCATGAATATATCCGGATAGAACCCGGAGCTTCGGCCAACGTCGAGTGTGAGATTGCCGAGGGCTACTCCGCCGGTCCGTATCATATCTAACAGCATGGGTTGAGGCAGAGTGACAAGGATGATGTTGGTTAGATCCAGATCGGCGTATTGCGGCCGCGACTTGGCCCAGGTTGGAAACTCGCCGACAATGTCGTTACTCGACAACACCATGAGATGATTGCCTTCCGTAAAGATCACCAGGCTCGCCGGCGTTCCGATCCGACCGACCACGTCAAGGACGGTATCGGTGTGACCGCCGAACGATCGGATCTCCGGTTGCCGCTTCGCCGCATGCGGCCAAACCAACGGCCCAGCCGACAATTGGCAGGCCGGAGTTTCTGCTTTGGCCATTGCCACAAATCCTAAGACTCCGCCGACGAACCCGCGCCTGTTCATGAGTCCCGCCTCCGTTGACCTCGCCAATCGGCGTTACGGTACCCAGTGAGGAGGAAGAAAAAAAATACATAATAGGCCCGCTCGTATAAGCTCTAGTTATGGAACTTGAAGCCCGTTTGCGCGCGTTCGCGGCGCTTGCTCGCCGCAGGTCGTTCTCGGCGGCCGCCGCAGAGCTGCGCATCAGTCAGCCGGCTGTCTCAAAGCACGTCGCCGAGCTTGAGCGCATCGCGGGGATGAAGCTCGTCGAGCGTTCTCGACGAGGCGGCGTCCTAACAAGTGCCGGTGATTTCCTCGCCAATCACGCACTGCGCGCCGAGTCCCTTCTGGCGCAGGCAGCTTTGGGTATTGCTCAATTCCGCAAAAGCGGCAGCGGATCATTATCGGTCGTGGCAACCTGGCTCACCGGCACGTACCTTCTGTCCGAGATCATTGCCGACTTTCGGCATTGTCACCCGGCAATACGCGTATCGTTGCAGCTGGGAACCACTGCGCAGGCCATGGAGCTGCTTCGATCACATCGTGCCGAGCTAGGATTCGTCGCTGGCGCCATCGCGGCACCTGAGATCGAAGCCGAACCTCTCATGGAATACGAGGTCGTAGTCGTCGCTCGACCTGGGCTTGTGCCGCAGCGACCGACCCGCGAAAGCCTTGAAAGCGCAACCTGGATTTCGCGCGAGGAAGGCTCGGCGACACGCACGGCATCAGACACGGCGATAGCGCATTTGGGCATTGTCCCTCGAAACCGGCTGGAGCTGCCATCCTACGAGGCGGTCGTTTACGCGCTGAAACGCGGTTACGGGATCTCCGCCATCAGCCAGTACGTCGTCGCACCCGAGCTACGCGACAAATCGCTTGCCGTAGTGCCCATTCGCGGTTGGGATGTGTACCAAACGGTGTCGTTGCTCCGTGTTCGGGAGGCCGTGTCAACACCCGCAGCAAATCAATTCCAGACCTTCGTGCGCAGATGGTTTGAAGACACGGTTCGACAGCGAGAGCCCAGCAAGCGAGTTAGACTGCGCCGACTTGGTAGTTCCGGGAAGAATCGCAGAAAGCTCGCCGAGGTAAGAACCGACAATAAATAGCCGTCCCTGGATGGCGCACCAACAAGGAAGAGTTGGTGGTGTAGTCCGAGAGCTATGCTACGTTCGAATTCGGGTCCTTTGGGACATCCGTACGATTCTTTTCCTGCTGTGCCTTCATCTCCAGGTCTTCGAGTTGAATGAGCGCACACCTCAGCTCCTCGCTGTCCTGTGCGAGAGCGTTGCTCGCACGCTTGGCGATGTCTGGATAGTCCTCTAGCACTTCGATGTATCTGGTTTGGTTATCAATGCGCCGCCTGAGACGAGCCACATGCTGCTGCATTCTTTCCAACTCAAGGAGCGTAGACATACTCAGCCTCCCGAATTACTCGGTTCAGTGACGCCCAGGCTTGTGATCGCCGCGCGTTGGCGATCGAGCTTGCGCCCTCGGCGTTCAAGCTGGACAATAAGCCGACGAAATCGTTTCGATCGCTTGTGTTCGCAAGAGGGAGCACCTGGGGAGATGATCGCCCCCCTAACTTAAGCGTATTCACTTCCATGCGCACGGAACGTTGCGCGTATCGGCAAAGTTCCAGGTCCGTGCTTCAGCTAAAGTTCTGTCGGATGCCCCAGCGGTTGGGTCCTTGGTCAAGGCTTGCGGGGGCGCGGGGGCAGGCCTCGAGATCGGCGATGTCGGTGCCCCTCTTCGGTGGCGGCACAACCCGACGATCGGCGTCAATCCACGCTGGGTCGGTTAGGGCCGTCAGATTGATGGATGGTGCGCACATCCAGCATGGCTTAAGATGGGTTCCATGCTCGCTTGCGCTACGCGGCAGGGCAATCGCCCCTCGCCTCTAATTGACATCTTTCTCTGAGAATTCAATGGCTTAGCCCGGGACACATGCCCACTGTCGATACGGCAAGCGACCTTAGCCGAAAGGTTCAGGAACTCGAGCGCGAGCTCGCCGAAGCGCGCCGCCAGCAGGCTGGTACCAGCGATATTCTCCACATCATTATGGGCTCCGCGCCCGACGCCACCCGGGTATTCGACGCGATCGCTCGCAGTGCCGCCCGCCATTGCGATGCCTTCGACGTCATCGTGCTGCGCGTCGATGGAGACACCCTGCGCCCGGTTGCCCATTACGGTCCGATGCCCGCCGGTGATGTTGCGCTTCACCGCGGAACGCTAGGCGGTCGCACTGTGATAGAGCGGCGGCTGATCCACATTGAGGACCTGCAGAACGAAGTTGGCGAATTTCCAGAAGGAGGCGCCCTCGCGCGAGAACGCGGACACCGAAGCGCTCTCAGCGTTCCACTGCTGAAGGATGGTGCAGCGATTGGAAACATCCAGGTTCGCAGAAACGAGGTGCGCCCTTTCTCAGATCAGCAGATCAGCCTGCTTAAGACCTTTGCCGACCAGGCCGTCATTGCCATCGAGAACTCGCGGTTGTTCGAGGCAGAACAGGAGAGCAAGCGCGAGCTGCAGGAGGCGCTCGAGCACCAGACAGCGACTGGTGAAATCCTTCAGGTCATATCGAGTTCGCCCGGCCACCTGCAACCGGTCTATGAGGAGATGCTCAGGAAGGCCCTGCGCCATTGCGATGCGAAATTCGGCGGGCTCTTCCGATACGAAAATGATCTATTCCGGGGAGTGTCCGGTATCGGTGTGCCGGAGGGATTGGTGTTTGGCGTGGATCAGAGCGCGCTCGATCCGAGTGCCAACTCTGACCTAATGAGCTTGGTCAAAAACCGCAAGCCAATTCACACGGCGGACCTGCAGCTGAGCGCCAGCTATCTTGCTGGCAATCCGTTTATCGTCGGCGCCGTAGAGCGCGGCGGAGCGCGCGCCGCGCTCATCGTGCCGTTGGTTAAGGAGAACAACCTCATTGGTGTCTTCGCCATCTATCGTCAGGAGGTACGACCGTTCACCGACAAGCAGATTAAGCTTCTTGAGAATTTTGCGGGTCAGGCTGTCATAGCCATCGAGAATACGCGCCTGCTCAACGAGTTGCGCGAATCTCTGCAGCAGCAAACTGCGACTGCCGACGTGCTCAAAGTCATTAGCCGTGCTGCCTTCGATTTGCCGAGGGTCCTCGACACGCTTGTTGAGTCAGCGGCTATCCTCTGCGACTCATACGACACGGCGATCCTACAAAAGGACGGTGATGTGCTCCGCATAGTTTCGCACCGCGGGCACATTCCCTCGATCGGGAGGGCAGGCACTGTGCCTCTGGCGCGTGGCGCTGCCGTCTGGCGTGCAATCCTCGACCGGCAAACGATCCACCTTGCCGATGTACAGTCAGAGACGAACGAATATCCCGAGAGCAGCGCCATCGCCCGGCGGCTAGGCTACCATACTATGCTGGCCGTGCCCCTGATCCGTGCAGGCGAAGCCATCGGCGCGATTGTCAGCCGACGCACTGAGGTCCGCCTATTCACCGACCGGCAGGTCGAGCTGCTCAGGACCTTTGCCGACCAGGCGGTAATTGCCATCGAGAACACGCGTCTGTTTGAGGCCGAGCAGGCAAGTAAGCGCGAGCTGCAAGAGTCGCTCCAGCAGCAGACCGCTACCGCCGATGTGCTCAAGGCCATTTCCCGCGCAACGTTCGACTTGCCAAAGGTTCTAGACACGCTTGTCGAGTCCGCGGCAAATCTCTGTGACTCCTACGATACGGCGATCGTGCAAAGGGACGGCGACGCCCTCCGCATAGTTGCGCACCGCGGACATATTCCGTCCGTCGGACCAGTTGGAGCGGGCACTCTGCCCCTGACGCGGGGAGCTACCGTGGGGCGTTCGGTCCTCGATCAGCAAACGATTCACCTCGCCGATGCGCAGTCCCAGATGCAGGAATATCCAGAGGGCAGTGCGATCGCGAAGCGTCTCGGCTTCCGTACCCTACTGACCGTTCCGCTTATTGGCGCGGGTGAATCACTCGGGGCAATTACGCTGCGTCGCGCTGAGGTGCGCCCATTTAGCGACAGACAAATTGAACTGTTGCAGACCTTTGCGGACCAAGCGGTCATTGCCATTGAGAACGCCCGGTTGATGGAAGAGCTTCGGGCGCGAACGCGCGAACTCGTCAAGACAGTCGAAGACCTCGAGGTGGCAAGCCAACACAAGTCGCAGTTCGTTGCTAACATGAGCCATGAGCTGCGCACCCCGCTTGCGGCGATCCTCGGCTACGCCGAATTGATGCAAGAAGGATTTTATGGGCCGCTGCCCGAGAAGTCGCTCGACGTCCTCTCCCGCATTCGCTCGAATGGCAAGCACCTCCTTGGCCTCATCAACACGGTCCTTGATATAGCCAAAATCGAGTCCGGCCAGTTCACCCTCAACATTGCCGAGTATGTTTTGGAAGGCGTCGTCGAGACCGTGCGCTCCGCCACCGAGTCTCTCGCT
>Ga0075435_100001786_pt1 | contig 14000 bp, 11 predicted proteins | sample RhiMethybrSRZTD4_FD_75302 | JGI IMG/M metagenome (GOLD analysis project Ga0075435, IMG submission 75302) | Populus rhizosphere microbial communities from Tennessee, USA - Rhizosphere MetaG P. TD hybrid SRZTD4 | ecosystem: Host-associated > Plants > Roots > Rhizosphere > Soil | place: USA...
CGCAGATAGTACGCGTCGCCGAAGAACGCGGCGAAGTTCGCGAGCGTCAGCCGCCCGCTGTCGTCGCTGAACGCGTCGTAGGCGATCCGCAGCAGCGGGTAGACCAGGAAGACGAGTAGGAAGAGCCAGATGATCGCGATGCCGAGCGCCGGCAGGAGCCGGCCGGCGCGCGGCATCGCCGGCTGCGGCACGGCGGACACGACGTCCGGGCGGCTCATTCGTCGGGGAGCGTCAGCGCTGCCGACACCGGGAAGGTCACGCGCACCGCCGCGCCCATCGGCAACACCTCGTGGTGCCACGGGTCACCCACGTCCACCTTGAGCACGACACCCTCCCGCACCTCGACGTCGTACCGCAGGGTGCTCCCGAGATAGGACGCCAGCACGACGCGCCCCTCGAAGGTGTTCTCATTGCCGGCGCCGAGCGCGATGTTCTCTGGACGCACCGCCACGACGCAGCGATCGCCCGGCCCGACCCGCGGATTGGGCGCCCCGCGTACGGCGCCGATGACGGTCTCGACCGCTCGGCCCGCTGCGGTGTCTCGGCAGGTTCCGGCGAGGAAATTGTTGGTGCCGACGAAATCGGCGACGAACCGGCCGGTGGGCCGCTCGTAGAGCTCCTTGGGCGCCGCCACCTGGAGCACGCGCCCGTCGCGCATGACGGCGACGCGATCGGACAGCGAGAGCGCCTCCTCCTGATCGTGCGTGACGTACACGGTCGTGATTCCCAGCTCCTTCTGCAGCTTACGGATCTCGGCGCGCACCTGGATGCGGATCTTCGCGTCGAGGTTCGACAGGGGCTCGTCCAGCAGGAGGATGTCCGGGTTCAGCACGAGGGCGCGGGCCAGGGCGACCCGCTGCTGCTGGCCACCCGAGAGCTGTCCCGGGTAGCGTTGCTCGAAGCCCGCCAGGTTGACCTTGGCGAGGCCCGCCGCCACACGGTCGGCGATGGCGGCGCCGCCGAGCTTCCGCAGCTTGAGGCCGTAGGCGACGTTGGCCTGCACCGTCATGTGCGGCCACAGCGCATAGTTCTGGAACACCATGCCGATGTTGCGCGCGTACGGCCTGAGCCCGTCGACGCGCCGGTCGCCGAACCAGATCTCGCCCCCGTCGGGCGCGTAAAAGCCGGCGATCAGCCGCAGGAGCGTCGTCTTCCCGCACCCGGACGGCCCGAGCAGCGTGAACAGCTCGCCGTCGCCGATCTCGAGGCTCGCGCCGTCGACGGCGGTCACGCCTCCGAACCGCTTGAGGACACCGAGCAGCCGGATCTTCACTTCATGGGCTACGGCTTCTTCCAGGTCGCTTCGATGTCCGAGCGGAACTTCAGCTTCAGCGCCTCGGACCGTTTCTGCGCGACCGCCTCGTCGTAGACGTTCGCGACCGGGCGCTCGAAGTACGACCGCACGCCTCCGGTGAACTCCACGGCCATCTCGGCCGGCGAGCCCGGCGCGCCCTGCACCTTGTATTTCGGCGTGATCGGGAAGAGGCCCCGCTCCATGAAGACTTTCTGTCCGCGCTCGGTCAGGAGGAACTCGACGAAGGCGCGGGCCGCCTTCGGATTGCGTGCGCCGGCCAGGATTGCCATGGGCTCGGGAGTGACGAACGCGTTCTTCGGCGCCACGAACTTGATGTCGAAGCCGGCCAGCTTCTCCTCGAACGCCATGTAGGACGGCACCGCAAAGCCGGCGCTGTACTCGCCCTTGGCCACGACGGTCGGCACGTCGCGGCTGCGCGCGGTGAAGTGGCCCGTGTTTGCGGCCAGCTTCGTGAGCCACTCCCAGCCCTTGTCCTCGCCGTACATCGACAGGATGACCTCGTACGTCGCGTTCGACGACGAGGAGCGTGTGGGCGCACACTGGGCGATCTCGCCGCGCAGCTTCGGGTTCAGGAGGTCGTCCCACTCTCGGGGCTCGGGGATACCGAGGCGCTGGATCTTCTTCGGATGGTAGACGAGCCCGTACGGCTCCAGCGCCGTGCCGACCCAGAAGCCGTCCTTGTCCTTGAGCGGAATCGGCTTCGGCGTGCCCACCGACGTCGGGATCGCGTCCCACGCCTCGCGCGAGATCTCGACCTTCTGCAGGAGCTTCTGCTCGGCGAGCTTCTCGAAGAGCGCCGATTCACCGCCCCAGAAGATGTCGACCTCGGGCTTGCCCTTCCACTCGACGATGCGGCCGTAGGCCACCGGCGTTCCGGCCGGGATCGCGCTCACCTTCACCGTGACGTTCCACTTCTCCTTCGCGTAGTCGGCGAACGCCTTGAGCGCCGCGTCGTGGATGAACTTCGACACGGGCGTGATCAGCGCCAGCTCGCTCTCGATCGGCGCCTGGCCGAGCGCCGGGCCGGGCGCGCCGCCCGTCGCGAGGATGATCGCGACAACCAGCGTGATGAACCGCTTCATCTATCGTCTCCTCTTTAGTGGATGAGCCATCCTTTGGACTTCTCCACTGCTCGCCGCCAGCCATCGTACCGCGTCGACCGCACCAATTCGTCCCATCGCGGCTCGAAGCGCCGCTCGAGGGCCCAGCGCCCGCCCACCTCCTCGGCCGAGCGCCAGACGCCGGCGCCGAGTCCCGCCAGGTACGCGGCGCCGAGCGCGGTCGTCTCGATGATGCGGGGCCGCAGCACCGGCACGTTCAGGAGATCGGCCTGGAACTGGCAGAGGAAGTCGTTCGCAGCGGCGCCGCCGTCGACCCGGAGCCCTTCGACCGCGATCCCGGCGTCGGCGGCCATCGCTTCCAGGACGTCGCGGCTCTGGAACGCGATCGACTCGAGCGCGGCCCGCGCGAGGTGCGCGCGGGTGGTTCCGCGCGTGAGCCCGACGACTGTGCCGCGCGCATACATGTCCCAGTGGGGAGCGCCCAGGCCCACGAACGCCGGCACGAAGTAGACGCCCCCGGTGTCGGGCACCGACTCCGCCAGCGCCTGGCTCTCCGCCGCTGTTGTCAATATTCCGAGCCCGTCGCGCAGCCACTGGATCGCCGCGCCCGCGATGAACACGCTGCCTTCGAGGGCATACGTCGTCCGTCTGCCGATTCGCCAGGCGATCGTCGTCACGAGCCCGTGCGACGAGGCGATCGGCGCGAAGCCGGTGTTGAGCAGCATGAAGCATCCCGTGCCATACGTGTTCTTCGCCGCGCCGGGGGTCAGGCATGCCTGACCGAACAGCGCGGCCTGCTGATCGCCGGCGACGCCGGCGATCGGTACACCGCGCGGGAGCCAGCCGAGATCGATCGTTTCGCCCAGCACGCCGGCCGACGCGCTCACCGCCGGCAACACCCGGCGCGGCACGCGCAGAATCTCGAGCATTCGGTCGTCCCAGTCGCCGGTGCGCAGGTCGAGACAGAGCGTGCGCGACGCGTTGGTCGCGTCGGTCGCGTGCAAGCCGCCGCCCGTGAGCTTCCAGATGAGCCACGCGTCGACCGTGCCGAAGGCCAGGTCGCCGCGCTCGGCGCGGACGCGGGCTCCCGGGACCTCGTCGAGGAGCCAGCGGATCTTCGTGCCCGAGAAGTACGCGTCGAGGACCAGCCCGGTCTTCGCTCGCACCAGGCTCTCGAGGCCGTCGGCCCGGAGCCGGTCGCACAGGGACGCCGTCCGCCGGCACTGCCAGACGATCGCGCGATGAATCGGCCGGCCCGTCGCCCGCTCCCACACGATGGTGGTCTCGCGCTGGTTGGTGATGCCGACGGCCGCGATGTCGGCGCCGCTCAGGTGCGCCTCGCCGAGCGCCGCGCGCGCCGCGTGCTCGACCGTCGACCAGATCTCTTCGGGGTCGTGCTCGACCCAGCCGGGCTGCGGGAAATATTGCGGAAGCTCCGTGTAGCCGCGGGCGAGCACGCGGCCGTCCGGATCGACGACGAGGGCCGTCGAGCCGGTCGTGCCCTGGTCGAGCGCCAGGATGTACCGACCCCGGCTCATCGCGCGACGAGCCGTCTGGCCAGGTCGGGCCGGTCGGTCGTGAGGATGTCTACGCCGAGCGCAAGCATCCGGCGCATCGCCGTCTCGTCGTTCACGGTCCACACCCCGAGCGCGAGTGACGCCGCGCGCGCCGCCGCGACCACCCCTTCGTCGAGCAGCGTGAGCTCCAGCCCCACGTCGGTGGCCCCGGTGGCGCGTGCCCAGTCGATGGTGACTTCCGAGCGCACCCCGGCGCGCTCGACGGCATAGTAGGAAACGAGGAAGCTCGTGCGCATGCGCGGAGCCAGCTCGCGGACGCGGACGATCACCCGCGGATCGAACGCCATGATCGTGGTGCGCGCCTGCATCCCGGCCGCGGCCACCGCCGCCAGGACTCGCTCCTCGACGCCATCGTAGCGATCGCCCGGCGCCGGCTCCTTGACCTCGATCAGAAGCCCCGCGTGCGACGGCGCGGCCGCGGCCAGCACCTCGTCGAGCGTCGGCACGCGCTCGGCGCTCAAGGCGCCGTCGGGGCCCCGCAGCCGCAGGCGGCGAAGGTCGGCCGCCGTCATGGACCCGACCGCGCCCGCTCCCTCGGTCGTCCGGTCGACGGTGGCGTCGTGAATCACGACGACGACGCCGTCGCGGCTCTGGTGCACGTCGAGCTCGATGAGATCGCTGCCGAGCGCGATGGCGCTCTGGAACGCGAGCAGGCTGTTCTCGGGCCAGAGAGCGCCGCCGCCGCGGTGCGCCGCGATGCGTGTCACTTCTCGGTCTCGATCAGGCCCTTCACGAACCACCGCTGCATGACGACGATGACCGCCACCGGCGGCAGCAGAACCATCATGGCCGCGGCCATCGCGACGTTCCATTCCGGCAGCTGCGAGGTCCTTGGAATCAACGAATCGATTCCGATCACCGCCGTCCGCATCTCCTGGCTGTTCGTCACCATGAGCGGCCAGAGATACTCGTTCCAGCCGTAGACGAAGAGGATCACGAACAACGCGGCGATATTGGCCGTCGACAGCGGCAGCAGGATCGACCACAGGAACCTGAGCGGCCCGGCGCCGTCGAGCTGCGCCGCCTCGGCGAGCGAGTCGGGGATGGTCCGGTAGTACTGCCGGAACAGGAAAGTCCCGGTGGCCGAGGCCATGAGCGGAACAGTCAGCCCCCAGTAGGTGTCGACCCAGCCGAGGACGCTGACGACCTGGTAGGTCGACACGATCCGCACCGGCACCGGCAGCATGAGCGTGATGAAGATCATCCAGAAGACGAGCTGCTTGCCGCGAAAGTCGAAGTAGACGATCGCGAAGGCGGAGAGCAGCGAGATGACGATCTTCCCGAGCGCGACCGCGAGGGCGACGATCGTGCTGTTGAGGAGGAGCCGCCCCATTCCCACCCGCGCCCACGCGTCGGCGTAGTTTCGGACCAGGTGGGTCGACGGCGCGAGCTTCGGCGGCAGGCTCGTGACCTCGTCGAGTGACTGCGTGCTGATGACGAACGCGTAGTAGAGCGGGAACGCGAGCAGCACGATCGACGCGACGAGGATCCCGTGGGCGAGCGCGCTATTCCGGCTCATCAGTAGGTGACTTTCTTCTCCGCGTATCGGAACTGCACGGCCGTCAGCGCGATCACCAGCAGCATCAGGATCACCGACTGCGCCGCCGAGTAGCCGAGCTGGAGGCCGTCGAAGCCGTCCTTCCACGCCCGATAGACCAGGATCGACGTCGCGTCGCCCGGACCACCCTGCGTGACTGCGTGAATGAGACCGAACGTCTCGAAGAACGCGAAGGTCATGTTGAGCGTGAACAGGAAGAAGGTTACCGGCGACAGGAGTGGGAACGTGATCGCGAAGAATCGCCGGACGGGGCCGGCGCCGTCGACGCTGGCCGCCTCGAGCACCGAGCCGGGGATGGCCTGGAGCCCGGCCAGGTAGAAGGCCAGGTTGTAGCCGAATTGCTTCCAGATCGCCGCGATGACGATGAGGGCCAGGGCCACCCAGCCCTTCAAGAACCAGTTGAACTGGTAGGTCGTCACGAACGACAGAAGGTACGGCAGGACGCCGAACGACGGATGAAAGACGAAGAGCCAGATGACCCCGGCCACCGCCGGCGCGATGCCGTAGGGCCAAAGGAGCAGCGTGCGATACAGGGCCAGCCCTCGGATCTTCGCGTTGGCGAGCGAGGCGAGGAGCAGCGCCACCGCCAGGCCCCCGACCGTCACCACCAGCGAGAAGCCGAGACTCGTCGCTGCGCTCCGGAAGTAAGCGGGGTCGCCGAAGAGCCGGGCGAAATTGCTGCCGCCGATGAAGATGAGCCGATCGCCGAAGGGCGACGCGCGGTAGAGCGACAGGCGCAAGGAGTCGAACGCCGGCCAGAAGAAGAAGACGATCGTGATGACGATCTGCGGAGCGACCAGCGCGTACGGCAGCCAGGGGTTGCGAAAGACCGCACGTCTCACGGGCGCGAGCCGCCGCCTACCGGTAGAGCGCGGCGAACTCCTTCAGGATGTCGTTGCCCTTCGCCACCGCGTCGTCGAGGCCCTGCTTCGAGGTCTTGCTCTCACTGAAGATGTTCTCCATCTGCTCCTCGATGGTGTCGCGGACGGAGTTGAAGTTCCCCAGCCGGATGCCCTGGCTGTTGGGCGTCGTCTTCCCGGCGTTCATCTGGACGATGGCGGTCTTCTGGTTGGGATTCTTCACGTAGTGGCCCGAGGCTTCCAGCGCCTTGGCGGCGCTGTTGGTGAGCGGCAGGTAGCCGGTCACGCCCGCCCACCACGCCTGGTTCTCGGTGGAGGCGAGGTACTTGAAAAACTGCGCGACGCCCTTGTACTCCTCCGGCTTGCCGCCGCGCATCACCCAGAGCGTGGCCCCGCCGATGATCGAGTTCCCCTGCGGGAATCCGGCGAGCCGCGGCAGCGGGCCGGTGCCCCACGTGAACTTGCCCTCCGAAGCCCGGGTGAGGTTACCGATGTAGGCCGAGGAGGTCGTGAAGATGCCGCACTCGCCGGCCGTCATGAGCGCTTCGGCCTTGTTGAGCCGCCCGCCGTAGGTGAACCAGCCTTCCTTGGCGCCCCGCGACAGCTGCTCCATCATCTTGACGCCGAAGGGTCCGTTGATCTTGAGCGTCGTGGCGAGACCGTCGAACCCGTTCCGGTTGTCGGCGAACGGCTGATCGTGGTAGGCGTGCATGTTTTCGACCAGGACCCACGACGGCCACGCCGAGCTGAACGGGCACTTCACCCCGGCCGCCTTGAGCTTCTTCGCCATCGATTCGACGGCGTCCCACGTCGCCGGCGGCTTGTCGGGCAAACCGGCCTTCTTGAAGAGGTTCTTGTTGTAGTAGAGGATCGGCGTCGACGAGTTGAACGGCATCGAGTAGAGATTGCCGCCCGTCGTCGAGTAGTAGCCCCGCACCGCACTGATCACGTCGTTCCAGTCGAGCGCGACGCCGTGGTCTTTCATGAGCTGATACACCGGGTACACTGCGCCCGACGAGAGCATGGTCTGCGTGCCGACCTCGAAGACCTGCACGATGTGCGGCGGCTGCTTGGCCCGATACGCGGCGATCGCCGCGTTCAGGGTCTCAGGATAAGAACCCTTGTGCACCGCCTTTACCACATACTCGCTCTGCGACGCGTTGAACTTGTTGGCGATGTCGTTCACCCGCTCGCCGAGCACCGCGGTCATCGCGTGCCAGAACTGGATCTCGGTCGCCGCCCGGGAGGGCGAGGGAACGCCGGTGAGGAGTACCGCCGCCGCGACGAGAACGCTCAGGGCCGAGCGCGTCATGGAAAGCCTCCCGCGGGTGTGCGAATTCGGTGGGGCACTATAGCACACGCCTGCGACGCGCCGATGACACCGGGGCGACGCGGCGGCTACGTCCGGAACTTCTGCGAGCGCTCGACATGCGCCCGGTACGCGTCGAGCTCGGCGTCGAGCCGTCGGGGCGTCCAGCCGAGGATCTGCGCCATGCGTCGGCCGATCGATTCCGCGCAGTCTTGCCCCTGGCAGCGGCTGGTGCCGATACCGGTTCGTCGCAACAGCACGTCCTGGAGCGAGACCGCCATCTCGTCCTGCACCGCGCGGTGCAGCTCGGCGACCACGTCGGGGTTCGAGGGACAGAGCGGCTCGGTGCCGGACGCTACCTTGCCGGCGAGATCGATCACGCGGCTCCAGCCGCGACCGTACGTGGTCACCAGCGTCTCCAGCGTCTCCGGGCGGAGCCCGGAGGCCGCCGCCTCGCCGGAGACATCGAGCCACGCCCGCGCCTCGACGTGGGATATCTCGTCGTCGGTGCCGTCGAGCGCGATCCGATCGCTGCGTCCGGGGCCGGAACGGCCGAGCGTGCGCATGACCTGGTCGCCCAGCGCGGCGGCGAGGCTCCGGAAGCAGGTGAGCTTCGTGCCCGTGATCGACAGGAAGCGCCCGCGCTCCTCCGTAACGACCTTGTGGGCGCGCGAGACGTCGGACGCCCGCTTGCCCTTCTCGAACGAGAGCGGGCGCACGCCGGCGTACGTATAGATGACTTCCTTCGGCGACACGCGCGGGTCGGGCAAGACCCTGTAGACCTCGTCCAGGAGGTAGTTCACCTCGTCACCGGTGGCGTGCAGGCGGTCCAGGTCGCCGTCGAACTCGCTGTCGGTCGCACCGATCAGCGAGAACTCGCGCCACGGGATGACGAAGATCATGCGGTCGTCGCCGGTCGAGTGGTAGATGGCGCGCTCGGTCAGCTTCGGCAGGAGGCAGTGAATGCCCTTGGTCCGCCGCACGATGCGTGGGCCCCGGTCCGACACGCGCGCGAGCTCGCGGAGCTGATCGACCCACGGACCGGTCGCGTTGACCACGATGCGCGCGCCGAGGGTCGCGACGCGCCCGGTCAGGAGGTCGCGCGCGCGAACGCCGGTGATCCTCCCCTTCGGGTCGCGGACGATCTCGGCGACCTGTGCGTAGTTGAAGGCGCGCGCGCCCAGCCGGCACGCGGCGAGCACGTTCTCGAGGCAGAGCCGCTCGGGATAGATGAGGAGGTCGTCGAAGTAGTACCCGGCGCCGCGGAGGTCACCGGCCCGGAGCGCCGGCTCGAGCGAGAGCGCGTCGACCGCGGGCAGCACGCGGTACCGCTCCCGATCCCGGCCGGGTGTCAGCCAATCGTAGAGCTTGAGCCCGATGCGCACCTTGATGAGGCTGCGCGACGAATCCCGGTAGATCGGCACCAGGAACGGCAGCGGCCGCACGAGGTGCGGGGCCAGGCGGCGCAGCGTCTCGCGCTCGCGGAGCGACTCGCGCACGAGCGAGAAGTCGAACAGCTCGAGATAGCGCAGGCCGCCGTGGATGAGCTTCGACGACTGGGATGTCGTCGCCGAGGCGAAGTCGCCCTGCTCGATGAGCGCGGTCGACACGCCGCGCAGGGCCAGGTCGCGCGCGACCCCGGCGCCGGCCATGCCGCCGCCGATGACGACGACGTCGTACTCGGCATCCTCGAGCGGCCAGGGACGACTGTTCATCAGATCAAGCGCTCTCGCGAAGGTCTGGGACGGTGCTCCCGGTGGCCCATCAATCACCCGCGCAGGGCGTCGAGCATCACGCGCGTCGCGAGGCGCAGGCCGACCGGCAGCCCGGCCTCGTTCATCTCGAACTCCGGCGCGTGATGCGGACGCGTGGGTCCGGTCGCGGGCGCGATGCCGACCTGGAAGTAGCAGCCCGGCCGGGCCTGCAGGAACAGGCTCATGTCGTCGCTAGCCATCACGAGGCTCTCGCCCGCCACCGCGTCGGCGCCCAGCTCGTCGACCACGCACGCCCGCACCAGCGCGGACTCGCGCTCGTGATTGACGACGGTGGGGCATCCCTCGCCCATGAAACCCAACGTCGCTTCGGCGCGGTAGGCACGGGCGATGTCGCGCGCATAGGCGCCTAAGCGTTCCTTCACCTGCTCGCGCACGGCTGGGCTGAAGGTGCGCAGCGAGCCGCGCATCGTCGCGGTCGCCGGGATGATGTTGTGCTTCGTCCCGGCCACGATCTGTCCGACCGTGAGGACGACCGTCTCCTGCGCCGACACCTCGCGCGAGACCAGGTTCTGCATGCCGAGCAGGATGTTGGCAGCCACGGTGATGGGATCGATCGACAGGTGCGGGTACGCGCCGTGCCCGCCGCGGCCGGTGATCTCGACATCGAAGAAATCGGCTGACGCCATCGCGGGGCCGGGCCGCACGCTGACCCGGCCCACCGGAGTCTGCGTCGTCAGGTGAAGCCCGTAGACCTCGCTCACCCGGGGATCGTCGAGCGCGCCGTCCTCGATCATGGGCTTTGCGCCGCTGAAGATCTCCTCGGCGGGCTGGAAGAGAAAGACGGCGGTGCCCGGCACCTCGCGGCGGCGCGCCGCCAGCATCTCGGCCAGCGTGATCGCGATCGCGGTGTGCCCGTCGTGCCCGCACGCGTGCATGACGCCCGGCGTCGCCGACCTGAACGGAAGATCGAGCGTCTCGGTGAGGGGCAAGGCGTCGATGTCGGCGCGCCACGCAATGGTGCGACCGGGCCGATCACCGCGCAGCACGGCGACAACGCCGGTGCGTCCGACGCCGGTGCGCACCTCGAGCTTGGCCGCCGAGAGGCGCTCGGCGATGATCTCCGCAGTCCGGCGCTCCTCGAACGACAGCTCGGGATGGCGATGAAAGTCCCGCCTCAGCGCCACCATGCCGTCAACGCGACGGCCTATCTCTTCCGCCCACTCCGGCGTGGTCTTTCCCATTTCCGCTCCTCGGCCTGCTTGGCCCGGTCACACCGTACTTCTCGGCTAGCCGGGCCGTCAACCTTCTCCGCGCTTCCCCTGCCGGCGGGAGCGGGCGGCCGGGGTGTCGCAGGGGTCGAGACGGGTCAGCGGAGGAGGTCGCGCAGCGAGGGGAGGACCAGGTCGGGGCCGATTTCCGTGATGCGGGGGTCGCCGGCCCGGGTGATCCCACTGAGGACGAGGACCGTGGCCAGGCCGAGGCGCTTGCCCATCACGATGTCCGTCTCGAGCCGGTCACCGACGATCGCACACTCGGGGGCGGTCACGCCGAGGTGCGCCAGCGCCACCTCGAGGATGATCGGCGACGGCTTGCCGACGACGACCTCGACCGTATGCCCGGTCACCGCCTCGACGGCGGCGGTCATGCCGGCGCAATCGGGAATCTCACCGGACTCGGTCGGACACGTCCGGTCGGGGTTGGTCGCGATCAGCCGCGCGCCTTGCCGCACCGCCTGCAGCGCCGTGTTCAGCTTCGCGTAGTCGAAGGTGCGATCGAAGGCGATCACCACCCAGCGGACGCGGTGGTCCGTGCGCACCTCGAACCCGTGGTCGCGTAGCTCGCCGATCAGGGGCGGCTCGCCGATGACGAACACCGGGGCACCGCGATCGAGCCGAGCCAGATGACGGGCCAGCACCAGGGACGAGTTGATCACATCGTCGACCGGCGTCGGAATTCCCAGGCGCGTCAGCTTGTGGGCGTAGTCCCCGCGCGTCTGGATCGGCTTGTTGGAGAGAAAGGCGACCCGCCGGCCGGCCGCCCGCAAGGCCGCGATCGCGTCGGCGGCGCCGGGAACGAGCGCCTCGCCGCGGTATACCGTGCCGTCGAGATCGAAGAGCCAGCCGCGATGCGGTAGAGCGAAGGTCGGCGGCACCTAGCGAACGAGGGGCGCGACGGCGGCCTGGGCGAGATCGGCGAAGGGAGCCGGCACGACGCCGAGGAGCACGATGCCGAGCAAGGCCACCGCCAGCGCCAGCCCGCCGGCCAGCGAGGGCGCGTAGTCGGTCGCCGCGCCCTCGGGCTCGCGCATGTACATGTAGACGACCACGCGCAGATAGTAGTAGGCCCCGACCGCGGAGTTCAGCACGCCGATGACCGCGAGCCCGACGTAGCCGGCGCGCACCGCGGCGCCGAACACGTAGAACTTACCGACGAAGCCGGCCAGCGGCGGAATGCCGACGAGGGACAGCAGGAAGAGGCCGAGCGTCGCCGCCAGGAGCGGATGGCGCCGGGCGAGCCCTGCATAGTCCGCGACCTCGACCGCCTCGTCGCGCGAGCGCTCGCAGAGCGTGATGGCCCCGAACGCGCCGGCGGTCGTGAACGCGTAGACCAGGAGATAGAAGAGCACGGAGCCGGTCCCGGTGGCGCCTCCCGCCACCAGGCCGACGAGCATGTAGCCGACGTGGGCGATCGATGAGTAGGCGAGCATCCGCTTGAGGTTCGACTGCGCGATCGCGACCACGTTGCCGATGGTCATCGTGACGGCAGCGACGGCCCACAGGAGCGCCGCCCCGTCCGGCGCGAGGCCCCGCGGCACCACCGCCAGCACCCGGATCAGCGCCGCGAAGGCGCCGGCCTTCGAGCCGGTGGCGATCAGCGCCGTCACGCTGGTGGGCGCTCCCTGATAGACGTCGGGCACCCACATGTGAAACGGCACCGACGAGATCTTGAACCCGAAGCCGACCAGCACCAGCCCGAGACCGATGATGAACAGGGGGTCGCGCGGGCGCCCGGTCATCGTCGCGGCGATGCGGTCCAGGCTCGTCGTTCCGGTGGCGCCGTAGATGAGCGCGATGCCGTAGAGCAGGAACGACGAGGCGAAGGCGCCGAGCAGGAAGTACTTCATCGAGGCCTCGCCCGAGGCCAGCTCCCGCTTGAACAGGCCCGCCAGCACGTAGAGCGAGAGCGACATGATCTCGAGGGCCAGGAACACCACGACCAGGTCGCCGGCCGCGGCCAGGAGCATCATGCCGGCGGTCGCGAAGAGCACCAGCACGTAGTACTCGCCGGAGTCGCTCCCGCGGCGCCGCAGGTAGTCCATTGACAGCAGCACCACCAGCGCGCCCGAGTAGCAGATGATCACGTTGAAGAAGAGCGCGTAGTTGTCCTGCAGGATCATGTCGCCAAACGCGCGGCTCGAGGTGCCCCACTGCGCGAGCGTCGCCAGGAGCGCGCCGACCATGCCGGCCAGCGCGCCCACCGCCGCGAGCTCGCGCGGGATGGCACGCGGGCCGAGCTCCAGCGCCATCACCAGGATCGCCGCCCCCAGCACGATCAGGGTCGGCAGGAGCGGCATCAGCGCGATGGGCGGAAAGACGATCGCGTCCATCAGCGGTTCACCCCGGTCTTCGCGTCCACCTGGGCGATCAGCGCCTCGACCGTCGCCTCGGTCTTGCCGGTGAAGGTCGTCGGGTACACGCCGATCCACACGATGAGCGCCACCACCGGCACCAGCACCGCCCACTCGCGGGGTGTGAGGTCGCGGAGTCCGCGATTCGCCTCATGGCTGATCTCGCCGAAGATCACCCGCTGGTACATCCAGAGGAGGTAGACCGCCGCGAAGATGATTCCGCTGGTCGCGACGGCGGCGAGCCACACGTTCCGCTGGAACGTGCCGACCAGGATCAGGAACTCGCCGACGAACCCGTTCAGCCCGGGAAGCCCCAGCGAGGACAACGCCACGACGAGAAAGAGGGCCGAGAAGGCGGGCACGACACGCCACAGTCCGCCGAAGTCGGCGATGAGCCGGGAGTGGCGGCGCTCGTAGATCATCCCGACCATCAGGAAGAGCGCGCCCGTCGACAGGCCGTGGTTCACCATCTGGATGATGGCGCCCACCAGCCCCTGCTGGTTGAGCGTGAAGATGCCGAGCGTCACAAAGCCGAGGTGGCTCACGCTCGAGTAGGCGACCAGCTTCTTCATGTCCGGCTGCACCGTCGATACCCAGGCGCCGTAGATCACGCCGATCACCGCGAGCGAGAACACCAGAGGCCCGAACGTGAGGCTCGCGTCCGGGAAAAACGGCAGGCAGAAGCGCAGGAACCCGTACGTCCCCATCTTGAGCAGGACCCCGGCGAGGACCACGCTGCCGGCCGTGGGCGCCTCGACGTGGGCGTCGGGAAGCCAGGTGTGGAAGGGAAACAGCGGCACCTTGATGGCGAAGGCCAGCGCGAAGGCGACGAACATGAGGTTCTGCCGCGGCCCGGGCGCCATCACGTACTGCGCCAGTACCGGCACGTCGAATGTGAAACGGCCCGTCGCCGCGCCGTACTGAGAGTAGAGAACCAGGATGGCGACCAGCATGAGGAGCGAGCCCACCATCGTGTA
>Ga0075435_100001787_pt1 | contig 13994 bp, 19 predicted proteins | sample RhiMethybrSRZTD4_FD_75302 | JGI IMG/M metagenome (GOLD analysis project Ga0075435, IMG submission 75302) | Populus rhizosphere microbial communities from Tennessee, USA - Rhizosphere MetaG P. TD hybrid SRZTD4 | ecosystem: Host-associated > Plants > Roots > Rhizosphere > Soil | place: USA...
CATCCCCGAGGCGGGCGAGGCGCATCTGACGCCCGACGATGCGGGCAAACGAAGCCCGGATTTCTTGCGCGATGAGCTCGAGAGCCGACTGCGCCGCGGTCCAGCCACGTTCCGGTTACTTTTGCAAATCGCCAACCCCGGCGACCCGACGGACGATCCGACGGCGCTTTGGCCGGTGGATCGGCCCCAGGTGGAGCTTGGACGACTGGATGTCGTCAGCATCTCGCCGACCGGAGCCGATGACGAGCGTCGCCTCATCTTCGACCCCGCTAACTGCCCCGACGGGATCGGCCTCTCGACCGATCCGGTCCTGCTCGCACGATCGGCCGCCTACTCGATCTCCTATGAAAGGCGCCACCGGGGCGAGTAGCCGATCGCACGTAACGATCGCGGCCGCCACGGTTTCCGCCTCAGGGATCCGGCGTCCCCAGCCAGAACGGGGTGCGCTTGTTGATCTGCTCGAGATACGCGCGGCGCTCGGCGGCACGGCGGGGATACCACGTCGAGAGGTAATCCGGATCCAGCATGTGACGGCGCGTCTCCGTCCCGAAGAAGCCGGCCAGCTCGGCGAGCGTGATGAACCCCTCCTCCGCGCGCGGCTGGAACGCGCGCCAGCGGCGAGCGTGCTCTTCCGACCGGAAGAGATTCATGCCCGTTCAGAGAAACGGCGGCCGGCCTCGCGAAGGACCGAATCCATAGTTGAGGTGGCCAACCACCCCGGGCGGATCGACCCAGGCGATGCGGCCATCGCGCATCTCGACGGTCACGGGATCGCCGCAGTCCAGGCACGGGGCGTCGATGCGCACGGTCTCGCCGGGGAAAAGCCACGTCACCGAGGTCGCCTCGAACCCGCACTGGGCGAACCACCGCTGCGCACCGCGCACGCTGACCCGGTACTGGGTCGGCAGGTTGTTCAGAGGCGGGAACGATGCGATGTAGTCTGTCTCGGGGTGGAGCCAGCCGATCGGATAGGCCTGCATCACATCATGGAGCAGCTGGCGCCCCTCCTCGGCCGGAAGCCCGAGCGCGCGGGCCACCTCGGCGTAGTGGGGCGCGCGTCCAGTTTCGACGAGCCCACGCATGATGCGCTGGAACATCCGATCCATGACAAGCGGGTCGGCCATGGCTCACCTCCAATCGGTCAGCGCTCGAGATTCTCCTCGGCGACAGGTTTGCGCGCCGTCATGTTGAAGCGGCCGTCGTAGATCGGACGGCCTCCCGTCGTCGGTCCCTGGTACTGCACGAAGAGCATGAGCCCGCCGGTCGACGTCGAGAGCGGCGCCTCCCGGTGCGGGTCGGGATAGAACAGCATCGTGCCCGGGCCATACGTGGCCTCACCGATCTGGAACTGGCCTTCGAGGATGTACCAGACTTGCGCGAAGTCGTGCTTGTGCAGCGGATGGTGCGAGCCGGGCTCGTAGCGCACGAGGCCGGCGTTCGGCTCGGTCGCACGCTCGGGTCGCGGATGGAAGAGCATCTTGCTCCACTGGCCGGGCCAGCGCAGCGTCTCCCACGGCCGGTCGTCGATGTGGACGGCTTCCATCGGCTGATGCGTCGTCGCGGTCTCACTCATGACATGCGCCTCCTGGCCTGATTGTCCAGTCCCTGCGGTTGCGTAGTGTAAAGGAGTCGATCGCGCTTCGCCCAGCGACACCGGAACGCTCGCGGTAGACTGACCCAATGAGCGAGCCGCGGCGCGTCCGCTTCAACGGCTTCGAAGGCATCCATCTCGTCGGTGACGTCTGGGGCCATGAGGCCGACTGGCCGGTGCTCCTCATGCACGGGGGCGGCCAGACACGACACGCATGGGGCAACACGGCCGAGGTGCTCGCGCGCCGCGGCTGGCGCGCGGTGTCGCTCGACCTGCGCGGCCACGGCGACAGCGAGTGGGCGCTCAACGGCGACTACTCGTTCACGACGTACGCGGCCGACTGCATCGCCGTCTGCGACCAGCTCGGGCGGCCGCCGGTGCTCGTCGGCGCCTCGCTCGGCGGCGTGACAGCCATCCTGGCCGAGGGTGCCTCGGACCGCGTCGTGAGCAGTGGTCTCGTGCTGGTCGACATCACCCATCGCACGAACCCGGCCGGCGTGCAGCGCATCCGCGACTTCATGGCCTCCGGTCTCGGCGGCTTCGCCACGCTGGAGGAGGCGGCCGCCGCGATCGCGGCCTATCAGCCGCACCGCAAACAGCGGGTGAACCCGGCCGGCCTCATGAAGGTGCTACGTCAGCGGCGCGACGGTCGCTGGTACTGGCATTGGGATCCCAGGTTCCTCGACCACGGGCGTACCGAGGTGCCGCGCGAGCACTTCGAAACGATCTTTCACGCGGCGATGAAGAACGTCCGTGTGCCGGCGCTGCTGGTGCGCGGCACCTTGAGCGACGTGGTCACCGAGGAGGGCGTCCAGGAGTTCCTCCGCCAGATCCCCCACGCGAAGGTGGTGGATGTCGGCGACGCGGCTCACATGGTGGCGGGCGACCAGAACGACGTCTTCTCGGACGCGGTCATCGCGTTCCTCGAGCAGGACGTGCGGCCGCGCATCGGCGGCTGAAGGGCGTAGCTGGATCGAGGCCACCAGCTCCTTCGTCGAGACAATCGTCCGTGCGTAGTTGGGCGCGTTGAGCTCGAGAGTCGCCTTCATTTCGTCCCGGCTGTAGCTGCCGATCGCAATCCGCCGCATAGCGAACGGTCGAGTCGATGCATGTGTTCGCCCGCATGCCGATCACGATCAGCTGGTGGATGCCGTGCTTTTTGAGCTGCACATCCAGGTCTGTGTTGGCGAACCCGCTCGAGCACCAGTGCTCCAGCGCGACGACCTCACCGGGTCGCGGCGTGAGCTCGTCGCGAAAGGTTCCTCCCCCGGTGCCGTCGGCGAAGACTTTCGCCCGCGCGGCGGACTCCTGGATCGGCGCCCAGAACTTCCACGTCTCGTTGTAGTCGCCTGAGCGCCAGCGACGGTGCGGTGCGAAGAAGATCCGAACGCCGGCGGTACGCGTCGCGTCGAGAATCTCGATCATGTGCGGGACGCACCCGTTCGCTTCCGCCACTTCTCGCACTCGAGGCCACAGCTTTCCGCCCTCAGAGATGAAGTCGGTGTACGGATCGACGACGAGCAGCCCCGTCTGGTCCAATCGAAACTCCAGCGGACCGACTCCGGTCACCTGGGTGACCGCCACCGCGGATCGGGACATCTAGCGCTTGCCGTAGTCCGTGAACACGTAGTCTCTGTTCTTCACGATCGTGTGGCAGCCGAGCCCGCACTTGGCGTCGTTCGCCTGCGGGGGCATGTCCGTCTGGTCGGCGGGCGTGAACGTATCGGACGCGGCGTTGTACCTGAACGCGCCCCATCCCCATCCGGCGCTGTCGGCAAACCTCTTGCTGTCCTTCACCATGAAGTCGACGTCGTGCAGGCTCGCGGGCACCGTCGCGGTGGGGAGCGCCTCGAGCTTCTTCGGGTTCCAGTGAACCTTCGCCATCTTGACGCCGTCGGGGAAAGGCTTGCCGTTGCCCGGAATGCCGGACTTGTAGGCGTTGATCATCTCGGGATTGGCGAGGATCACCGCCATCACTTTCTCGTTGTGACTGATGGAGACGACCTGCCAGGCTTCGTAGCCTCTGAACTCGGAGAACGCGAGCCCATTCGGCACTCGCACGTTGTACTTGGCCGGGCCCGTGTCCTGTGCGACGACGCCTCTGACGCCCAGGACGCCGAGCACCGAGACTGCGAGCGCGACCACCGTGATCAGGACCGCCGGGATCCTCTTGCTCTTCATCTCTGCTCCTGTCGTTGGGTGCTGGTTGGCTTCCGCGCTACAGCAAGGATTAGACCACCGCGTCCGGTTCCGCCGGGGAACTTACACCACGGTGATCGTGACGTCGATGTTGCCTCGTGTCGCGTTGGAGTACGGACACACCTGGTGCGCGGCCTCCACGAGGGCCTGCGCCGCCTGGCGCTCCATGCCGGGAAGGCTCACGTTGAGACGCGCGGCGAGGCCGAAGGTCCCATGTGCGGTGCCCAGGTCGACCTCGGCGTCGATGGCCACGTCAGCCGGAAGCGAAACCCTCTTCTTACCGGCGACGAGCTTGATCGCCGAGAGAAAGCACGTCGACCAGCCGGCGGCGAACAGCTGCTCCGGGTTGGTGCCGGCGCCCGGGCCGCCGGGCAACGAAATCTTCACGTCGAGCCGGCCATCGTCGGTGCGGGAGGAGCCGCCCTCTCGACCACCGGTGGTGTGCGCTTTGGCTGTGTACAGGATCTTGTCGAGGGTCATCGTGGTATCCCCCTTTTGACTAGCCTTAAGAGTGGACGCCGACCCCGCAAGTCGCAGCGACCCCGCAAGTTACAGCCAGGGGATCCCGGCGATTCCCGAAGCGGTACAATTCGCGGCGTGGTCGCCGAGGCGCTGCTGGACACGGTCCGCTGACATGTTCCTCCTGCCAACTCTCGAGTCCACGCTCGGCGTCCTCTCGGCGATGATCACGCCGGCCGTCATGATCCTCGCCACGAGCTCGTTGATCCTGACCACCACGAATCGTCTGGTCCGCATCGTGGACCGCGTCCGGGAAATGCTTCCCCAATTCGAGGCGCTGGCTCGTTCCGAGCAGCCGGACGAAATGAAGATGGCGATGCTGTTCGACGATCTGGCTCGGGCGACGATCCGGGCCCGGCTCGGCCAGCAAGCCCTGGCGCAGCTCTACCTCGGGCTCGGCGCGTTTCTCGCGACGAGTATCACGCTCGGCGTCGTCACCTACGCCCGATTCGACGCGGCCTGGGCGCCGCTTCTCTTCGGCGGCATCGGCGTGGTCCTGCTGTTCAGCGCGAGCATTCTGCTGATATTCGAGTCACGCATCGCCCTCGCGTCCGCCTATGCGGAGATGGACTATATCCGACTCATCAGCGGTCACCTGGCCCGCCCGACATTGCGCCGGCGGCGGCGGTGGCAGCTCTTCCGGTAGCGCCGGCAGACTAGGGCGCCTGGCCGACCGATACGAGGTCGAACGAGACGACCGTGATCCGGTAGGACGTCGCGCCGGGCATGGACTCGACGACAAAGGTCGTGTCGCCGCCCGGAGCGATATCACCGAGTGCCCAGGCGCTCCGCTGTCCCACGAGATGGCTCTCGGCATCGAGGCCTTCGACGCGAAGCCGCACAGACGTCACCCGGTACGGCGAGTCGTTGTGGACCGAGGCCTGGATCCTGGGCGTCGGGGTCGCGCTATTGTCTTGCGGTGCCCAGCTGACGCGAAACCACCCGGCCGGTCTCTGATCGCGGCCCTGCCCCCACGCGGCGGTTGACAGCACGAGGACCAGTCCGAACACAAGCGAGATTCTCGAAACGATGTTCGTCATTTGCCCCTCCGGTGTCTAGCCGCTGCTCCCGATGCCGGCGGCGCGCGCGAGCGAGCTGGAACCGACCCGACTCGAGCCAGTCGAGGACCACCATCGTGACGACGATGAGCGCGCCCGACAGAACGAGCTGACTGCTCACAGGGTTCATATGGCTTTGGAGGGCGGATGCTCGACCGCCGTTGCTCCCCCGCGAAATCCAGAAGATCCGAAACCCGGACGCCCTCACGGCCGTCCAAAGGGCGAGAGGAGCCACGCGAGCACCACGCGTTTTGGCTGGTGGAGGAGGTAGCCGTCATGCTCAATTTTGCGGTCGCCCTGGCGGTGTTGCTGGTCTGGGCGTTCGCGCGTGTGAGGCTCGCCGCCTTCGCCGAGAAGACGATGCGGTCGCTCGAGCTCGACTACCCGCGACGGCTCCAGTCGCCCGTGATCGATCCCATGAGAACGAAGTGTTGACATGATCTGGCGGTGGAAGATCCGACAGTGGCTCGTGCAGTGGGTCGGGACGGCGCTCCTCATCGTGCTCGCCGTTGGGCTGTTCTGGGCGGCGCTCAGGTACGCCGAGAGGGCGCATAGCGACTCGCCCGCTGACGCGGCGGGTGAGGCCATGAGCGAGGCGGCTCGGCAGCGCCAGCTCACCCCCTGAGGTTTCGCTGACGCCGGGCTAGCGGTCTCGTTCCCGGCGACGGCTCAGTCGCTTGTTCAACGCCTGACGGGAGAGACCCAGGAGTGTCGCGGCCACGCCCTGGTTACCGTCGGCCCGCCGCAGTGCTTCCGCAACGAGGCGCTCTTCCGACTCTCTGAGCGTCGGGTTCTAGCGGCGCCATCTCTGCGTCCCGCGCGACGTCGTGCACCGCTTCAGCATGTCGGCGAGACGACCGCCTGCATGCTCGACTGGACGCTGCCCGGCGGGCAGGATCGCTATTTCAAGGCCATTTCGGATCTCGCCGCGAGCGATAACTTCGGCGGCGACAAGGCGCTCGAGATCAGCGCGGAGTTCGACACGACGTTCCCCCCGACCCACCGCGGCGATCGGCGCTGACGACCCGAGCCGGCGGCGCAGCGACTCCCGCCGCGCCGCCGACCACCATCGCTCAGTCGCAGCCGTGCGCGCGTGGCGCCTCGATGAAGCACGGGCCAAAACCTGGATCGCTCAGGAGATCGAAGAGCACGCGCGCCGTGACGGCCGTATCGGCGAAGTCCGAGAACAGGCCGTCCACCCCCAGTTGGTAGAGCTGCAGATACTCGTTGACCGGAATATTGCGGTAGTCGGAAGCCAGGCGGCGCGGCTCGTTGCGGAAGGTCCAGGTGTGGACGAGCAGTCCACGCGCGTGCGCGCGCTGGATGACGTCGGTCGGCGGTAGAAGCTTCAGGTCCGACTCGTCGACCTTGCCGTCACCGTTCGCGTCCGCGACCGTCCCATTCGGGTTGAGCTTGATCGCGGCTGTGCTGACGATGTAGCGCTTCCACGGGCCGATGCCGTCGGCGTAGGTGCGGACCTCGTCGAGGCCCGCGTCGGTCACCAGGAACGCAAACGTCCGCGCCCGGAAGACCGGGTCACCGGAAACGGTCCAGTCGAACGGCCGGTCGAACGGCGCCGTGAAATCGAGCGTACCGTCGGGATTCACGTCGTTGGCGTCGACGAGCTGGATCAGTCGATTGTGCGTGAGGCGGCGGAGTCGCTTGAGACTCGACGGCTCGAACGACTGGAGGAATACCGGCGAGTCGCGCTGATCCCAGCCCGCCTTCCGGAGAATTTGCGCCAGCCGCTCTTCGAGCGGCAGACCGATCGAGCGGTGATACGTCGGGTGCTTCGTCTCGGGATAGATGCCGATCGTGCGCCCCTTCTCCTTCGACTTCTTCTTGACGAGGTCGATCACTTCCTGGAGTGTCGGAATCTGAAACTTCCCGTCGAACTGTGTCGGCCGGTCGGAGGGAATCGGCTGGATCGCGCGCAGCGTCTTGATCTCGGCGAGCGTGAACTCGGAGGCGAAGAATCCTTCCTCCGGCGCGGCGCCGTCGATCGAGACGAATCGCCGCCGCGCGGCGAACTCTCGGCTCGCGATGCCACGTCGGTGGTGGCGATCATGTTCGGCTCGTGGCGCGCGATCAGGTGACCATCCTTCGTCGAGACCAGATCCGGCTCCACGAAATCCGCCCCGCGCTCGATGGCCAGCGCGTAGCCCTCGAGCGTATGGTCCGGGAGATAGCCGGAGGAGCCGCGGTGACCGATGACGAGGGGTTTCGGCGCATCGCCTTCGCCGTGTGATGCTTCTCCGACGGTGGCGAGGCCGGCCGAGAGGGCGAGTCCGATGACAAGGCACAGAAGCGTCTTCGGCCGAATCCGCATACGGCCTCCTTGATTCGGGTTTGGGGCTGAACGCGACCGAGGAGTCGCGCCGTTCCGGGCTAGCGGCCGGCGGCTGGCTCGCCGAGCGAGCCGCATCCTAGACGGTGATGACGACGATGAGATGACCAGTGTGTTACCTCTCGATCACGCCCGGGCGGCAGCTCGGCGAATCGGCCCCTGGGCATCGGACATCCCAACGCCCAGGAGCAGCACCGACGGACGGAGGGTCCCTATGAGGCTCGCGGGCAAGACGGCGCTGATCACGGGCGGGAACAGCGGAATCGGGCTGGCCACGGCGAGCCTTTTCGTCACCGAGGGCGCCCGGTTGGCCATCGTCGGTCGCAACAAGGAGACGTTGGATACGGCGGCTGCGACGCTCGGCCCCAACGTGCTTGCCATCCAGGCGGATGTCACGGATGTCGACGCGATGGAGCAGGCATTCGCCACCACCGCCGCACGGTTCGGCAAGCTCGATATCGTCTTTGCCAACGCGGGGATCGCCGAGCTCTCGCCACTCGGCCGGACGTCGCTACAGGCATTCGACGAGGTCATCCGCACGAACTTGACCGCGGTGTTTTTCACCGTGCAAGCCGCCCTGCCGCACCTCCGTGACGGGGCCTCGATCATCCTGAACGGGTCGGTTCACGCCGTGCTCGGGATACCCGGCTGGTCGGCCTACGCGGCGGCCAAAGGGGGCATTCGCGCAATGGCCCGCAATCTCGCCTCGGAGCTGGCGCCCCGTGGCATCCGCGTCAACCAGGTGACCCCCGGCGGAACGAAGACACCGATATGGTCCGCGGTCGCGCCGACCGACGAGGCGCTGCGCGCGCTCGAGGCACGCGTCGCTCGCGGCGTGCCACTAGGTCGGATGAGCGAGGCCGATGAGATCGCGAAAGCGGCGCTCTTTCTTGCGTCCGACGACTCGTCGAACGTGACCGCCGCGGAGATCGTGGTGGACGGCGGCACCACGGGGGCGCCGTACGGGGCGCCGATTCACGCCGTAGGAGCACCGCGATGACCGCCGCCCCCTCGCCGGGCAATTCGAAGGGCGCCGCGGTCGGTGAGGAAGGCCGATACCTCGAGGACTATGCCGTCGGGCAGAAGTTCCACTCAGGTCCCCTGCGGATCGACAAGGAGCGCATCAAGCGGTTCGCCGCCGAATTCGATCCACAGCCGTTTCATCTCGACGAAGACGCCGCACGCGACAAGATATTCGGCGGACTGGTCGCCAGCGGCTGGCACACGGCCGCGGTCACCATGCGGCTCCTCGTGGAGAGCGATCTGAGGCCCGTCGGCGGCATCGTGGGTGCCGGGGCCGACGAGTTCCGCTGGCCACGACCTGTACGGCCGGGCGACGAGCTGCGGATCGAAAGCGAGGTCGTCGAAGTGCGTCCCTCGCGGTCGCATCCCGATCAGGGATTGATCAAGGTGCGAACGACGACGCTCAATCAGCACCACGAAGCCGTGCAGATCGTCGTCGCGAATCTCGTCGTGCCGCGCCGGTCCGCGCGCGACGGCCGGCCGCAATAGCGCTCCGGCCGTAACGGGCGCGTCGTTACGCACATCACAAGAGCAGAGCGATGAATGCGATCGGTCTGCTCGATTGGCGAAGACTCGTCCCCTTCCCGGCAACGAAAGGCAACGAACGGCAGGAGGCCCTTCTGGCCAACCTGTGCGCTCGCACCGCCGCCGGCCAGCTCGATCGACGGGGATTCCTCCGGTTGTCCGCGGCTGCCGGTATCGGCTCGGCCGTCGCCATCGCACTGGCCGATCAGGTGGTGGCGGCTCCCATCGTGCAAGGCCGGAGTGGGCGCAGCGTTGCTGCCTCGTATGACTACATCGTCGTCGGTGCTGGTTCGGCCGGCTGCACCATTGCGGCTCGCCTATCCGAGGATCCCGCGTGCAACGTGCTGCTGATCGAGGCGGGTGGGGCCGATATCGATCGGCCCGCTCTGCAGAGCTCCGTGCTGTGGCCATCGACGTTCGGCACCGATGTCGACTGGGCCTATCGCACGGTGCCGCAGGCACGCGCCGCGCGTCGCATCATCGACTGGCCTCGCGGAAAGGTCCTCGGCGGATCCAGCAGCATCAACGCGATGATCTGGGTCTGGGGCCACGCGGCCGACTTCGATCACTGGGCGTATGCGGGTTGCCGCGGCTGGGACTACGCGCGGCTCGAGCCCGTCTTTCGAAGAATCGAGACGTGCGCGCGCAGCACGTCCGGCGGCCGCCGCGGCGTGAACGGGCCCATGCACGTCGAGCCGGTGGCTGAGCCCAGTCCCCTGGCGGCGGGCTTCTTTGCGGCGTGCAACGAGATGGGGCACCAGGTCGTCGAGGACGTCGGCGCCCCCATACGAGACGGCGCCGGGTATGTGGATTTCAATACCAGGGACGGCCAGCGCTTCAGCGTCGTCCATGGCTACCTGCTGCCGGCGCTTCAAAGACCGAACCTGACGATCCTGACCGGCGCCCGCGTCGGCGCGCTCTCGTTCCAGGGCACCCGCTGCACGGGTGTTCGGCTGCGAATTGGTGGAGCGCATCATGACGTCCGGGCCGACCAGGAAACGGTCCTCTGCGCCGGAGTCGTCGAGTCGCCCCGGTTGCTCATGCTCTCGGGTGTCGGCGGTGCGGAGGAGCTGCGCCGACACAGAATTCCCGTGCTCAGTAACCTACCCGGGGTCGGCGGGAACCTTCAGGACCATTGCTTCATCGTGGCCTTTGTCGCGGAGACAAAGGCTCCGCTGACGCCGGGATCCCGCGCCGGTAGTCATCTCTTCTTTCGGAGCGCGCCGGACGCCTACAGTCCGGATACGCACGCCCTGCTCGCCACGGCGGCGGTGGGCACGGCCGAGATCAAGCCCAACGAGGGCTTTTCGATTCGCATCGGGCTCCTCCGGCCGCAGAGCCGTGGGCGCATCAGAATCACGTCAGCCGACGCGAACGCGCCGCTCCTCATCGATCCGGAATATCTCTCGGCGACAGCCGACCTCACCACGTTGTCCGCGGCCGTCGAACACTCGCGCGCGATCGGATCGGCGCAGGGATTGTCCGAATGGCGCAAGCGCGAGATCCCGAGAGCTCCCCGCGGGACACGTGAGCTGAACGACTTCGTCGCGCAGAACATTGGAAGCTACTGGCACCCGGTCGGCACCTGCGCGATGGGCGTGCATGCGGAGGCCGTCGTCGATCCGTCATTGCGGGTGTACGGCACGACCCACCTCCGCGTGGCCGACGCGTCGATCATGCCCACCATCACGAGTGGCAACACCAATGCCCCTACCATCGTGATCGCCGAGCGGGCGGTCGAGATGATGCGCGCAGATCGTTCTTCCGCGCCGACCTTCAGCCCTTCACCTGGCGCAGCGCCGGGAGCAGCTCGTCGCTCATGAGCCGCATGCTGGCCAGCGCATGGGCCAGCGGCATGCCGAGCCAGTGGGTGCGGAAGAAGAGGAAGTTCGCGCCGGCCGCTTCCCAGCACGGGCGGAGCTGCTCGTAGCATTCCTCCGGGCTGCCGAGCACGAAGCGATCGCGGAGCAGCTCGTCGAACGGCTGGCGGAAGGTATCACCGTCGGGTAGCACCGCATCCTGACCCCAGGACGCGTACGCTCGGTACTTGGCACCGAGATAGGGTCCGGCCAGCTCGAGCGCCGTCCGCTGATCCTTCGCGCAGTAGATCTCCTTGATGAGCGGCCGCACCCGCGGCAGCGGCTTGCCCACGCGCGCGAGCTCCTCGCGGTAGAGGCCCATCTGGCGCGTGATGCTCGTCATGGTCGCGTGTGGGTTCACGAACCACGCGTCGCCGAGACGAGCCGCCCGGCGCACCGCGGCGTCGTTGTTGGCGGCGAACCAGATCGGCGGATGCGGCTTCTGGACGGGGCGGCACGTCAGGGTCACGTTCGCGAGCGTGCAGACGTCGGTCTCGACGCTCACCTTGTCCTCGGTCCAGAGGCGCTTGACGATCTCCAGGCACTCCTCGAACCGTCGCAGCCGCTGCCCCTTCGGCACCTTGAACGCGTCGAACTCGATCTCGCGATAGCCGAGTCCCACGCCGAAGACGAAGTTGCCGCGCCAGATGACGTCGAGCGAGGCGATGCACTCGGCCACCTCGACCGGGTTGTGCAGATTGATCAGCAGCACGCCGGCCACGCCGGTCATCTCCCCGGCTTCGGCGGCCAGGCGCGCGAGGAAGGGAACAAGCTGGAGCTGGCTCATGCCTTCGCTCAGGTAGTGCTGGCCGGTACCGACCGCGTCCCAGCCGCGATCGCGCGCCAGGCGCGTCATCGCGAACTGCTCGTCGAGTGCCCCGACCATGTCGGTGCCGAGTGGGTTCTGGTTGGTGATGAAGATGCCGACCTTCATGGGATGACCCTCACGGAATCGGGACCGGACTTTCCATCACGACGTCGACCAGCGACGGGCCGTCGTGCTCGAGCGCCTTGCGCAGAACCGGCGCGAGGTCACCGGGCTTGTCCACGCGGAAGCCCGGCACGCCCATCGATTCCGCCATCCGGTCGAAGCGCAGCTCCGGATCGGTTAGGTCCATGGCCGTGAAGCCGCGCCCACGCGCGGCCTTGCCGAGGTACTCCACCATGTTGAGCTTGAGGATCCGGTAGGCGGCGTTGTTCAGCATGACATAGGTGACGGGAATTCGATGATGCGCGGCGGTCCACAGCGCAGAGATCGAATACATCGCCGCGCCGTCCGAGCAGATGCCCACCACTTTGCGATCGGGTCGCGCGAGCTGAGCGCCCAGGCTTCCGGGTAACCCGGGGCCGATGCCGCCGCCGCGCACGCGCACGAGGCGAGCCGGCTCGTCGGGCATGATCGCCTGCGTGAGATGCGCCGAGTTCGTGATCGCCTCGGCGAACACCAGCGCGTCGTCGGGCAGCGCGTGACGGATCTCGTGCATGAGGCGCGGCGCGCTGATCGGCGCGGCGTCCCAGCTCTTCTTCGCCTGCTCCCAGTAGCGCGCGCGGGCGGCCCTGGTGCGCTCGCCGATCTTCTCGGCGCGCTCGGTGGCAACGCGCGCTTGCTGCGGTGTCCGCTTGCGGCGCATCTGATCACAGAGCTCCGCGAGCGCGGCCTTGGGATCGGCGAGGAACGCGAGATCGGGCGACACGTTCTTGCCGATCTCCCAGGGATTGATGTCGATCTGCACGATCTTCGTGCCGGCCGGCACGGGGCTCTGCACCTCCGGGAAGATCAGCTGGAACATCGGCGCGCCGACGACGAGCAGCAGGTCGCAGCCCTCGAGCGCTGCCCGCAGCGGCGCGGGCGTGACGAAGTTCAACGCGCCCTGGTTGAGCGGATGGCTGGCGGGCATCGTGAACTCCGAGGCATAGCACTCGAAGACGGGTAGCCCGGCGGTCTCGGCCAGCGCGACGACCTCGGGTTGCGCGTCGGCCAGGGCGACACCATCGCCGACCATCAACATCGGCCGCTCGGCGCCGAGCAGGAGTGCCGCGACCTCCGCGATGCCCGCCGGATCGACTCGCCCGCGCCAGCGCGTGTACGAGGTCGGATGGATCTCGACGTCGGCTTCCTCGTCCAGCGTATCCATTGGCAGCGAGAGAAAGACCGGTCCCTGCGGCGGCTCCATTGCCACCTTGAAGGCGCGACGCAGGGCGCGCGGCACATCGTGAGCATGATGAATCTGCGCCGCCCACTTGCAGACGGGTCGCGCCATCTCGACGAGTGGCCCGGACAGGTGCGGCTCCTGCAGCAAGGTCGCGCCCGGCGACTGGCCCGCGTAGACGATCAGCGGCGTCTTCCCGACCGCGGCGTTGTGCAGCATGCCGAGCGCGTTGCCGAGACCCGGCGCGATGTGAACCTCGACGAATGCCGGCTGGCGCGTGATGCGCGCATACGCGTCGGCCATGCACACCGCCACGCCCTCGTGCAACGCCAGCATGAATTCCATCTGCGGATAGTCGCGCAGGGCGTCCATGAACCCCTGCTCGGTCGTGCCCGGGTTGCCGAAGATGCGCCGCACCCCGTCGGCCATGAGCTGCTCGATCATCGCGCGCTTACCGGTCATCCTCGGCATGGTCGGTCTCCAGAAGTCAATTGAGGGATTCCGTCGCGACCTCGCTGCTCAGCCTTGCGCCCGAGGTCTTGTCGAACACGTGATATCGCTTGAAGGTGAACCAGATCCGGTCACCGGCGACACGGCGCTCACGTCCCTCCGTCTGGGCGTGAACCTCGTCCTCGCCCACCCGAATGCTCATGTATGAAGCATTCTTGAGCGGGAGATTCAGGTGGGCGGTGACGGTCCCGCTCATGGCGCCCTCGCGCGACG
>Ga0075435_100001794_pt1 | contig 13960 bp, 10 predicted proteins | sample RhiMethybrSRZTD4_FD_75302 | JGI IMG/M metagenome (GOLD analysis project Ga0075435, IMG submission 75302) | Populus rhizosphere microbial communities from Tennessee, USA - Rhizosphere MetaG P. TD hybrid SRZTD4 | ecosystem: Host-associated > Plants > Roots > Rhizosphere > Soil | place: USA...
GGGGACGAAGATCCTGCTTCCTCATCGGACGCTGGAGGTGGCCGAGGCGTGCAGCGGCGTGAATTTCCTCATCGCCGTCATCGCCATCGGGATTCCACTGGCCGCCCTCACGCTCCGGGGATGGACGCGACGCATCCTCCTCGTCGCCTTCGGCGTCGCCGTGGCGATCGGGAGCAACAGCGTCCGGGTCGCGCTCATCGGCGTGCTGAGCTATCTCGGGGTCGCGGGCGACGTCCACGGGCCCGGGCACGTTCTCCAGGGGATGCTCGTCGCGGTCATCGGCTACGTGGCCCTCTTCCTCGGCGCCTGGTTCCTCTCCCGGGGGGAGGCGAAGCGAAGGGTCCCCGAGCCACGTCCTGGGACGCCCGCGGATCCAGGACCGTCCGCCCGGAAGCAAGGTTCCATCGCGCTGCCGGCCACCCTGGTCTGCGCGGCTCTCGTGGGAGCCGGCGCCTACCTCCATGGGCACCAGAGCAGGCCCGTTCCGCTGACTCACCGGTTGAGCGATTTTCCCCGGTCCCTTGGAGCCTGGGTGGGAGAGGAACCTGCCCCCGACGACACCCTGTTCGCCTCGATCCAGGCGGACTCGACGCTCCTGCGCCGGTACCGGAGGGGAGCGGATGAAGCCGTCCTCCTCTTTGTTGGCTACGACGCGTCACAACGGGAGCGCCCCAACGTTATCCTGGAAGGGACCCGTCCCCTGCACGTGGGAGCGGTGGCGCGCTCCGTCCGGCTCGATTCCGGGGAAACACTGAGAATCAATGAGGTCGTAAAGACCCTCAATAATAGGACTTGCGCTGTTATCTTCTGGTATGTTATTAATGGGCGCGCCACGGAAAACCGGATTGCAGCAAAGCTCTACACTGGCTGGGACGACATCGCCCGAGGGCAAACCGACGGCGCCGTCGTGGGGGTCATGGTGGGCTGCCGCACCCCGGAGGAACGGAGTTTGGCCCTCGACCGGGCCGCGACGTTCGCGGGGGACGCTCTTCCACTCATTCGCCGGTTTCTATCGAGCGACTAGGGTGACATCCAGGTGGCGCAGCACCGCTCGAAGCTTCGTATCCTGATCCTGGAAGCGGGATCGGGACGCGGCGGCTCCACAAGATCGCTCTTGACCACCCTCAAGCATCTGAACCGGGAGTGGATCGATCCCATTCTCGCCTTCTATTTCCGCAATCAGGGACCCGATACCGATCAGATTCGCACGCTCGGCGTGCCGGTCCGGTTCGCGTTCAGCAGCGCGGAGCCCCGCACGTTCGTGCCGTTTCGGTTTCTTCTCGGGCGATCCCGATATCGCTGGGTCCAGATCCCCAAGGTGCTCGCGCGACTGGTGGTACGCTGGGCCCTTGTTGAGACCCCTCAATTCTTCCGTGTCCTTGGGATCATCCTCCGCAATCACATCGATCTCGTATTCGTTAACAACGACATCCACTATCACGTGGTTGGAGCCTTGGCAGCCAAGATGACCCACAAGCCGATCGTCTGCAACAAGGCCGGAGGGGTCGGGGAGGGCCGTAGGATCAAACGGCTCCTCACGCCGTGGGTCGATGTCTTCATGACACCCTCCGCGGCGATGGAGCAGGACCAACGTATCCACAATCCAACCACGAAGCGTCTCGTCACCATCCCCGACGGCATCGACCTGGATTCCTTCTCCCCGATGCCGGCTTCGAAGGAGGTGTTGGCGGAGCTGGGAATCGCTCCGGACCAGAAAGTGATTGGATCCGTCTCTCGCTTTCACCCTGGGAAGGGCCAGATGGAGCTGATCGAGGCGATGGCCCGGATCGTACGCGAGCACCCCCAGACCGTGTGTCTGTTGATCGGAGACGACGCCTCGCCCGGGGCGACCTTCGATCAGCGGCTCCGCGTTCGGGTCACCCAACTCGGTCTGGAGCCACGCATCCGCTTCACGGGATGGCGGAGCGACATCCCCAGCCTCCTTTCGGTCCTGGATGTCTTCGTGCACTGCCCCACGACTTGGATCGAGGGACTGTCCGTGTCGCTTCTCGAAGCGATGGCGATGGGTAAGCCTACGGTCATATCGAGAAACGGCGGCATGACCGATGCTGTCGTGGATGGGGTCACCGGATTCGTGGTCGATCCGGGCGACGTCTCCGCCATGGCCTCCCGGACCTTGATCCTCCTTCGGGATCCCGAGAAGGCCCTGGCCTTCGGACGCGTCGCGCGCGAGCTGGTTGAGAAGAAGTTCAGCGCCGAGGTGAACACGCGCCGGTTCGAGGCCCTGCTGGGCGAGGTAGCGCACAGCCATCACTGAGCGGGCTTTCCGGTGGACAGGGCCGCGCCCGATGAAGCAGGATTCTGTGGAGTGCGCGCCTCCGAAGTCCTTCTGGGCGGCTCCGTCGCCTTCGTCTTCTATTCCTACTGTGGCTATCCGCTCCTTCTCGGCGTTCTTGCCTGGATCCGGAAGCGAGCGGTCCACAAAGCGGACGTAGAGCCCACGGTCTCTCTGATCATCGCAGCCCACAACGAAGGTCCGCGGATCCGCGACAAGCTCGAGAATACGCTCCGGCTGGCTTACCCCGAGCCTCGGCTCGAGATCATCGTCACCTCGGATGGATCGGTGGACGGTACCGACGCGATCGTAGCGGAATATGGAGGGCGGGGCGTGAGGCTGGTCCGTACGTCCGAGCGGCGAGGGAAGGAGGCCGCGCAGGGGCTAGCGATCGAGAGCGCGACGGGCCAGATCCTCGCGTTCTCGGACACCGCCACGATCCTCCCCGAGAATTCCATCCGTGAGATCGCCCGGAATTTCGCGGATCCGAGCGTGGGCTGCGTCAGTAGCGTCGATCGCCTCATCACCGAGGAAGGCGCGCCGGCGGGGGAAGGAGCCTACGTTCGCTACGAGATGCTCCTGCGCCGGCTGGAGACCCGGGTCGGGAGCGTCGTCGGCTTGAGCGGCTCGTTCTTCGCGGCGCGGCGCGAGGTCTGCCGGCCCTGGAGGTCCGATCTCCAGAGCGACTTCAACACCATCAGCAACACGGTCCGCCAGGGTCTGCGGGGGGTCTCGGATCCGGACTCGATCGCTTGTTACCGGAGTATCGCGGACCCCAGCCGCGAGTACGATCGGAAGGTGCGGACGGTGCTTCGGGGCATCACCGTTCTCGCGAGCCAACGCTCGCTCCTCAACCCGTTCCGCTACGGCCTGTTCTCCTGGCAGCTCCTGAGCCACAAGCTCTGCCGTTGGCTCGTGCCTTTCGCCATGATCCTTGCCCTCGTCGCCAATATCGCTCTGGCTCGGGAGCCGATCTACGGAGCGCTCCTCGTCGCGCAGCTCGGGTTCTACGGGCTCGCGATCTGTGGCGGGGCGTGGCCCCGGGTCTTCCACGGACCCTGGTTCGTCCTGCCCTGGTTCCTGGTCCAGGTCAACGCGTCCATACTGCACGCTTGGTACGCCTTCGCGCGCGGGAGGCGAATCCAGAAGTGGACTCCGTCCACCCGGCCGCCGATGGGCGGCTCCCGTGCATCGGGGGTGCGACTGTGATAGAATCAAAGCAGTTGCCACGGTCCGCGGTGGGATGGTGACAGCTGCGCTCCTTGCATCCGCGAGCGTCTCACGCTGACCTGCCCGTCTGGCCTCTGGACGAGACCGCCATCGTTACGACATTCGTACAAGAAACCTCAGGCCTCTCCGAAGAGCAGATCCTCTTCAAGGGCGACTCGGCCGAGCTCTACGGCGTCGTCTACGAGCCCAGCGGCCCCCGGCTCGGAACGCTGGTCATTTGCGCCGCGGACGGGAACGAACGCACCTGGACGCAGCGGGTCCTGGTCCGGACCGCGAGGGCGCTGGCGCAGAACGGCATCTCGGTTCTTCGCTTCGACTACCGGGGTCAGGGTGAGAGCTCCGGAGACTACGAGGGGGCTACCGTCGAGACGCGGTTGCAAGATATCGCCTCGGCACTCGAGGTCGCGTCGCTCCGCCGGCCCTCGCCCGCCCATCCGATCGGTCTCCTGGGAACACGGCTCGGGGGAACCCTGGCCATGCTCACGGCGGCCGAGCGCCCCGACGTGGCCCCGGTCATCCTCTGGGAGCCGATCCTCGATCCTCCCGCCTATCTGCAAGAGCTCCTCCGCGTGAACGTCTCCGCGCAGACCCAGGTCCACAAGAAGGTCCTCCGCTCGCGCGCCCAGCTCCTCGAGGCGATTCGCGCGGGGGAGAAGGTGAGCGTCAACGGGTACAACCTGTGCCGACCCTTCGTGGACGAGCTGCTCCAGCTGAGCCTGGAGGGCCCGTGGAGCCGGTGCGCCAGCCGGCTCCGCGTGATCCTCGGCCCAGCCACCAAACAGCGATGGACCGGCTCACCCGAGCCGGTCCGGGTCGATTTCCCGATGTTCTGGAACGAGCTGCGAACCTATCACGGCTCGATTCCCGCGCTCGTGCAGCCGACGCTCGGGTGGATTCGGGAGAGCTTGTCCTCCACGGCGGCGCATCGGTCGTGACCTTCCACGCGACCCGATTCAGGGCGGGAACCCCGACTTCCTTTTCCTGTGAAGGCGCCCGGCTGTACGGCACCCTTCATCTTGGACCGAGCGGAGGCGATACCCCGAAGGTGGGTGTGGTCATGATCACGCCTGGCCCCACGGATCGCGCGGGCGCGCACCGCTTGTCCCTCAAGGTGGCCGAGCGATTCGCCGAGCTGGGCTATCCCTGCCTGCGTTTCGACCCACGCGGAGCGGGGGAGAGCGAGGGGGACTGGGGCGCGGAGTACGAGGGAAAGCCGATCCTGGACGTGTACAACGAAGTCGAGCAGGGCGTCTGGGTCCCGGACACGCTGGCCGCCATCCAGCACCTGATGGACAAGACGGGTGTCTCCAGCATCGTGCTCGGAGGGACGTGCGGCGGAGCGATCACGGCGCTCCTCGCGGGAGCCGATCTTGATAAGGTGACGGGACTCTTCCTGGTCGGGAATCCGGTCACGCTCTCCAGCGTCGCCCTCCTGAACACGTCCTGGTTTCCGGACCAGCGCCTCGAAGACGAATCCAATCGCTACCTGCGCCGGATGTGGCAGCCGTCCGCCTGGCTCAAGTTCATCACGTTGAAAGCGGACTACAAGACCCTGAGAGAGGTCTTCGTGGCCCGGATCCGACGGCGTCTCCCGGGCGCCCGAAGGGCCAAGCAGAAGGTCGCCGAGAGCCTCCTGAGCCCGCAGTTCGTCGAGGCCTTCGCCACCGCCATCAAGTGCGGGAAGCGCATGCTCTTCGTCTACGCCACCAACGATCACCACTGGCAGGAGTTCAACCAGTACTTCGTGGAGACGCGGCCCGAGAAGGAGCTTCGAGCGATGGATATCGTCTCCATCCAGGACGCCAACCACAACCTCACCGAGGATCCCTGGCAAGACCAGCTCTTCACCGCGCTCGCGTCATGGATCGGCGCCGTGGCGTCCGGAAGGTACACCTTCTGAACCGGTCCCCGTCGCCCCGCGATCCCGTGGAGATCGAGGTCCAGCGCGCGCCCCGAGGTTCGCGAGCCCACGTCCTTCATCTCACGTTCGGAATGGGGATCGGGGGGATGGAGCGGATGATCATGGATCTCTGCCGGTACGTCGATCCCGACCGGTACCGGTTCTCGATCTGCTGCCTCTTCATCCGCGGTCCGCTCGCGGACGAGATCGAGTCCGAGGGGATTCCACTCCACTTCTGTCGGAACCAGTCGCGCGTCGCGAGATACCTCCGAAGCCTGGAGCTCGCCCGGCTCTTCCCCCGAATGGACATCCAGATTCTCCACAGCCATCACACGAGCGCGTTCGTGGATGGCGCGATCGGGGGACGCCTGGCGGGGATTCCGGTCATCCTCAATACCGATCACAGCCAGGACTATCCCATCCCGCACCGCTGGTCGCTGCTCCAGCGAGCCGCTTCCATGATGGTGGACGAAGTGATCGCGGTGTCGGAGGACACACGACGGGACCTCGTGCGCCACATCAAGATCTCGCCGGAAAAGATCTCGGTCATCCACAACGGAATCCAGCTCAAGGGCAAGACGGGGCGGGCTCCCGAGGACTTCCGCCGCGAGCTCGGGATTCCTCCAACCGCCAGGATCGTGGGTGCCGTGGCACGGCTGGAGATCCAGAAGGGATTCCATCTCCTCCTGGATGCGGTGCCTCACGTCCAGGCGGTGCAGCCGGACACGTGGTTCGTGATCGTGGGGGGCGGGACCAAGGAGCAGGCGCTCCGGGAGCACGCCGCCTCGCTCGGTCTGGACCGTCGTGTCATCTTCACGGGCTGGCGCCGCGACGCCGTCGACCTCCTTCCCATGTTCGATTGCTACGTCTCGTCGTCGCTGTTCGAGGGGATGCCCATGTCGATGCTCGAGGCCATGGCCTCCGGCCTGCCGATCGTGGCCACCGCCGTGGGCGGGGTGCCGGACTTGGTCCACGAATCCGAGAACGGGTACCTCGTGCACTCGAGGGACGCGCAGGAGCTCGCGAGCGCCCTGCTGCGCGTGATCGGGCCCGGCGGAGAGGCCCGCCGTCTCGGGGAGAACTCGCGGCGCCTTTACGAGCGGCATTTCACAGCGGAAGCGATGGCGAGGGCCTACGCCTCGCTTTACGAGAAGCACCTGGCCCGAAAGGGGATTCTCGCCTCGTGACCAAGACGAGTCAGGACGATCTGGTCCGTACGTTCTTCGACCAGGACTCCGGGCGATACATCGCGGACCGGTATCCAGCCAAGGCCCGTTCGTGCAGTCAGTATTCCTATCTGGTGCGACGGGAGCACGCGCTTCGGCTCCTGGGCCACGCGCCTTCGGGCGCCCATCGTCTCCTCGACGTCGGGTGTGGTCCCGGAGTCTATACGGGCGACCTGCTCCGCCTCGGCTGGAAGGTCACGGGCATGGACCTCTCACCGGGGATGCTCCGCGAGGCGAAGTCGAGCTACGCCGAAGCCGACGCTCCTCCGGTCTTCCTGGCCGGGAACGCGGCGCTCCTCCCGTTCGAGTCGTCTTCGTTCGACGCCGTGATCTGCATCGGCGTCATCTCCTACGTGGAAAGCCTCGACGCGGCGCTGGCGGAGATCGGCCGCGTCCTCACGCCGTCGGGCGCGGCCGTGTTACAGGTATCGAACTCCGAATCGATGTTCGAGCTGGCCGTGCGCGTGCGGCGCTGGCTCTCCAAGCGGCGGCGGGGGAGCGCGTCGGGATCCGACGCCCTCTTCGAGAAGATTCGACTTCGCCCGTACCGCGCCGCCACGCTCCGGAAGGCGTGTCGTGTCGCCGGGCTGGAGCCGGTGCGTGGCCGATACTATGATTTCTCCATTCCGGTCCTCACGCGCGCGCCCCGCCCGGCGCTCTGGCTCGCGCGACGCCTCGAGAGCCTGAAGGACACGGGCGCTCTCGCCTGGCTCGGCGCCAGCTACCTCCTGTCCGTTCGACGAGCCAGAGAGCAGTAAGGGAAGCTCGAGACCCGCGGCCACCCCCTTGAGAACCCTACCCCCCGCTGGAACCGAGATCCCCGGCTTCGATCTGGTGAAGCTCCTGTGGGGCGGTGCACCGGCACGGAGCCAGCGCCCCATCCTCGACGCCGTTCGATCCTACCTCGGGGTTCCCTTCGCCGCCGGCATCTCCCAGGGACGGGCGGCCCTCACCGTGGCCCTGGAGCAGATGCGGACCGACCCGCGAAAGCGCGAGGTCCTGGTGCCCGCCTACACCTGCTACACCGTCCCCGCGTCGGTGGTCCGAGCCGGGCTCGTGGTGCGGCCGATCGACATCCAGCCCTCGACGCTCGACTTCGACCCCGAGGCTCTGGAGCGGGTCGACTGCACCGAGGTGCTCGCGGTCGTGTCGACGAGCCTGTACGGCATCCCGGGCGACCTCGGACGGCTCGAGGCGTTCGCGGCCCGAAAGGGGATCGGCATGGTGGACGACGCGGCCCAGGCGCTGGGGGCTCGCGCGGGGGACCGTCCCGCGGGGACGTTCGGGCAGATCGGATTCTTCAGCCTGAGCCGCGGCAAGAGCATCACCACCTGGGAGGGCGGCCTTCTGGTTTCGAAGGATCCGGAGATGGGGAACCGGCTCGACGCGCGGATCGAGTCCCTGCCGGACGTGCCCCCGCTGGAGCGCGCGAAGGGTCTCCTCGGGCTCTTCGCCTTGTCGATCTTCCTCCATCCCGCTCTCTACGGGCTTCCGTCGCGCGTGCTGCCGCTCGGGGAGTCCACGTTCGACCCTGGCTTTCCCATCCACCGGTATCCGGCCGGCCTCTCGCGGATCGGAGCCTGGTTCGTGGAGCGGATCGACCGGATCAACGCGGCGAGAAGGGCCAGGGCCGAAGCGCTCCAGCGTCTCCTCCCCAGGGACGAACGCCTGCGGATCCCACAGGGGCTTCCCGGCAGCCGCGCCATCTACGTCCGGTTTCCGATCCTCGTCACGGACGAGGAGCTTCGCCGCCGGATCTACCGGAGGCTTCGCGAGCTCGGGCTCGGCGCGTCGCTCTCCTACCCGGAGCCGGTGCATCGGATCCCGGGGATCGCTCCCTATCTCGCCGCGGGAGTCGAGTGCCGTTCCGCAGAGGGCGTGGCCCGGAGTATCCTCACGCTCCCGACGCACTCGCTGGTGACGGATCGGGATCTCGAGCGGATGGCGGAGGCGATCGAGGCATGTCTGAAAGTACGGCCTTGAGCGGGGCGGGCGTCGAGATCTCCGACTACGAGGGGGACGGCGCCGACTGGAATCGCTTCGCGCTGGAGCAGCCCGAGGCGCGATTCTGCCACCTCGCACAGTATTCCAGGGTTGTCGAGGAGGCCTACGCGTACCGGCCGTTCAACCTGGTCGCGAGACGCCAGGGACGGATCGTCGCGATCTGGCCTTCATGCCTCGCGAGCAGCCTCCTGCTCGGCCGACGCATCATCTCGCAGCCGTTCTCGGAGTACGGCGGAATCCTGGCCGGGGACCTCCGGGACCCCGAGCTGGAGGACTTGGTCGAGGCGATGCGGACGCGAGGAAGCGCGGCGCGCGCCACGCAGATCGAGGTCCACGGGACGCTCGGGCTTCGGGAATCCCCGGCCCGCTCGCGCTTCGAGCCAGCGAACCCCTACGGCTGCGCCATCCTCAAGCTCGATCCCGATCCCGAGCGCCTGCGGCGCGAGGTCTTCGAGCATCAGGTGAGAAAGGCCCTGCAAAAAGCCGCCCGCAATGGCGTTCAGGGATTCGAGGACCATACCCCGGAAATCCTGCGTCGGCACTTCTGGCCCCTGTTCCTCCGCTCGATGAAGCGCTTGGGCTCGCCGCCCCACCCCCTGGCCTATTTCACCGGTCTGGCGCGGCATTACCCGGCGGAGCTCAAGATCTTCTGGGCCAGCGTCGGAGACCGTCCCGCCGCCGCGCTCCTGGGATTCGCGATCGGAAAACGGATCCAGATCACCCACATCGCCTCGGACGAGCGGCACTGGGATCTCCGGGTCAGCGACCTCGTGCACTGGGAGTTCATCAAGTGGGGCTGCGAGCGGGGCTTCGAGGAATTCGACTTTGGATCCGTCCGCTACGAAGGCCAGCAGCGATTCAAGAAGAAGTGGGGAGCCGAGATCCGTGACGGAGGCTACTACCTGGCCCCGATCGAGCCTGGACGCCGCGTGACCACGTTCCGCTCTTCCTCCGACGCCTTCGGGGCCGCGTCCGGAATCTGGAGAGCCTGCGTGCCGGTCTGGCTCACGCCTCTCCTCGGACCCGTCATCCGGCGGCACCTCATCCGCTAGGGCGGGGGCGAGTCAAACGTTGCCGGATGGCTCGCGTCAGATACGCGCTCTCACCGCTGGTCGGGAACCGCAGCACCAGGAGGGAAATCGGGAACAGGGTCAGGATCAGGGACTTCTTTAGGATCGCGGCCCGGAGCGGCTCGGTGGGAACGAAGCTCGCCAGGGCGAATACCGCCAGCGCGCATACGCCGAGCTTGATCAGCCGGACCCGCTCGTACTCGATCGGATAGGCGCGCTGAGCAGCATAGTAGATGCTCGCGGCATAGACCCCGAACGCGATGGCCGTGGCCCAGGCGGCGCCCATGGTCTGGAAGCGGGGGATCAAGAGCAGGTTCAGGGCCAGGTTTACCGCAGCCGCGATACCCTTCGCGACCGAGAGGTAGGCGCTCTTGCCCTCGAGGAGGAGACCCACCTGGAACACGTTGTCCGAGCACATGAGGATCATTCCCAAAACCACGACTGGGATGACTCGCTCCGCGCCCCAGTAGGCCTTGTCGGCCATCACCACGATCAGCTCCCGCCCAAACACCGAGATGACGAGGCCCACCGCGCAGAGGCCAAGCATGAAATACGTGGCCACCCGCGCGTAGGTCCGCCGGGCGGTCGGGAGGCTCTGGATCTCGAACATGTACGCGCCCCACACGAACGTGAACGGGACGGAAACGAGCATGACCACGATCATCCCGAACTTGTACCCGAGCCCGTAGAGCCCCACCGCTGCGATGCTCGAATAGAGCCTCAGAAAGAATCGATCCGACCAGTTCAGCACGAACGCGAATATTCCACCGGGTACGAACGGGATCCCGTATCGGAGCATGGGCCGGAGCTTGGTCCGATCGGGGCCCGCCTTCAGATCGGGCGAGATCCGCGTCCACAGATAGATTCCAATCAGCGTGGCGCTGATGAGGCCCGAGTACACGATGCCCAGCACGCCGACGTGCAGCACCGCGACGAAGAGGATGTTGAGCAGGATGGAGATGCCCGTGTTGGCGAGGGCAACGGCCGTGAACATGACCGACCGCTGCTGGGCGCGCAGGATCGCCCGCTGGAGTCCCGTGACCGAGCCCATGAACAGGCTGGCGAGCGCCACCATGAGGATGGTCGAGTATTCGTGGGTGCCGAAGAGCAGGGTGGACAGGAACGGGGCGAGCGGCACCAGGGCCCCCACCAGGATCCCACCCCAGATCACCGTGAACCAGACAGCGGTGCTCAGGACCGACGACTTGTCCCGCGGGTCCTGATACAGGTGGTAGAAGCGGATCAGCGCTTGGTCGATGCCCATGCTCAGGACGTAGCTCAGGATGTACCCGGTTAGGTCGACGAGCTCGAGAACCCCGTAATCCTTGGGGGACAGGAAGTGGGTGTACATCGGGATGAGGAAGAACCCGATGGCCCGGCTCAGGATGACGCCGACCCCATAGATGATGGTCTGCTTGCTCAGCCTCTTGAGCTCGCGAAGCACCGGGGGCTAGGGTTGGGGATGGGGCTGCCGGTAGGGGGGGCGGAACAGGGCCTCTCGCACGCGCTGGATAGTACTGCACTGCGGCGGGGCGAGGCGAGAGATTCCGGGCGCTTGACTCAGGGTCCGGAACCCGATAAGCTCTTTATGTGCGCTGGATTGCTCGTACCCGCGCCCGTTGGAAGCTGGACTCCGCTGGCCGCCATGAAGCCTCGCTGGTCCCGACCCGAAACTCTGGAGGAGGATTCCCCAGATCACCCGGTTCCAAGCCGCTGACCGGCACCCGCATCTCCCGTTGACGATCCAACACTTGCGGCGTTCCCAGAACCTGCGACTCGTCTCCGAAGCCCGAGAGCGCTCCCATGGGGAGGGTATGTCCCAGACCGCGGCGAAGAAGAGGGTTCTATTCGTCGAGCAGAACATGGACGGCACGGTCGGGGGATCCCACTTCTGTCTCCTGGACTTGTTGACCCATCTCGACCGGGACGCCTTCGAGCCCATGGTGCTCTTTTACGAAACTCATGCGCTCGTTCCTCGTTTCGAGCGGCTCGCGCCGGTGCTCATCGTGCGGCCTCCGACTCCCGTACGCCTCGGAGCGGGCGCGTCGGCGAACGGAAGCCGCCCGAGGACGGCGACTCATCTTCTCCAGAAGACGCTGAACGCGGTGCGTGTTTCTCTGGGCTCCGTCCTGCTCTGGCGCCGCATTCTCGCGCACCACCGAATCGATCTGGTCCACCTCAACAACTCGATCTTCTCCACCGGGGAATGGCTGATCGCCGCCCGGCTGCACGGCGCGAGGGCCGTGTGCCACCAGCGCGGGTACGCGCCGGAGCGTCGGATTCCCGCGGCGCGCTACTTCGATAGAATCGTCTGCATCTCGAACCAGATCCACGACCAGCTGGTACGCGTCAATCCGGTTCTCCGGCGGAACGCCGTCGCGGTGCACGACGCCCTGGACACGGCTGCGTTCCTGACGACCCGGCATCGGTCTCCGGCCGACGTCCGCCGGGAATGGGACGTCCCGGATGACTGTTTCCTCGTCGGCATCGTTGGGAACGTCAAGGAGTGGAAGGGGCAGCGTGTCCTGGTCGACGCCTTCGTCCCGCTCCATCGCACGATCCCGAACGCCCGCTGCCTCATCATCGGCGCGGCGTCGACCCTCGCTGGGGATCGGAGCTATCAGGAGGAGCTGATGCGTCAGGTGGAGCGATCCGAGCTGTCGGATCGAGTCATCCTGACCGGGTACCGCGAGGACGTCTCCGACATCGTGAACGCCCTCGATGTCCTCGTCCACGCTTCCATCAGCCCTGAACCCATGGGCCGGGTTATCCTGGAAGGCATGGCCCTGGGCAAACCGGTCGTCGCCACGGATCATGGAGGACCTCGGGAGATCATCGAATCCGGGACGTCCGGGTTCCTGATCCCCCCGAACGATCCCCAGCGCCTTTACGAGACCCTCCTGGACCTCGCCCGCTCCCCGGAGCTTCGGCAGAGAATGGGGAATGCCGCCATCGAGCGCGTCGCCGACGCCTTCGCCATCCAGGTGCACATGGATCGGATCCACGGAATCTACCGTTCCCTCTGGGACGAGTCGAAGCGGTAGCTCATGCGCCCCGACGCCCCTCAGCCCCCAGCCAGCGTTGCCTCGAGCCCTGGCCTGCCGATCCACGGGAAACCCGGAGCGATGCCGAGTGTCCGAACCGCGCGCATCAAGAGAGCGGCCACGTTTGGATTCCCGTTCGTCGTCGTCCTCAGTTATCTCTTCGTCGAATATGGCAGGCCCGCGACCTGGATTCCGCCCCTGTCGATCCTACACCTAGGCGCGATCGTCTCGATTCTTGGCGTGGGCTGCCTCCTCATGCACCCTCCGCGCGCCCTGCCCCGGCTCGCGAAGTACATGTTCGCGTTCCTGGCCGTGATGGCGCTCGGGATCCCGATGGCGGGAAATCGATTCTACGCATTCGTCTGGACGAAGAATTTCGCCATCTTCCTCATCACGTCGATTCTCCCGTTGATGATCTTCGTCAATTCATTCGCTCGGGTACGCGTCCTCTTCCGATTCTGGATCGCGGTCAACGTCCTCGTCTCGGTCTACGGCCTGCTGCATCATGGTCGCGGGATCGGGGCCTTCCTGGCCGACGAGAATGACTTCTGCCTCGTCACGAACATGGCCGCGCCGTACGCGTTCTTCCTGCTCTCGGTCGCGACCTCGGCGATGGAGAAGACCCTGCTGGGCGGCAGCCTTGCCATCTTCCTCGCGGGAAGCGTCATGTCCTGGTCCCGGGGCGGCTTCTTGGGGCTCATCGCGGCCGGGATCTTCTGCTGGGTCCGCTCGCCGAAGAAGGTCGCCTCGGCGCTGGCGATCCTCATGCTCGGCGTCGGCGTGTTTCTGGCGTCTCCGCCCTCATATTGGCACGAAATGAAGACGATCGAGACCTCGACGAACGAGAACGACACCGGCTATTATCGCCTCTACTACTGGGGGGTCGCATGGAGAGAATTCCTGGATCACCCTCTGATGGGGGTCGGACCTTATAATTATCAATTCTCTACGGGCCCCTACGAGAGCGAGCACGAGAAAGGGCGAGGGCACCATTTGTGGGGAAAAGCCTCGCATTCGCTCTACTTTACGCTCCTTCCCGAGTACGGGCTCCTCGGCACGCTTCTCTACGCGGGGATCGTCATCGCGGGTTGGAGGGACCGCGCGCGCATCCGGAAGCGATACCGAACCATCCAGCAGCGCGCGGGACCATCGCCTGAGCTGTCGCAGCTTCGCACCCTCTACTACCTGAC
>Ga0075435_100001795_pt1 | contig 13957 bp, 10 predicted proteins | sample RhiMethybrSRZTD4_FD_75302 | JGI IMG/M metagenome (GOLD analysis project Ga0075435, IMG submission 75302) | Populus rhizosphere microbial communities from Tennessee, USA - Rhizosphere MetaG P. TD hybrid SRZTD4 | ecosystem: Host-associated > Plants > Roots > Rhizosphere > Soil | place: USA...
GCCCGCCGGCGCTTCGACGGTGATCGTCTGCCCGGGGCTCAGCGCGCGGACGCGCTCCCAATCACAGGTTGACTGGGCGCGGGAATGGGCCGGTGACAGCAGGATGAGACACGCGACCAGCACGGTCGAGTTCGCGAGGATGCGCGGATGCGCCATGCGGACCTCCGCCTGGAGAAGGCGTCAGGCGCCGCCGATCCGGCTCACATGGAGAGCGCGAGCCTAGTCCGTCGAGTTCCCCGACAGGAACGGCTCCATCGGCACGAGGCGCGCGCCTTTGTCGTCGCACACGGCATACACCGCGTCCTTGCCGCCGTACATCGTGACGCCGGCGTGCTCGCCGCGGTTGTTCATGATGTAGAACTTGATGTCGAAGTTGGGATCGCCGTTCGAGCGGCGCAGCCGCTTCTCGATCGTATTGGCCTTGATCCGCTTGAGCGCCTCGATGCCTGCGTCCTTCGGCGACAGCCCGCGCCGCATGTGTTCCACGATCAGGAACGACGTCAGATTGTAGAGATTGGCCTCGCCGCGGCCGGTCGATCCCGCGGCGCCCACTTCGTTGTCGACGTAGAGCCCGGCGCCGAGAATCGGCGAGTCTCCCACGCGACCGGGGATCTTCCACGCGCGGCCGCTCGTCGTGGTGACCCCCGCGACCTCTCCCTTGGCGTTGACGCCGTTGCAGTTGATCGTGCCGTAGAAGTGATTGGGATCGATCCAGCCCTCGGCGATCATCTCCAGCTCGATGCGGCGCTCGGCCGCTTCGCGCTTGATCGGATCGAGGTAGCTCGCGGCGTCGCTGCGCCGCTTCCATTCGAGCCACGTCTTGCGCGAGCGCTCGGTGTTGAGATCGTCCTCGATCTTGAAGCCCATGCCGCGCGCGAACTCCTGCGCCCCCTTGCCGGCGATCAGGTGATTGTCGGTCTCCTGCATCACCTTGTAGGCGACCTGCGCCGGCGTCCGCACGCCTTCGATCGCCGCCACGCCGCCGGCGCGGCGCAGCGGGCCGTGCATGCAGCACGCGTCGAGCTGCACGACGCCGTCCGCGTTGGGCAGGCCGCCGTAGCCGACGCTCGTCTCTTCCGGATCGAGCTCGACGATGGTGACGCCGGCGATGAGCGACTCGAGCACGTCCTTGCCCGACGTCATCATCGCGAACGCCTGCTCGACGGCGGTCTTGGAGCCGCCGTTCTTGAACTGGTGGCCGTTGGCCGATGCCACCACCACGGGCTGCACGCGGGCTTGCGTCATGATCGCTGGCGCCTCGGTATGGGTGCCCGCCGTCGCGGCGACGACACCGGCCGCCGTGGTCACGACGAACTCGCGGCGGGAGATCTTGTCGGTCATCATGCTGGCCATGGCCATGGCAGGGCTCCTACGGTTCAGGTTTGCGGACGGGCTCGGAGATTGTAGACTACGATCTTCTGTACGCGACCAAATTCCCGATGAATCGACGCATTTCGATTGACACGATCCGCGACGCGGCGCGGTCGGTATACGAAGCCGCCGTACGCACGCCGCTCGTGCCGCTCGGCCAGCTCGTCCCCGGCGGTCCCGAGGTCTTCCTCAAGCTGGAAACGCTGCAGCCGATCGGCTCGTTCAAGATCCGCGGCGCCTACAACGCGGTGCGCCGGCTCCCGGCCGAGCAGACGGCCGGCGGCGTCTGGACCGTCAGCGCCGGCAACGCCGCGCAGGGGGTCGCGCTGGCCGCGCGCAAGGCCGGCGTCCCGTGCAGCGTGATGGTGATGGACACGGCGCCGGATGCGAAGATCAACGCCATCAACCGCCTCGGCGCCGAAATCGTGCGCGCCACCTACGACGAGTGCTGGCGCACCGTCGAGTCGCACGGCTCGCCGCGCATGAAGGGGCACTTCGTCCATCCCTTCGACGACGACGACTTCATCAGCGGCAACGGCACGGCGGGGCTCGAGATCGTCGAGGACCTGCCCGACGTCGACGCGGTCGTCGCGTCGGTCGGCGGCGGCGGCCTGCTCTCGGGCATCGGCGTCGCCATGCGGGCGCTGCGCCCGGGGGCGAAGGTCTACGCGTCGGAACCGGAGACCGCCGCGCCGCTGAAGCGGTCGATGGAGAAGGGACGGGCGAGCCGCTTCGAAGAGTGGCAGCCGTCCTTCGTCGACGGCGCCGGCGGCAAGTCGGTGCTCGAGACGATGTGGCCGCTGCTGCGCGAATACGTGGACGACTCGATCGTCGTCCCGCTCGACGACACGGCGCGGGCGATGAAGCTCGTGGCCGAACGCGTGCGCGTGATCGCCGAAGGGGCCGGCGCGTGCGCCGTCGCCGCGGCGATCTCTCCCGACATGGCCCGCCGCGGCCACAAGAAGATCGTCGCCGTCGTCTCGGGCGGCAACGTCGACCTGGCCCGGTTCGCGCAGCTCGTCGGCGCGTGCCCTTCTTCCAACGCCTCATGACACACATCCCCGAACGCATCACGCGGCTTCCCGAACTGGCCACCGATCTGTGGTGGACGTGGAACCAGCAGGCACGCGAAGTGTTCCGCCGCCTCGATTACCTGCTGTGGCGGCAGACCGCGCACAACCCGGTGCTGATGCTGCGGCTGGTCTCGCAGGAGCAGCTCGAGCAGGCGGCGCAGGACGAGAACTTCCTCGCCGTCTACGACGCGGCGCTCGACGCGCTCGATCGGGCGCGCACGGCGCGCGACACGTGGTGGCAGCACCGCTTCAGCGACAACCCCGGGCCGATCGCCTACTTCTCGGCGGAGTTCGCGCTGCACCAGTCGCTGCCGATCTACGCCGGCGGCCTGGGCGTGCTCGCGGGCGACCACTGCAAGGAGTCGAGCGATCTCGGCCTGCCGCTGATCGGGGTCGGCTTCATGTACCCGCAGGGCTACTTCCACCAGAGCGTGTCGCCGGAAGGGTGGCAGAAGGAATCGTACGAGCGGCTGAACTGGAACGACGCGCCGATCGAGCCGGCGATCACCGCCGCGGGCGACCCGTGCATCGTCCCGGTCCCGCTCGGCAACCGCAGCGTGCTGGTCAAGGTGTGGCGCGTCCGCCTCGGCCGCGTGAAGCTGTACCTGCTCGATACCGACCTGGAAGAGAACGCGCCGTGGGATCGCGAGCTGACGGCGCGCCTCTACGGCGGCGACCGCGAAACGCGCGTGCAGCAGGAAATCGTGCTCGGCATCGGCGGCGTCCGCGCGCTGAAGGCGCTCGGATCGGAGCCCGCGGTCTGGCACCTGAACGAGGGGCACGCCGCCTTCGTCGTGCTGCAGCGCATCCGCGATCTGATCGAGCACGGCATGAGCTTCGACGCCGCGGTCGAGGACGTGCGCGAGACGACCGTGTTCACCACGCACACGCCGGTGCCGGCCGGGCACGACGCCTTCCCGTTCAACCTGGTCGAGACGCACCTCGCCGGCTGCTGGGGCACGCTCGGCGAGTACCGCGACCGCTTCATGCAGCTTGGCGCCTACGACAACGGCAACGGGCCGCAGTTCAACATGACCGCGCTCGCGCTGCGGACGGCGAAAGGGGTGAACGCGGTCAGCAAGCTGCACGGCGTGGTGACGCGCGAGATGTGGGGCCCGATGTGGCCCGGCGTCGCCGAGGACGAGCGCCCGGTCACCTCGATCACCAACGGCATCCACATGCCGTCGTGGGTGTCGAACGAGCTGGGGCGCCTGTTCGACGACTACCTGCCGGCCGACTGGCGCGATCGCCACGACGATCCCGAGCTGTGGTCGCGCATCTTCGACATCCCCGACGAAGCGCTGTGGACGGCGCGCAACGCGCTGCGCGAATACCTCTTCACCTTCATCCGCGAGCGGGCGCGGCAGCGCTGGCGCGACGAGCAGGCGAGCACCGCCCGCGTCGTCGCCGCCGGCACGCTGCTCGATCCCAACGCGCTCACCATCGGGTTCGCCCGCCGCTTCACCGGCTACAAGCGGCCGGAGCTGATCTTCCACGACCCGGAGCGGCTGCAGAAGATCCTGAACGCGTCGCGCCGGCCGGTGCAGATCGTCTTCGCCGGCAAGGCGCACCCGGCCGACGAGACCGGCAAGCATCACCTCCAGCAGGTCTACCGCCGCGCCATCGACCCGCGCTTCGGCGGGCGCGTGGCGTTCGTCGACGACTACGACCTCCACGTCGCGCACTTCCTCGTCCAGGGCTGCGACATCTGGCTGAACAACCCGCGCAAGCCGCTCGAGGCCAGCGGCACCAGCGGCATGAAGGCGTCGCTGAACGGCGTGCCCCACTTCTCGATCGGCGACGGCTGGTGGGCGGAAGGCTACACCGGCGACAACGGCTGGCTGATCGACGCCGGCGACACGGGAGACTCCGACGCGCAGGACGCGGCCGACGCGGCGCGCATCTACGACCTGCTCGAGCAGGAAGTCGTGCCGACCTTCTTCGATCGCGACAAGGGCATCCCGCGGCGGTGGCTCTCCTACGTGCGCCAGGCCATCGTCACGGTGGCGCCGCGCTTCAGCGCGCGGCGGATGGTCAAGGATTACGTGGAGACGATGTACGCGCCGGCGCTCCGCCGCCGCGCCGGAGTGGAACGGTAAAAGAGTTACAATCAGGCAATGCCCCGTAAATCCGTCGCGCAGGCGCGCTGCGCGCTCTGCAACGCGAAGGACGTCTCCGAGCCCCGCGGCGAAGAGAAGTACTGCCGCGACTGCTGGGACAAGAAGATCGCCGTCGAGGAAATCGTCGCGCGCGAGTTCGCGCTGAAACGCTACATCCGCGCCCACAGCGCGGAGAAATACCTGATCTACCACTCCACGCTGAAGCGCCCGTGCGGACAGCTGATCGTCGTCGACGACGGCTACGACCTGTTCCTCACGATGATGCTGTATCCGAGCTTTGCCTGGGACGAGCCCGCGTATCATCTCGAGGGGGATCCCGAGGGGCGCACCTTCGCCGAGATCCTCGTCGACGTCGTCGCCGCCGAGGTCATCGAGCCGTGGGGCGGCGGCAAATGGCACCTCGAAGTGTTTCGCTCCACCAACCCGGAGCCGGAGGACTGGAACGGCGAAATGTAGCGCGCTATACTTTGCGCGCTCCGTTCCCCCAGGGAGGTCACCATGAAGCGCGTCGCGTTCATCTCGGTCGTCATCATCGGCCTGGCGTGCGCCCCGGGCGCCTTCGCTCAGGCCGGCAAACCGACCCCGGCAACCGCCGCCCCCGCCGCTCCGCCGCCGGCGGTCGCCAAGGCCCGCATGGCCGTCCCGGTCAAGGGCACGGCGTACATCGAAGTCATCGCGGAACAGGCCAAGCAGGTCAGCGGCGACATCGTCCAGAAACTGAAGGTCAAGAACGTTTCCAACGCGCCGATCGCCGGCCTGCGCGTCGATCAGTACTGGTTTTCGAAGACCGGCCAGCAGGTGACCGGCGACACGGAGCGCGTTCGCGCCCCGATCGCGCCCGGCGAAATCGTCGACGTCGAATTGAAATCTCCGACCAAGCCGGACGTCTTCAACAACCGCACGATGTTCTCGCACGCCAACGGCAAGGTCGACGCCAAGGGCGTGAAGAAGTTCACCGAAGACAAGAAGTAGAGCACGGCCAACCTGGCGTTGGCCTTCTCAGGGGGTCATGTGGGCAGTAAGATGCCCGCATGACCCCGCTGAGAAACGATCCCCGCTTCCCCACCGGCAAGTTCCAGTTCGATCCCGAGGTCACCCCGGCGGCACGGCAGGCGTCGATCGCCGCGATCCGCGAGGCGCCGGCCGGCCTGCGCGCGGCGGTCCGTGGCCTCAGCGAGGCGCAGCTGAACACGCCCTACCGCGACGGCGGCTGGACGGTGCGGCAGGTCGTGCATCACGTCCCCGAGAGCCACATGAACGCGTTCACGCGCTTCAAGCTGGCGCTGACGGAGGACAACCCGACGATCAAGCCGTACGACGAGAACGCGTGGGCGAACCTGGCCGACGTGCCCCGCGTGCCGGTCGACACGTCGCTGACGCTGCTCGAGGCGCTGCACACGCGCTGGGTGGCGCTGCTCGAGACGATGCAGGCGGAAGACTTCGCGCGGCCGCTGGTGCATCCCGACATGGGGCCGCTGACGCTGGATTTCCTGCTGCAGCTGTACGCGTGGCACGGCCGTCACCACACGGCCCACATCACGAGTCTTCGCACCAGTCAGGGATGGTGATGGTCAGCCCATAAAGGGCTGACCCACGGGACAGCGAATGATGGTCAGCCCATGAAGGGCTGGCCACTCAACAGGCATCGGTGGGTCCGGGCTTTATGCCCTGACCGGTAAGCGCCGGCCGCATGCAACAGGCCTCGGTGGGTCAGGGCTTTATGCCCTGACCGGCTAAGCGCTCCGCATAATCCCCGGCGATCGGCAGTTTCCAGCGCTCGCCCGACAGCGCCTTCCACAGGCACAGCGCCCAGACGATCAGCAGCACGCCCCAGAGGACGGTCGTCAGGATCACCATCACCCACACCGCCGCCGCGGACACGAACACGGACAGGAACACCAGCGCGGAGCTCACGATCACGAGGAGCCCGAGCGTGCCGAGGCCGACGATCGACTGCCACGCATGGAACCGGACGTCGGGATGCCTCGACTCGGCGAAAAGGATCATCGCTCCGGAGAACGGGCCCGCGAGATAGGCCAGCGCCGACGCGTTGCGCGGCTCCATGCCGGTTGCGGTGGCTGGCGCGGCCGGTCCGACCTCCGGCCTCCGACCTCCAACCTCCGGCCTCCGACCTCCAACCTCCGCCCCCCGACCTCCAACCTCCGACCCTCGGCCTCCAACCTCCTCCCATCGCACGTCCCCGGCGTCGCGAGAGACCGCGACGATGTGGAACGGCGAGGTGATCATCGCGGCGGCGACCGTGCCGGGCCCCGGGGCGCGCTCGCTGACGGCGAGATGGACGACGCCGTTGGTCGAGGGCGCGGCGCTGATCTCGATCGAGTGCCCCGCGGAGGGCTTCTCGCCGGCGAACGCCGCGGCGGCAATCACCTGCGCGAAATCGATGGCCGGCGACGCCGCGTCGGGGCCGGCGTGCAGCGCCCACAGCGTCTGCCACTCGGCCTCGCTGCGCGCGATCATGCGGCGCGGCTCCGACACGCCGCTGGCGTCTCCCCGGGCGATGGTCAGCAGCGGCGTCATCGAACGCGGAATTCGACCTCGCGCGTCGCGGCGTCGCTCTTGCCGAGCAGGGACTTCGCGGCGATGCGCAGGACGTAGCGGCCGGGCGCGAAGCCGGTGAGCGGGATCTTCGTGGTGTAGCCGTAGCCGCCGGCCGCACCCTGCAGCTCTTCGCTCTTCCGCTCGTCGGACGTCGTATGGACCACCTTCCCGTCGTCGGACAGCACCGTCGCCGTGATCTCGACGCGGTGCGGCGTCTTGCCGACGTTGTCGTAGACCTCGGCGAAGACCGCCAGCGTGTCGTTGCGCGGGAAGTCGCGCGACGCGCTCGGCGGCGACGGCAGCAGGTCGCTGAACTCCTTCACGGTCGGATCGGGGCTCGCGGTCGGGATGCGGCTGCCCGACGCGGACGCCAGCGCGATGCCGCTCATCGCGACGGTCCCCTTCGAGAAGTCGGGCGCCTCGAGATCGTAGATGACGGTGCCGACCCTGCCGCCGGACTCGCGCGCGCCGACGCGCAGCTGGTACTTGCCGGGCGGGATCTGCAGGCGGCGGACGATGCGGAAGGGGCCGCGCATTTCGGTGGCTCCCTTCTTCAGCGCGACGCTGATCACGTCGCGCGCGCCGTCCTTGATCTTTCCCTTGTCGGCATCGACGGCGAAGGCGGTGAGCTCGAGGTCGTTGTTGTAGAGCCCGTCGGCGCGCGGCTTGAAGACGAAGCCCGTCGTATCCACTTCCACCGAGATCGCGACGGCGACGTTGCCGTTGGTGCCCTTGAACGGCGCGGCGAACGCGCTGAGCGGCAGGCCGCTGACCGCCACGGGGCTGTCGAGCGCTTCGCGCAGCTCCGCCGACGTGCGCTCGGCCTTGGTCCCCTTCGCCGAGTCCTCTTTCTTCCCGCCGGGAACGGGCGCGACGTAGCCCTTGCGCGTGCGCACGCGCAGGCCGGGCTTGAGCACCTTGACCTGGACGTTGCGGAATCGCCCGTCGCGCTTCTCGTTGGTCGGGTAGTAGCCGAGCACGTAGTAGCTGCTGTTGTCTTCGAGAATGCGCGAGAACGCGGTGCGGAAGTCGTTCTGGTTGAGCACGGCGAAGCCGCCGGTCTCGTCGGCGACGGTGCGCAGGCTGTCGTGCTCGTAGCGCATCTCGTCCATCAGGTTGGTGGTGCTGACCGAGCCGTCGACGGGAAACGCCCCCATCTCGATCGCGTCCTCGGTGCCGGTGGTGAGGCCCCGCGGATCGACGCTGTAGATGCTGACGTTCGACCGCGTCGCCGCCGCCACCAGGTCGCGCAGCTCGTGCTGCACGTCGGTGGCGTGGGGGTTGTTGATCGGATCGAACAGGTTGTAGTTGATGCCCTCGCTGAAGTAGACCAGCGCCTTGCGCCGCCCGCGCATCCCGGCCATGAAGTCGGAGACGTTCTTGAGCGTGCGCAGCGAGTTGCGCGCGTTGTTGTAGCGCATCAGCTCGTTGAAGCTGGCGTTGGCGTTCGACGCCCCGCCCGGCGTGTCGCGGTTCTGGTAGTAGTCCTGCAGCGCCGCCGAGGTCGACGACTCCGCCTTGTTGCCCATCGCGCCGTCGACCGCCTTCAGCGCGAGCTGCCGGTTGCCGGTGAAGTCCTGCATCCCGGAGCCGTAGCCGGAGGTGTTGACGACGGCGACGATGTCGTTGGCGCCGACGTAGCGCTCGACGAACTGCCGCGCCGCCGCCCGCGTGCGCGCCGTCCGCGAGAACTTCGTGTTGAGATCGTCGAGGACGAGCACGAACACGCGCCCCTCGAAGGGCTCCTTGTTGGAGACCACGTCCGGCGGGATCGCCACCTTGGAGAAGAGCGGCGGATCGACGCGCTCGATCGGGATGTTGACCATCGAGAAGACCGTCAGCGTCTGCGGCGCGCCTTCCTCGAGCACCTGGAAATCGTCCTTGGTCAGATTGCGGACGAAGTTTCCCTGCTCGTCGGTGACGTTGGCGTCAATCTCGACGTAATTGACCTCGACCTTGAAGGTCACCGGCGGTTGAGCGGCCGGGGGCTGCGCGCCACCTCGAGCGGCACCAGCCGGCGGCTGCGGCGATTGGGCGAAAAGGACGATGAGACTGAGCAAGAAGATGTTGCGCATAAAGGGTCAAGCCTCGGGCAGCGCTCTTTCTCGATTATACGCAGAGCTCCTTCGTGTCCTTCGCTCTCCTTCGTATCCTTCCACTTATCCTTTGATGACGCCGATCGGGCGTAAGCGGGCGACGCGCGTCGCCAGGCCGGCGCCGTGGACGACGTCCACCACGTTGGCGACGTCCTTGTACGCCTCCGGCATCTCTTCCGCAACCGTGGCCATGCCGGTGGCCATCACCTCGACGCCGCGGTCGCGCATCTCCTTGATTAACGACCGGCCGCGCACCGAGCGCTTCGCTTCCGACCGGCTCATCAGGCGGCCGGCGCCGTGGCACGCGGAGCCGAACGTGTCCTTGATGGCGGTCTCGGTGCCGGCCATGACGTACGAATACCGCCCCATGTCGCCCGGGATCAGCACCGGCTGCCCGACCCGGCGGTAGGCGGCCGGGGTGCCCGGATGGTCCGCCGGGTAGGCGCGCGTCGCCCCCTTACGGTGCACGCAGAGCCGCCGCCGGCGGCCGTCCACCTCGAAGGTCTCGAACTTGGCGATGTTGTGGCACACGTCGTAGACGACGGTCATGCCGGCGCGATCGGGGGCGATGCCGAGCGCGGCGCCGACGCTCTCGCGGATCCAGTGGGCCATGACCTGGCGGTTCGCGAACGCGAAGTTGGCCGCGGCCGCCATCGCCGCCAGGTAGTTGCGTCCTTCCGGCGAATCGATCGGCGCGCACGCCAGCTGGCGATCCGGCAGCGTGATGCCGTACTTGCGCGTGGCCTCCCCCATCACGCGCAGGTGATCGGTGCAGACCTGGTGGCCGAGGCCGCGCGAGCCGCTGTGGATCATCACGGTGATCTGGTTCTCGAACAGCCCGAACGCCTCGGCGATCGTCTGGTCGAAGATCTCGGCGACGTATTGCAGCTCGGCGAAGTGGTTGCCGGAGCCGAGCGTGCCGAGCTGCGTCTGGCCGCGCTCCTCGGCGCGATCGGAGACGAGGTCGGGATCGGCGCCGGCGATGCAGCCGCGCTCCTCGAGCGTGTCGAGATCCTCGGCGCGGCCGAGCCCCTTCGACACGGCCCACGCCGCGCCTCGCTCGAGCACGTGCTTCAGATCCTTGCCGCTGACCCGCAGGTCCTTGCGATGCGCGCCGACGCCGGTCGGCACGTTGTTGTACATCTGCGTCACGACCTCGCGCACCCGCGGCCCGACCTCGTCGCGCGTCAGCGACGAGCGCAGCAGCCGCACGCCGCAGTTGATGTCGTAGCCGACCCCGCCGGGCGAGACGACGCCGCCGGCCTCGGCGTCGGTAGCGGCGACCCCGCCGATCGGAAAGCCGTAGCCCCAGTGGATGTCGGGCATGGCGATCGACGCGCCGACGATCCCCGGCAGGTGCGCGACGTTGCGCACCTGCTGCAGGCTCTCGTCCTTCTGGATGTCGCGCATGATCCGTTCGTCGGCGTAGACAATCCCGTCTACTCGCATGCCGCCAGTCTTCGGGAGGCGGACGCGGAAAGCGTCGAGTCGCTGAATCGCGTTCGCTGTCACGGCCGCCTCCCCGTCGGTGCTAGGGTGCTAAAGGTGCGGGGAGGTGCTAAGGGTGCTGGTGCTAGGCGCGCTGCGCGCGCGGTGCTAGGGGTGCTACGGGTGCGGCGGGGTGCTAACACCTGCACCTTTAGCACCTTTAGCACCAGCACCTTTAGCACCCTCTTGCACCTTTAGCACCAGCAGCGAAGCGAGCTAGCACCGGCTCAGATGTCGAAAACGATGCGCGCCGAGTAGCCGTGCGCGCTCTTCGACACTGACAGCCCGTGATACGTCGCACTCTTTACGAGGACGCGCGAGGGATGGCGGGCCGGATTGAACATCTCCCCGGCGATGGTCGCGCCGAGCTGCCAGCGCCCGCTCGCCTCTTCGATGGTCACTGTCGCGTCGAACACGAGCACGTTCTGTACCTCGAAGCGATAGAGCAGCTCGTTGAGCCAGTCCACCAGCAGGTCCTCGGGCGTGGGCGCCTCGAGTGTGACGGATTGTGTGATGACCGTGTGGACCTGCGAGCGGTCCGTCAGGGTGTCCGTAAGTGCCTGCGCGGCAGAGGCGAAAAGCTCCTCGAGGGTCCGCCCGGTCAGGTCGGCGGCGACGTCCGCCGTATGATCAATGAAGGTGTACCCCATCGGTTTTCCCATCGTCTACGTCTATACTCAAACCATGCCCCTCTCGATCCCGGCGGTCCAGGCAGCCCTGAAAGAGGAAGGGCTGGACGGCTGGCTGTTGTACGACTTTCACGGCTCGAACCCGATCGCCCGCCGCCTCACCGGGCTCGACCGTGACGGGAAGATGACGACGCGCCGGTGGTACTACGTGATCCCCGCAAGCGGCGAGCCGAAAAAGCTCGTGCACGCGATCGAGCCGTACAACCTCGACCATCTTCCGGGCGGCAAGACCATCTATTCGCAGCGCCAGACGCTGGCGACGGGCCTGCAGCAGGTCCTCGGCGGGCTGAAGCGCGTCGCGATGGAGTATTCACCGGGCAACGCGATTCCGTATATCTCGCGGGTGGACGCCGGTACCGTCGAGGCGGTGCAGGAGGCTGGCGCCTCCGTCGTGTCGTCGGGGGATCTCGTGCAGCGGTTCGAGGCGGTGTGGTCGGACGAAGCGCTGCAGACGCATCGCGCCGCGTCGGAACGGCTCTACCGCATCAAGGACCGCGCCTTCGACTTCATCCGCGAGTCGCGCACGAACGGCCGCGCGCTCACCGAGATCGACGTGCAGCGCAAAATGGTGGAATGGTTCGGCCAGGAAGGGCTGATCACCGACGCCCCTCCGGTCGTGGGAGCCCAGGAGAACGCGGGCAACCCGCATTACATGCCGACGGCCGAGAAGTGCCGCGCCATCGGCGACGGCGAGATCGTGCTGCTCGACCTGTGGGGCAAGATGCCCGCGCCCGGCGCGGTGTTTGCTGACATCACCTGGGTCGGCTTTACAGCCGGGCCGGCGCCCGACCGATACGTCAAGGCGTTCAACGCCGCGCGCGACGGCCGCGATGCCGCGGTAGCGCTGGTCAAGTCGGCGGTGGCCGCGGGGCGTGTGCTGCGGGGCTACGAGGTGGATCGCGCCTGCCGCGCCGTGCTGGAGCGTGAAGGGTTTGGCGCGCAGTTCATCCACCGGACCGGCCACAGCCTCGGCACCGAGGTCCACGGCAACGGCGTGCACATGGACGACTACGAAACGCACGACGAGCGGCGGCTGATTCCGGGCACCGGGTTTACCATCGAGCCGGGCGTCTACACGAAGGACTTCGGCGTGCGCACCGAAATCAACATGTTCATCGGCGAGCGCGAGGCGACCGTGACCGGCCCGCTGCAGACCGAATTCGTTCCTCTCTGAACAGGCGAAAGACAGGCAACAGGCAAGCTGGCAATTGGAGTCATGATGTCTACGCGCAAGAGCACGGCTTTCTACATCGTCCTCACCGCGGTCGCGTCGCTCGCTGTCGGCATGGTGATCGCGGCGCGCCTCGACCTGGTGCCCGCCTCGTCGGCGCAGACCGTGAACGTTCCGGTCGCCAACAACGCGCCGCTGGCGGGCCCGATCGACGCCACGACGTTCAGGAACATCGCCAAATACAACGCCGGCGCCGTGGTCAACATCCAGACCGAGGTGCGGCAGCGCGGCCGCGACCTCACCGAGTACTTCGGCGGCGGCGACGACCTGCTGCGCCGGTTCTTCGGGGGTGAGGATCCGCAGCCGCCGCGCGGCGGACGCAATCGCGGCCAGCCGCGAGGCCAGGACGCCCCGATCATGGAAGGCGCCGGCACCGGCTTCGTCATCGACAAGGCCGGGTTCGTCCTGACCAACAACCACGTCATCGACGGCGCCGAGACGATCCGGGTCAGCTTCGAGGACGACCTGCGGTCCGACGCGTTCGCCGCCAAGGTCGTCGGCCACGACGTGCTCACCGACAGCGCGCTGCTGCAGCTCACCGAGATGCCCAAGCATCCCCTCAGCGAGGTGAAGTGGGGCGACTCGGACCAGATGCAGCCGGGCGACTGGGTGATGGCGATCGGCAACCCGTTCCGCCTCGGGCACAGCGTGAGCGTCGGCGTGATCAGCGCGCTCGGCCGGCCGATGGGCGGGCTGCCGCAGCGCGAACAGCCGATGCTGCAGACCGACGCGGCGATCAACCCCGGCAATTCCGGCGGCCCGCTGCTCAACGTGCGCGGCGAAGTGATCGGCATGAACACCGCGATCTACACCGATCGCAGCTCCGCCAACATCGGCATCGGCTTCGCGACGCCGATCAACACGCTCCGCGACCTGCTGCCGCAGCTGCGCAACGGCAAGGTCGTTCGCGGCGTGATCGGCGTGTCGGTGAGCCGCGATCGGCTGACTGACGAGACCGCGAAGGCGTTCGGCCTGAGCAGCACCAACGGCGCCATCATCACGCAGGTGAACCCGGGCGAGCCCGCCGACAAGGGCGGCATGGAACCGGGCGACGTGGTCACCGAGTTCAACGGCAAGCCGGTCAAGGACAGCGACTCGCTGGTGGCGATGGTCGTCAACACCAAGCCGGGCACGGCGGTGCCGATGACCGTGATCCGCGACAAGCAGCGGAAGACGCTGAACGTCACCATCGGCGAGCTGGATCTCGACGCCGAGCAGACGCGCACGGCGCGCCGCGGCGGCGCGGCCCCGGCGCCGGAAGAGTCGCAGACCCCGACCGGGTTCGGCATGACGCTCGACCCGATCACGCCCGACATCGCGCGTCGGCTCG
>Ga0075435_100001798_pt1 | contig 13942 bp, 11 predicted proteins | sample RhiMethybrSRZTD4_FD_75302 | JGI IMG/M metagenome (GOLD analysis project Ga0075435, IMG submission 75302) | Populus rhizosphere microbial communities from Tennessee, USA - Rhizosphere MetaG P. TD hybrid SRZTD4 | ecosystem: Host-associated > Plants > Roots > Rhizosphere > Soil | place: USA...
GCGACTTCCCGGATGCTGCGCTCCTCGACGTAGCGCTCGATGATCACCGTCCGCTGGTCGGTCGGAAGCTGATCGACGAACCGGAAGATCGCCGCCGTCCGCTCGATCTCGTCGAGGTCGTCCTCGATACGCGAATCTGACGCCGCGACCTCGCCAACGATCGGCTCATCGCTTGGCCTCCGCGCACGGTCGTAGAGCGCGTTGGCGGCGATCCGGATCAGCCACGCGCCGAACGGCGCGCCGCGCCACTCGTACTGCGGCAGGTTCGCGAGCGCCTTGTGAAAGACATCGGAGGTGACATCTTCCGCGGCGTCGCGATCGCGTACCCGCCGCACGACGAAGGCGTAGACGCGATTGAAGTGGCGCTCGTAGAGATCGCCGAACCGCGACGGGTCGCGCTGTGCCGCTTCGACCATCCGTCGCTCGTCCGCGTCGGTCATCGCTCGCTGAGTATATAAACTGCGGCCGGCCCGAAAAGTTACGCTACGATGACTGAGCCATGGCGATGACGACGACCCTTGACCGGACGTTCGTGGCGGACCGCCCGTTGTTCAACCCCGCGCCCGGGACGGCGGCACTGGCCGCGATCGCGGCCGGCGCGCTCTACCTGAACGTCGCCGTCAGCGGACGGCAGTCCCTGTTGTTCCTCGTCGGCGCGCTCGCCGGCGTCGCCCTCTATCACGCGGCGTTCGGGTTCACGGCGTCGTGGCGCACGTTCATCACCGATCGCCGCGGCGGCGGCATTCGCGCGCAGATGTTGATGCTCGCGCTCACCTGCGCTGTGTTCTTCCCGCTTCTCGCGACGGGCCACGCGTTCGGGCAGACGCTCCGCGGGTCGGTGTCGCCGGTCGGCGTGTCGGTCGTCGTCGGCGCGTTCATGTTCGGCATCGGCATGCAACTCGGCGGCGGCTGCGCGTCTGGCACGCTCTACTCGGCCGGCGGCGGCAACACGCGCATGCTCGCGACGCTGGCCGCCTTCATTGCCGGTTCCGTCATCGCCACGGCGCACATGCCATGGTGGTCGGCCCTGCCGGCGACCAGGCCGCTCTCGTTGATCGCCATGGTAGGTGCAGCGCCGGGGCTCGCCGTCAGCCTGGTCGCCTTCGCGCTGCTGACGGTAATGACCGTGATGCTCGAGCGGCGCCGGTACGGACAGTTGGATGAAGGCTCGGCGCCGCGGCGAGGGTGGCGTCGCCTGTTGCAGGGACCGTGGCCGCTCGTCGCCGGCGGGGTGGCGCTCGCCCTCGTCAACATCGCGACGCTGGCGATCTCCGGCCGGCCGTGGGGCGTGACTGGCGCCTTTGCGCTGTGGGGCGCGAAGATCCTGATGGCACTCGGCATCAACGTGGCGCAGTGGCCGTACTGGGCAGCACCGGCGCAGGCCGCGGCTCTCAAGGCGAGCGTCGTCACCGACGTGACGTCGGTGATGGACGCCGGGATCATGCTCGGCGCGCTCGCCGCCGCATCGGCGGCCGGACGCTTCGCGCCCGCGTGGCGCGTCCCGCTGCGCTCGCTCGCCGCCGCGATCGTCGGCGGTCTGATGCTCGGCTACGGCGCCCGCATCGCGTACGGCTGCAACATCGGCGCGTACTTCAGCGGCATCGCGTCAGGCAGTGTGCACGGGTGGGTGTGGCTCCCGTCCGCGTTCGCCGGCAACATCGTCGGCACCAGCCTGCGTCCGATGTTCGGGCTTAGAAAGTAATTACGCCGCGGCTGGGGCTGGGGGCTCGCTATAGAGACGGCGAGCCGCAAGCCTTAACGCCGCAAGCCTGGTATTCCGGTAGTGTCCGGCTTTAGCCGGACCGTCCCCAGCCCCCAGCCCCAACAGCCGGCGAGCCATGCGCGAGCGCGGCGAGCCGCCACCTTGCGTGCTCTGTTTTGATCCCCGGTGTGTCCGCGATGGTTCGAAACGGCACACAAAATCGGCGGCCCGCGGTTGAATCGGGCACGACCGCAACTCGACCACAGGACGCCTGATCACACCGTTAACCCGTTGCGTTCGATGGGGTTTCACGAGCCTGGTCTCGCGTAATTGCGGCGGCGACGATCACGGCTCAGCCAGCGGGTACTGCAGTTGCAGCCGGGCTTGGGCGTGACTGTTATGTCGTCTGTTGTCAGTCCAAGTCTCAGAAAGCCCTTTCTGGCCGCTCTCGCAAACGCGATGGCGGCGAGGGATTTGGCGACTTGGGAACATGCCGATCGTGTTCGGCGCTACGCGCTCGCGCTCGCCCGTCACGCCCGCATCGTCGACGAACCGCTTTTGCACGCAATCGAAGCGGCCGCGTTGCTGCACGACATCGGCAAGCTCGCCATTCCCGACAGCCTTCTCTATAAGCCCGGACCGCTCACGCCTGACGAGTACGACCGCGTCAAGCAGCATGCGGTGATCGGCGCGGACCTGCTCGCGGAAGTCGCGGTGCCGGGGCCGCTCTCCTCGCTCGTACGACATCACCACGAGAACTGGGACGGCTCGGGTTACCCCGACGGCCGATCCTTCAGCGATATCCCGGTTGGCGCGCGCGTGCTCTCGATCGCCGACTGCTATGACGCGCTCACCTCGAATCGGCCGTATCGCCGCGCCCTCAGCCACGACTCCGCCGTCGCGATGATTCACGAACGCCGCGGCTCGATGTTCGACCCCGAGATGACCGATGCGTTTCTGCAGGTCGTCTGGCAGCTGCGTCCACTCTCGCCGGCGATCTACCGGCCGGCGAAAGCGATTCGGCCGCCCGCGACCCGCGCGCTCGTCCTCGTCGGAGCTGCCTCGCGATGACTGCCACCGCACCAGTACCGACGCTTCGCACGCTGCCGCTGGCCGCGCGTGCTTACGTGACCGCCGTCGTGGTCGCGGGCGCCGCATGCTTCAGCGTCGCGCTGGCGTATCTACGGCTGCCGCATCCGTGGTTGTTCGTCGTGCTGCTCGCGCTGGCGGTGGCGACGTCGGCCGCGAAGATCGACCTGCCGCTCGGCCGCAGCCAGTCGAACCTGTCGTTGTCGCATGCGGTGAATTTCTGGGCGTTGTTCGCCCTTGGGCCGGCGCCGACCGTCTGCATCGCGACCGTCAGCGCGTGGGCGCAGTGCACGCTGCGCGTGAACCTGAAGGGGCGCAATCCTCTCTACCGCGTCGTGTTCAGCATCGCGTCGCTCACGGTGACGGTTGCCTGCGCCGCCCTGCCGGTGAGCCTGGTCCTCGCCGACGGGACCGCGGCGTCGCTGTTGCGCGCGGCCGCGGTTGCCGCGCCGCTCTATTTCTTCGTCAACTCCACGCTCGTCGCCGGCGCGATCGCGCTCTCGACGCGGCAGCCGGTGATCGCGATCTGGCACCGCAATTTCCTGTGGAGCGCGCCGAGCTACCTCGCCGGCGCCGCGCTTGCCGCGTTTGCGACCACTGCGTCCGAGCGCGGCTGGTTCGGCTGGCTCGCGCTGCTCGCCATCCCGCTCTACCTCGTGTTCCGCAGCTATCACAGCGTTGTCTCACGGCTGCGCGACGAGCAGGAGCAGACGCAGCGCGCGATGGAAGTGCAGCTGGCGACGACCGAAGCGCTGGCGCTGGCCATCGAAGCGAAGGCGGGCTGCACCCCGGAGCACATCCGATCGATTCAGCACTATGCGGCGATGCTTGCCGAGGCATTCGGCTTGAGCGACGCCGACGTCCAGGCGGTGCGCGCCGCAGCGCTGTTGCACGACATCGGCAACATGGCGGTGCCCGAACACATCCTGGCCAAGGCCGACGCATTGACGCCCGAGGAATTCGAGCGCGTGAAGATTCACCCGCGTGTCGGCGCCGACATCCTCCGTGGCGTGCCGTTTGGCGCGCCGGTCGCCGAGCTGGTGCTCTGCCACCACGAACGGTGGGACGGCCTGGGCTATCCCGCGGGCCTCGCCGGCGAGGACATTCCGGTTGGCGCCCGGATCCTGGCCATCGCCGATTCGTTCAGCACGCTGCAGGCCGACCGGCCCTATCGTCCGGCGCGCACCTACGCGGAGGCGCTCGCCGTGCTGCAGGAGTTCTCGGGGACGGCGTTCGATCCGGAGCTCGTCGATCTGTTCATCGCGCGGCTGAAGACCGTGTCGGAAGCCGTCGTCGGGCTGTTCGACGCTCCCGAGGGGCGCGACTCCGAGCCGCTGGCGCTGCGCGATATCGCCGGCGCGCACCGCGAGGAGCAGACGCTCTACGAAATCGCGCAGGCCCTTGGCTCGAGCCTTGGCGTTGCCGACGCGATGGCACTGATCAAGGAAAAAGTCAGCCGCATCGTGCCGTTCACCACCTGCGCGCTGTTCCTCGGCGACGACGAGCAGGGGTTTGTCTGCCGCTACGCGCACGGTCCAGGCACCGAGGCGCTGTTCAAGTGGGCGCCGAAATCGTGGAGCGATCTCGCGCTGCGGCTGCCGGCCTGCGCCGACGGACGCGGGCCGCGCGGCGAAGATCTCGCGGCGCTGCTGCCGTGCCGGCTGGTGTTCGACGGCCGCTTGATCGGCGGCCTCGTGATCTATCACACCGTCGCCGGCAGCTTCTCCGACGAGCACCGGCGCGTGCTCGGCCGCGTCAGCGAACAGGCGGCGGCGGTGATCTACAACTCGACGCGCTTCGAGCAGACCGAGCACGAGTCGCACACCGATCCGCTCACCGGGATGGCGAATCGCCGCTCGCTCGATCGTCAGCTCGAGGCCGGCCTGGCCAGCGCGGTCCGCAGCGGCACGCGCGGCAGCGTCGTCGTCCTCGACCTCGATCGGCTGAAGGAAATCAACGACACCTACGGCCACGATGCGGGCGACCGCGCGCTGCGCGCCGTCGGCAGCGTCCTCCGCTCGACCGTGCGGCAGAACGACCTGTGCGCGCGCTTCGCGGGCGACGAGTTCATCGTCGTGCTCTGGGATTGCCTGCCGGAGAACGAAGCGCGGCGCGTCGCCGACCTGCAGAGCGCGGTGGCGGCGTTCCCGTTCGAGCCGCGGCCGGGCGTGCGCGTCTCGCTGTCGATCAGCGCCGGCGCGGCGCGTTTCCCCGAGGACGGCACCACGTTCGAAGAACTGCTCGCGGCGGGCGACGAGCGGATGTATCACGACAAGGCCGGACGGCGTTCGCGGAATTCAGCGGGGCGCCATTCGCTGGCGCAGAGCGAGAGGGCATAGAGCCATGGGAGACAACGAAAGACGACAAGGTCCTGATCGTCGCGCCCAGCCGCGAGGCGGCCGGCGTCCCGGGGATCAGCCTGGCTACGGCCCGCTGATTTTCCTGGTGACGCGCGATCCGGAGCACCTCTTGTTCTGGGAAGCGTTTCTGCTCGAGCGCAAGTTCGCGGTCGTGCCGTGCGCCGGCGCCGGACCGGCGCTCGACCTGTTCGCGGCGCTGCGACCGGCACTGATCGTCGCGTCGGCGCGCGACATCGCGGTGCTGCGCGAGCGGCTGCCCGGCGGACAGCACGGCTGCGAAGTGCCGCTCGTGGAGCTGGTCAGCTCGCCCGATTTGGTGCTGCCGGTGCTGCAGGCCATGCGCCGCGCGCTTCGCGCCGCGCAGTTGCGCGCCGCGCGGGCCGCGCAGGTCGCGTCGTAGGCATCGTGATGTTGTCGTTTGGTGAGGAGGGACACGTGAGCGATCGGTTCTCGGTGACAGTCGAGGGCATTGAGGAAGTTCATGTGGTCGTCGAAATCGAGGACGCGGTGCGCCAATCGTTCGAGGAGCTCGCGCTGCCTGGCGTGTGGCACGTCACCGTGAAGCCATCGCACGTCGGCGGACGCTGGGACATCTGCGTCGCCGGTCTCGACGTCCGTCACCGGCTGTCGATTTCGGTGCCGGCGCGGCTTCTCCCGACGCTCATCCCGAACCGATTGATCGAGTCGCTGAACCGGATCGTTCGCGAGCGCGTCGAGAGCACGGCGGAACGGGTCCTCACACTGCAGCGGGTCGTATAACTCGAGGGGGAGCGATGAAGATCCTGCGGAACAGCGTGCCGGCGACCGAGAGTACCGAAAGTACCGAGTGGACCGCGGCGTCGCCCCACCCCGAGTCGTGCCCGTGGTGCGGCCAGCAGCAGGTGCGCGGAATTGTCACGGCCGCCGGCGACCCGCGGTACCGCTGCGCCGCCTGCAACACGACCTTCTTCGTCCACACGCCGACGCCGCGCCCGCTCGTCCAGCGCCGCTCGCGCGTCGACCCGGAGTTTTTCTTCCAGTAGATCGCGTTGACGTAGCGCGGCGGCCTCAGCCGAGCGATCAACGGACGCGAGACGCTCAGCGATAGCCTTCGCGCTACATCAGGCCGTCTTGATCGCGCGGCGATCGAACGGCGTGACTTCCGCGACGAACGCGTCGACGTCGGACAACAATCGTTCCCACACACCGCGCGCCGCGTCGAGATGGCCGTCGGCGCCGATCTGCTCCAGCGCGCTCGTCGCTTCGTAGACAGCCATCGCGCCCAGGTTGCCGGCGGCGCCTTTCAAGCCGTGCGCGGCAACGCGCAGCGCGTTCGCGTCATGAGCGTCGATCGCCGCCCTGATCGCCGCGAGACGCGCCGGGTAGTCCTCGAGAAACAGCCGGACAATCTCGGCCATCAGCTTGCGATCGCCGCCGGCACGCGCCAGCAGACCGTCCATGTCGAACACGACGGTCGACGGTTCAGCACTCGCTGCCGCTGCAATGGCCTGCTGCTGTTCGACTGCGGCGAAGAGCAGCTGCGGATCGACCGGCTTCGACAGGTAGCCGTCCATCCCCGACGCCAGACAGCGCTCGCGGTCGCCCGCCATCGCGTGCGCCGTCATCGCGATGATCGGTACGTGTCCACCGGTGGCGCGTTCGCGGTCGCGGATCAGAGCCGTTGCGTCGAGGCCGCTCATCACCGGCATCTGCAGGTCCATGAGGACGACGTCGAACACGTCCTGTTCCAACGCGTGGAGCGCCTCGCGGCCGTTGTCGACGGCGACCACCGTGTGTCCGCGCCGCTTGAGGAGACCGATCGCGACGCGCTGGTTCACCACGTTGTCTTCGACGAGGAGAACGCGCCGCCGGTCCGCCGCGCTCCTCGTGCCGGCCGGCTTCGGCGACGATATCGCAGGCAATGCGGGACGCGCTTCGAGCGCGCGCCCGATGGCGACGAACAAATCGCGTCCGTGTACCGGCTTCGTGAGGTATGCCGCGATCCCGAGCTCGCGGCAGCGATGATGGTCGCCGTACTTGCCCGACGAGGTGAGCATCATCACCGTCGGTCGTGCCAGCTCGGGCCGCCGCGCAATCTCCGCGGCGACGTCGAAGCCGTCGAACTCCGGCATGTTCGCGTCGAGCAGCACCAGCCCGAACGGCTGGCCGCCGCGCGCCGCTGCATCGAGCGCATCGACCGCGGCGCGGCCGCCGTCGACCGCGACCGGCCGCAATGTCCAGCGGCGCACCTGTTCGATCAGGATGCGACGGTTGACCGGGTTGTCGTCGACGATCAACACCGAGAGGTCCGGCAGATTCGGGGCCGCCTCATGAGTGGTGAGCGCCGTCACCTCGAGGTCGACGGTGAAATGGAACGTGCTGCCCGCGCCCGGTTCACTCTCCACCCACAGCCGTCCCCCCATCATCCGGGCGAGCGTCGTCGAAATCGTGAGACCGAGACCGGTGCCGCCGAAGCGGCGCGTCGTCGATCCGTCGGCCTGGCTGAACGCCTCGAAGATCGCCCGCTGCTTCTCGATCGGGATGCCGATCCCGGTGTCGGCGACGGAAACATGCAGGCCGCTCCTCCCGGCGTCGCGGCGCGTCTCGCGGATCGTGACCAGCACGTGGCCTTCGTCGGTGAACTTGATCGCGTTGCCGACCAGGTTGGTGACGATCTGTTTGAAGCGCCCGGGATCGCCAATCACGCCGTCGGGCACCGTCGCGTCGACTTCGCAGAGCAATTCGACCGACTTCTGGTGCGCGCGGACCGCAAGCGGCTTCAGCACGTCGGCAACGGCCTGCGTCGGCGAGAAGGCGATCTTTTCGAGCTCGAGCTTGCGCGATTCGATTTTCGAGAAGTCGAGGATGTCGTTGAGAATCGCCAGCAACGACTCGGCCGACGCCTTCACGGTGGTGAGCCCGTCGTGCTGATCGGGCGTCGTCGGGCTCTCCAGCAGCAGATCGGTCATGCCCATGATCCCGTTCATCGGCGTCCGGATCTCATGGCTCATGTTTGCCAGGAATTCGCTTTTCGCGCGGCTGGCGTCCATCGCGCGATCGCGCGCCGCCACCAGTTCGGCGTTGGCCGAGCGCAGCTCCGCCGTCCGCTTGTCCACAACCTGCTCGAGGTCGATCTGCTGCAGCAGCAGCTGCCGATCCCGGCGATCGATCTCCGACAGCATCTGGTTGAAGTTGTCGATCAGCTCGCCGATCTCGTCGTCGGTCGTCTTCTGGGCACGGACGTCGTACTGATTGCGTTCGCGCACCAGGCGGGTCGCCGCGATCAGGTGGCCAAGCGGCGCGTAGGCGAGCGCGGCGGTGACGCGCGACAGCGAGAACGCGATGGCAAAGGTGACCAGCGCGACCAGCGCCACGATGCCGGCGAACCGTTCGAGCCGCGCCGTGATTTCCACCAGGTCGGATTCGAGCACGATCGTCCCGACCGTTTGCCCGTCGCGGACGACCGGGCGGACGACGCGCAAGGTGCCGCTGTCGAAGAACGCGCCGAGCGCGAGGTCGGCGACGCTGCGGTCGGTGCCGCCCTGCCATTCGGGCCGCACATACGCCGCGAGCCGGCGGTGGTCCTTCGTGAACAACTGTCCGCTGACGATGTGCGCATCGGCGGCGAGCGCGGCGAGCGTCGCGGTGGCCGCCTTCGCGTCGCTGAAGGCGACCGGCGCAGTCGCGTCGGCAGCGACAACGTCGGCAAGGACGGCCACTTCACGCGCGGTCCGCGCCCGCGACGTCGAGTAGTCGTACACAGCCAGCACGACGCAGGCGATCAGCAGGGTCACGGTGCTGGTCAGCAGCGTTGCGATCGTGAGCTTGCGTGCGAGCGAGAGACGCCGGTACCAGCCGGAAAATCTATTGGGCATGATCTGGAGAGGGTTCGGACGTTACCGTCTGAGCAAGAAAATGACCGTAAATAGCTGCTCACAAGCGCCTTGAATTTCGCGGTTGAGCTCGGCCCGCCCACTGCGCGGAATCGTCCCAGTGTGCGCCATCGCCCACTGCGGAGGACCGGAGCGCGAAGGCTTCAGCCGAGCGATCGGCGTGGGGCCGGACCTCCCGCGGCAACCAAAACTGTTCATGATCACTGTCATCTATACATTGATGATGGTCATCATGTATAGTACCGTCCGGTCATCCAAGGGGGTCTGCAGTGAGAGTGTCACGCGAAGAGGCGGCGGCGACCCGCGAGCGGATTCTCGAGGTCGCCGGGACGCTGTTCCGCGAGCACGGGTTCGACGGCATCAGCGTCGCCGACATCATGAAGCGCGCTGGCCTGACGCACGGTGGCTTCTACGGTCATTTCGCCTCCAAAGACGATCTCGCCGCCGAGATCACCGGGCGGGTCGTCAGCCGCGAAGGCTGGATGCAGCGGCTGTCGGGCAGGGCGGACCCGTCGCTGAAAGATGTCGTGCGTGGCTACCTGACGCCGCGCCATCGCGATCATCCGGGCACCGGATGCCTGTTCGCCGCGCTCGGCAGCGACGTCGTGCGGCAGCCAGCCGCCGTGCGCCGCGCGTTTACCGAAGGGCTGAAGAATCGTGTCGACGCGCTGCGGGAACTGATCCCGGGCCGCTCGGCAACGGCGCGCCGCCGCCAGGCGCTCGCGACCATGTGCGGCATGATCGGTGCGCTGACGCTGTCGCGCGCCGTCGACGACCCGAAGCTCTCGACCGAAATTCTCGACGCCGCCGCCGAGGCGTTCGGGCGACTCTGATTCATGTATTGGGAACGAAGGGAGAACGTTATGCGTGCGGTGCGTATTGGCTGGACGCTACTGGTTTTGATCCTCGTCGTCGCCCGACTCACGTCGGCGCAGCCGCGGGCCGGCAACGACCGTCTCGGCACGGTCCACTTCGACACGTCGTGCGCGCCGAAAGTCGCCGGCGAATTCGACCACGCGATCGCGCTCCTGCACTCCTTCGAGTTCGCAGACGCGATCGCCGGGTTCAAGCAGGTGCTGGACGCCGATCCGTCGTGCGGGATCGCGCAGTGGGGGATCGCGATGAGCACCTGGGGCAATCCGTTCGCCGGGTTGCGTCAGCCGAAGGTGCTCCAGGACGGCCTCGCGGCGGCCGACAAGGCGCAGACGATCGGCGCGAAGACCGACCGCGAGCGCGACTACATCGCGGCCGTCGGCCTCCTCTACAAGGATGCGGCGACGCTCGATCATCGCGCGCGCACCCTCGCCTACGAGAAGGCGATGGAGCGCATCTACACGAAGTATCCGAACGATCGCGAGGCCGCCGCGTTCTATGCGCTCGCGATCGATCAGACCGCGCCGCCGACCGACAAAACCTACGCGAACCAGCTGAAGGCCGCGGCGCTCCTCGAGACGCTGTACAAGGTGGAACCCGATCACCCGGGCGTGACCCACTACCTCATTCACAGCTACGACGTACCGGCGCTCGCGCCGAAAGCGCTCCCGTACGCGCGCAAGTACGCGGACCTCGCGCCTGATGCGCCGCATGCCCTCCACATGCCGGCGCACACGTTCACGCGTGTGGGCTCGTGGCAGGAGTCGATCGACACCAACATCCGCTCGCACGATGTAGCGATGTCGCGCCACGACGTCGGCGAAGCGCTGCACGCCTGGGACTACGAGATGTACGCGTTTCTGCAGACGGCGCAGGATCGCGAGGCGAAAAAGATCCTCGAGGGCATCGCCGAGATCGTCGCGCGTCCCGCACCATCGGGTGGCAATGCGATGCCCGGAATGGCGGGGATGACCGGGAACCTCGCCGGCGGATGGGCCGCGGCCGCGGTTCCGGCCCGCTGGGCGGCGGAGCGCGGCGCGTGGTCCGACGCGGCGGCGCTCGCGGTGCAGCCGAGCCCGCAGCCGTTCGTCGAAGCGATCACGCATTTCTCGCGCGCGCTTGGCGCGGCGCGCTCGGGCCAGCCCGATCTCGCGAAGGCCGACATCGAGCAGCTGAACGCGCTGCACGAAAAAGAAGTGCAGGCGAAGGACGCGTACTGGTCGACGCAGCTCGACATCCAGCGCCAGGCCGCGCAGGCGTGGGTTTTGTGGGCCGAGGGCAAGAAGGACGAGGGCCTTCGCGCGCTCACCGCGGCGGCGGCGCTCGAGGACACCACCGACAAGTCGGCGATTACGCCGGGGCCGATCGCGCCGGCGCGCGAGCTGCTCGGCGAGATGCTCCTCGAGGCGAACCAGCCGGCGAACGCGCTGAAAGAGTTCGAGGCCAACCTGAAGAAGGAGCCGAATCGCTTCCGCTCGGTTTACGGCGCCGGACGCGCCGCGGAATCGGCCGGAGATGCGGCGAAGGCTCGCAGCTACTACGCGCAGCTCGTGAAGATCTGCGAGCGCGGCGATCAGCAGGGGAGGCCTGAGCTCGCGCATGCGCGTCAGTTCACGGGTGCGCCGACAGCAGCCCACAGCGCGCCGGCAGAAGGCGACCGCGCGCGGTTTGCGAAGTCGCCGCAGTATCCACTCTTGCCGCGCGATCTCGAGATCGAGCTGGCGCTGAGCGCCGCCCCGAAACATCTGCGCGAGCAGGCCGCCGTCTGGGTGCTCGACGCGACCGGCTACACGACCGCCAGGCCCGGCACCAACGCGTTCACGTGCATCGTCAGCCGCCGCGGCGGCGATCTCTTCCCTGTGTGCTGGGACGCCGAAGGCACGCGGTCGCTGCTGCCGCTCGACGTCGAGGACGCGAAGCTGCGGCTGGAAGGGAAGTCGGGTGGGGAGATCGAGGCGCTTGTCGCCGACCGGTTCAAGAACGGCCAGTATCATCCCCCGTCGCGCGCCGGGATCGCCTACATGCTGTCGCCGATGCGCTACCGAATCGACGAGCACGGCGCCATCACGCGCACCGCGTCGAATCCGCACCTGATGTTCTACGGCCCGAACCTCACCGACGGGGATATTGGCGGTGCTCGCGGTGCGCTCGTCTTCATCAACCGCACCGGTCCCGACGGGATGATGATCGTGCCGGTCGGTGCGCAGGAGCGGGCTGCGATCGTCACCGAATCGCAGCCGCTCGTCGACCGCGTCGAGCGCACGCTTGGCTATCAACCGCAATAACGCTGTCTTCGCAGGCGCGCACCCTCGTCGGGGCACCCTTTCAGGGTGCCCGCGGGGGTGCCCCCAACGCGCCAGAAACATTTCGCGACCGATCGAACTACCAGAAGGGCGACACGAATGAACCTTGCAGATGCAGTGACGAGGCGCGGCCGGATCCACTACGCCTGGATCATCGCGCCGGTCACCTTCGTCGTCCTTCTCGTGACCGCGGGCATTCGCGCCACGCCAGGCGTCCTCATCGTCCCGCTCGAGACCGAGTTCCACTGGAGCCGCACCGCGATTTCAGCGGCCGTCGCGGTCAACATCGCGCTGTTCGGCCTGATCGGCCCGTTCGCCGCGTCGGTGATGGACCGGTGGGGTGTGCGGCGCGTCGTCCTCGCCTCGCTCGCGCTGGTGGCAACCGCGGTGTCGTTCACGACGCAGATGCGCAGCGAGTGGCAGTTGACGCTGTTGTGGGGCGTGCTCGTCGGCAGCGGCACCGGCGTCACGTCGATGGTCCTGGCGGCGGTGATCGCGACGCGGTGGTTCGAGGAACGGCGCGGGCTCGTCATGGGCGCGCTGTCGGCAGCCAATGCGACTGGGCAACTCGTCTTCCTGCCGCTGCTCGCGCGTTTCGTCGACGCGCGCGGCTGGCGCGCCGCCTGCGTGATTGTCGCCGCTGCCTGCGTCCTTGTCTTCGCGATTGTCCTGCTGTTCATGCGCGATCGGCCGCAGGATGTCGGCCTTCGGCGCTACGGCGAACGCGAGCCGCTCCCCGGTCACACGCCGCCGCGCGCGCTCGCGCCGGTCGAGGCGCTCCGCCTGGCCACGCGCTCGCGCGCGTTCTGGGTGCTCGCCGGAACCTTCTTCGTCTGCGGCGCGAGCACCAACGGCCTCATCGGCACACACCTCATCGCCGCGTGCCACGACTACGGGATTCCCCAGGTCCGCTCGGCGCAGTTGCTGGCGATGATGGGCATCTTCGACATCGCCGGCACCACCGCATCCGGCTGGCTCACCGACCGCTACTCGAGCCGGCATCTGTTGTTCGCGTACTACACGCTGCGCGGCCTCTCGCTGCTGTACCTGCCGTTCACGCTGACGACTGGCGCGCACGGCCTCGGCTGGTTCGCGATCTTCTACGGGCTCGACTGGGTCGCCACCGTGCCGCCGACGGTCCGGCTCACCGGCGATGCCTTCGGGCGCGAGAACACCGGCGTGATCTACGGCTGGATTGCGGCGAGCCACCAGCTCGGCGCGTCGCTCGCCGCCTTCGGCGCCGGCGCGATTCGCACCGGCCTCGGCGACTACAGCGCCGCCTTCTGGATCGCCGGCGCGATGTGCGCCATCGCCGGCCTCTCATTTCTCACGGTCGGCCGAAGCACCTTTGTCACCACCGCGGCTTCACCGCGTCTCGAACCGGTCGTCGCGCAGGCATAATCTCCATGGCGATGACGACTTCGATCACGCCGCCGCACGCGCCGATCTCCGACGCGGCGCTGGACCAGATCTTTCGCACCGCGCGCACCTGCCCGGCGTGGCTCGATACCCCGGTGAGCGACGAGACGCTTCGCCAGATCTTGAGCTGATGAAGTGGGGGCCGACCAGCGGCAATGCCAGCCGCGTCTCGCGTTCGATGAGGCCTGCTCGATCGTGTGATATCGCCCCATCGATTGCCCTCGCCCCATCGTGCACGGGAACGCGAAGACCGCAAAGAGCGCAAAGAATCCTTTTCTCTCGAATCCTCCCTTCTTTGCGGTCTTTGCGGTCTTTGCGTTCCCC
>Ga0075435_100001799_pt1 | contig 13941 bp, 14 predicted proteins | sample RhiMethybrSRZTD4_FD_75302 | JGI IMG/M metagenome (GOLD analysis project Ga0075435, IMG submission 75302) | Populus rhizosphere microbial communities from Tennessee, USA - Rhizosphere MetaG P. TD hybrid SRZTD4 | ecosystem: Host-associated > Plants > Roots > Rhizosphere > Soil | place: USA...
GTTCGAGGTCCCGGACCGCGATCGCGCGGCATTCGAGGCGTTCCTCGTCGCGCTCGGCTATCGCTATCAGCTCGACGAGCACAACGACGCGTATCGCCGGTTTCTCGGTCCGTGAATCTCGGTACGCCGCCTGGCCTTCAGGCCTGGCGGCGGCCCTCGACGACGATCAACGCAGAACACGCAGAACACGCAGAATCAATCTGTACAAAAGAGCGCGCGAGTTCCGCGCATTCTGCGTTGTACGGCCGTTTGTCGTCGTGACGGCGCGAGGCCCTGGAGGCCGTCCGCTACCGGAGCGTGACCGAGCCCGTGGCGGTCCACCGCAGAAACGCGGCGGCGACGAGCGCATCGATCACGATGCGGCAGGTCTCACGCTCGAGGCCCCACAGCCGCGTGGCCTGGGCCGGTGTCAGGTGCAGGCCGGGCATCTCCCTGAACTCCTCGCGCACGCGGTGGACGATCACTTCAAGGTCCATGTCTGCCTCATGTTGCCGGAAAGCTCCCGCCACGCCCGGCGTCCCGCCTGCGCGGCCGCGTCGGTCTCGAAGGTCAACTGCCCGGCGATGCCGCCGGTCTCCATGCCGTGCTGCCGGTAGAACGCCGCGAGCGTCCGCGCGTCGACGATCGACGGCTCGCCGGCGATCTCGAGCGCGTGATACAGCTCGTGCCCGAGCGTCGCCATCGTCGAGACGGCCGGTCGCCCGCACGCGAGCTCGATGAGCAGATACCGCTGGCCGTCGGCCGCGGTCGTCAGGAGGCCGACGCGCCCGTCCAGCGCCGTCTGCGTGAAGACGCGCGTGCGGATGTAGACGATGACGTCCGTGTGCTCCAGGCGATCGAGGAGCTCGCGGATCGACGGCGATCGACGTGCGCTTTCCTGGACGACGGGGCGCAGCGCCGCATCGGGACGCACGTGAGACGAGGGCGGATCGGACGGATCGAGCGCGAGCAGCATCAACGCGACGGCAGCGGCGGACGACATGCCCGCCGTGGCGAGCAAGATGCACACCACGACGGCGCGGCGCAGCGTCGCGCGAAATCAGGCCGGTTTCCGAGGATCTGGCGGCGCCACGGGTCGAGAATCCGACATTCATGTCTGGCTCGCGATTCAGGGCGACAACAATGTAGGATCGAGTCTGCCGCCGCCCGCTAACCCGGCCGACGGGCTCCCACAAAAATGTTGGCCGTATTCGCCATGACGACAGGAATGTAGGATGGACCCGATGCCGACCCGCGCCCGCGCGGCCGCGCCCGACGTCGACGCGCCGGCGCGCGAAGTGCGCCGCCTCTCGTCGCTGCTCGAGGTGAGCCAGGCGCTCTCCGGCACGCTGAACCTCAAGGCGTCGCTGCACCGCGTCCTCGAGATCCTCGCGCGCCATCACGGCGCGCTCCGCGGCATCGTGTCGATTGCCGACGCCGACGGCGATCTGCGCGTCGAGGCGTCCGACGGCGTCGGCGATCACTCGCGCCACGTGCGCTACCGGATCGGCGAAGGGATCACCGGGAAGGTCGTCCAGAGCGGCAAGCCGGTCATCGTGCCGCGCGTCAGCCGCGAGCCGGCGTTCCTGCACCGCGCGGCGAGCCGGCCCGAGCTCGCGCACCAGGAGCTGAGCTTCGTCTGCGTGCCGATCGTCCTGAACCGCCGCGCGATCGGCGCGCTCGCGATCGATCTGCGGTTCAAGCCGGAGCGGGACTTCGAGCGCAGCGCGAAGTTCCTCGGCGTCGTCGCGTCGATGATCGGCCAGGCGGTGAAGATCCAGCGGCTGATCGAGGCGGACAAGCGGGAGCTGGTGGACGAGAACACGCACCTGCGGCAGGAGCTGCGCGAGCGGTACGACTTTTCCAACTTCGTGGGGAGCGGCGGATCGATGCGGCAGATCTTCGAGCAGGTGACCCAGGTCGCCGGCACCAGCACCACGGTGCTGCTGCGCGGCGAGTCGGGCACCGGCAAGGAGCTCATCGCGCACGCGATCCACTACAGCTCGCTGCGCGCCAAAAAGCCCTTCGTGAAAGTGAGCTGCGCCGCGCTCCCCGACAGCCTGATCGAGTCCGAGCTGTTCGGCTACGAGCGAGGCGCGTTCACCGGCGCCGAGACGCGGAAGAAGGGGCGCTTCGAGCTCGCCGAGGGCGGCACGCTGTTCCTCGACGAGATCGGCGACATCAACCTCGCGACGCAGGTGAAGCTGCTGCGCGTGCTGCAGGAGCGCGAGTTCGACCGCGTCGGCGGCACCGAGACGGTGAAGGCGAACGTGCGGCTCGTCGCCGCGACCAACAAGGATCTCGAGCGCGCGATCGCCGCCGGCTCGTTCCGCGAGGACCTCTATTACCGGCTGAACGTCTTCACGATCTTCATCCCGCCGCTGCGCGACCGGAAGGCCGATCTCGTTCCGCTGGTCGATCACTTCCTGGAGAAGCTCGCACGCGAGCACAAGCGGCGCATCAAGCGGATCTCGACGCCCGCGATCGACATGCTCGCGAGCTATCACTGGCCCGGCAACGTACGCGAGCTCGAGAACACGATCGAGCGCGCCCTCCTGGTGTGCGACGGCGAAGTGATCCACGCCCACCACCTCCCGCCGTCGCTGCAGACGGCCGAAGCGTCCGGCACCGTGACGCGCGTCTCGCTGCGCGACGCGGTCGGCGCCTACGAGAAGGACCTGATCCAGGACGCGCTGAAGACGACGCGCGGCAACTGCGCGAAGGCGGCGCGCCTGCTCGACTCCACCGAGCGGGTCATCAACTACAAAGTCCGGCAGTACGGGATCGACGCGAAGCGGTTTCGATCGTAAGCGCGCGGATCACCGGGCCACCGGCGCGCGCAGATCCTCGAGATCGTGGGCGGCGCGCGGCATCCCGTCGCGCGGTTCGGTCGGGTGGTCGAGCGTCCAGTCGGTGCACGCCGCGCAGATCGTGTGCGTCACGCCGGCGCCGGCACTTCCTGCCTTCACCACGCGGTGGCACCAGGCGCAGACGACGGTCATCGCGCAGGCGGTCATGGGCGCTCCTTTTTGGCGGCGTCCGGGCGCGGCCGGACGCTCGATGCGTCGCAACCGCGATGCCCGCCGAGAGAGCCGCCACGTCCGCCCGCGAGCGGACTCTTTGGCCGCGCCCGTGTCTCATCCTGAACCGCCGCGCGCGAGAACCGTCAGCTGGACGCGACCACGAAGGCAGGGCCGGCCCGCCTTGACACCTTGCGGCGCTTTCGAGAACGATTGGCGGCCCACGCCCACCCGAGGAGGTGCCCGTGCCCATCCCTGTCCGGCTGCGCGTCAACGAGACCGACCGCGAACATGTCATCGAGCCGCGCGTACTGCTCGTCCACTATCTGCGCGACCACTGCGGCCTGACCGGCACGCACGTGGGCTGCGAGACCGGCATCTGCGGCGCGTGCACCGTGCTCGTCGACGGACGGGCGGTGAAGTCGTGCACGATGTTCGCCGTCCAGGCCGAGGGCTCGAGCGTCACGACGATCGAGGGCGTCGCCAACGGCCATCTGCACCCGGTGCAGGAAGGCTTCTGGGCGTGCCACGGCCTGCAGTGCGGCTACTGCACGCCGGGGATGATCATGGCGTCGATCCATCTCCTCGCCGAGAACCCGTCGCCGACGCGCGCGCAGATCGCGGAGGGCCTGCGCGGCAACCTGTGCCGCTGCACCGGCTACTCGCACATCATCGACGCGGTCGCGCGCGCCGGCCAGGGCGCCGCGTCCGGCAGGGAGGTGGCCCGTGGCTGATCCGAAGACGCCGTACGTCGGCCGCGCCATGAAGCGGATCGAGGATCCGCGGCTCATCAAGGGCATCGGCACCTACGTCGACGACCTCCGGCTGCCCGGCCTCGTCCACGCGGCGATCCTGCGCAGCCCGCACGCGCACGCGCGCATCCGGCGCATCGACACGGCGGCCGCGCGCGCGCTGCCGGGCGTGATCGGCGTCTTCACCGGCGCCGACGTCAACGCGGCGTGCGGTCTGGTCCCGTGCGCCGCCTCGATTCCGGATCTGAAGGCGCCGAAGCACACGGTCCTCGCCGGCGATCGCGTGTACTTCGTCGGCCATCCGGTGGCGATCGCCGTCGCATCCGATCCGTACGCCGCGCGCGACGCCGTCGAGGCGATCGACGTCGACTACGATCCGCTGCCCGTCGTCGCCAACGCCGAAGCGGCGGTGAAGCCCGGATCGCCGCTCACCCATCCCGACCTCGGCACCAACGTCGCGTACACGCACGCGGTCGCCGGCGGCAGCAGCATCGACGAGGCGTTCCGTTCGGCGGACCGCGTCATCACGCATCGTCTCTATCACCAGCGCCTCACGCCGATGCCGATCGAGCCGCGCGGCGTCGTCGCGTCGTTCCACCAGGGCGAGGGGACGCTGACGATCTGGAGCTCGACGCAGATTCCGCATCTGCTGCGGACGCTGCTGCCCGGCATGATCGGCGTCGCGGAGAACAAGCTGCGGATCGTGGCGCCCGAAGTCGGCGGCGGATTCGGCGCGAAGCTGAACGTGTACGCCGAGGAAGCGCTCATCGCGCACCTCGCGATGCGGCTGCAGCGGCCGGTCAAGTGGATCGAGTCGCGGCGCGAGAACGCCGCCGTGACGATTCACGGGCGCGATCAGGTCGGCGAGTACGAGATCGCCGTCCGCAACGACGGCCAGATCCTCGGCATCCGCACGCGCACGATCGCCGACCTCGGATCGTACCTGCAGCTGTTGACGCCGGCCATCCCGACGCTCACGGGCCTCGTGCTCACCGGCTGCTACCGCATTCCCGCGGTGAAGATCGAGATCGTCGGCGTCTACACGCACAAGATGGCGACCGACGCCTACCGCGGCGCCGGACGGCCCGAGGCGACGTATCTGATCGAGCGGTTGATGGACGTCGTCGCGAACGAGCTCGGCATCGATCGGCTCGAGATCCGGTTGAAGCACTTCCCGCAGCCGTCGGAGTTCCCGTTCGCGACCTCGTGCGGGCTGACCTACGACAGCGGCAACTATCAGGGCGCGCTCGCGAAGGCGAAGCAGCTCGCCAACTGGGATCAGCTCGTGAAGGATCGCGACGCCGCGCGCGCGGCCGGCAAGCTGTCGGGCATCGGCGTCTCGACCTACGTCGAGATCTGCGCGATGGGACCGTCGAAGGCGATGCCCGCCGGCGGCTGGGAGTGGGGCTGCGTGCGCATGGAGATCTCCGGCAAGGTGACGGCGATCACCGGCGTGTCGCCGCACGGCCAGGGGCAGGAGACGACCTTCGCGCAAATCGTCGCCGATCGCATCGGCGTGCCGATCGAGGACGTCGTCGTGCTGCACGGCGACACCAACGTCGCGCACTACGGCCGCGACACGTACGGCAGCCGCGGCACCGCCGTCGGCGGCACGGCGATCGTGATGTGCATCGACAAGATCATCGCGAAGGCGAAGACCCTCGCCGCGCACCTGTTCGAGACGACGAGCGATCACGTCGAGTTCGGGAACGGCGTGTTCACCGCGCCCGGCGTGACGAACCGCGAGATCGCGTGGGCCGAGCTCGCCGGCGAAGCGTACGTGGCGAAGAACCTGCCCGCGGGGCTCGAGCCCGGCCTCGAGGCCTCGAGCTTCTTCGAGCCGCAGAACTTCACGTTCCCGTTCGGCACGCACATCGTCGCCGTCGCCGTCGACCGCGACACGGGCCAGGTGAAGATCACGAAGTACGTCGCCGTCGACGACTGCGGGCCGCTGATCAACCCGCTCATCGTCGAAGGGCAGATTCAGGGCGGCATCGCGCACTCGATCGGCCAGGTGCTGTTCGAGAAGACGGTGTACGACGAGAACGGGCAGCTGCTGACCGGCGAGTTCATGGACTACGCGCTGCCGCGCGCGACCGACATCCCCGAGTACGTCCTCGGCCACACGGTGACGCCGACCTCCGTCAACCCGCTCGGCATCAAGGGCGTGGGCGAGGCGGGCACGATCGGCGCGACGCCCGCGATCGCCAACGCCGTGCTCGACGCGCTCGCGCCGCTCGGCGTCACGCATCTCGATCTGCCGATGACGCCCGAGCGCGTCTGGCACGCGATGAAGACGACGACCGCGGCGACCACGGCTTAGGGACAGGAGCGACGAACATGTATCCGGCCAACTTCGACTACAAGCGCCCGGCGACCGTCGACGAAGCGATCGCCCTTCTGGCGCAGCACGGCGACGCGGCGAAAGTGCTGGCGGGCGGCCACAGCCTGATTCCGGCGATGAAGCTGCGGCTCGCGCAGCCGAAGGTCGTCGTCGACATCGGGCGCATCGAGGCGCTCAGCTACGTGCGCGAGGCGCGCGGCGCGATCGCGATCGGCGCAATGACGACGCACCACGAGATCGAGTCGTCTGCAGTGCTGCAAGCCCGCAGCCCGCTGCTGGCGGAGACCGCCTCGCACATCGGCGACCCGCAGGTGCGCAACAAGGGCACGATCGGCGGCAGCCTCGCGCACGCCGATCCGGCGGCCGACTATCCCGCGGCGATCCTCGCGCTCGAGGCGGAGATCGATCTCGCGGGACCGCGCGGGCGGCGCACGGTGAAGGCGTCCGACTTCTTCGTCGATCTTCTGCAGACGGCGCTCGAGCCGAACGAGATCATCGTCGAGATTCGCGTGCCGGCGACGGGCAAGAGCGTCGCGTACGAGAAGACGGAGCAGAAGGCGAGCGGCTTTGCGCTGGCGGGCGCCGCGGCCGTCGTGTCGGCGGAGGGCATTCGCGTCGGCATCACCGGCGTGGCGGCGAAGGCGTACCGCGCGTCTGCGGTCGAGCAGGCGCTCGCGGGGCAGCGGCGGCCGACGCCGCAGGCGATCGCGCTCGCCGCGTCGCATGCCGCTGATGGCGTCGAGCCGCTCGTGGACATTCATGCCTCGGCGGAGTTCCGCGCGCACCTCGCGGAGGTGAATACCCGGCGCGCGATCGAGCGCGCGCTCGCGCGCGGCTGAATCGCGAGGGGATTGGGGATTGGGGATCAGGGATTGGTTGGATCACGGCTGTCACGCTGAGCCGACCTCCGATCGCCAATCCGTCCAATCCCCAATCGCCAATCCCCAATCCCCGCGTCGGCCGTGAAGCTCACCATCACGGCCGTCGTCCCGGCCGCGCGCGAGCGCGTGTTTGCCGCGCTCGTCGATCCCGCCATCCTGCAGCGCTGCATCCCGGGCTGCGAGTCGCTCGTCGAAACCGCGCCCGACACGTACCAGGCGGCGCTGCGTATCGGCGTCGCCGGCTTGAAAGGGTCCTACACCGGGACCGCGACCATTCGCGATCGACAACCGCCGGAACGCCTGCAGATTGCCGTCGACGGCAAAGGCTCGCCCGGATTCGTGCGCGGGACGGCGGCGATCGCGCTGACGGCCGAGGAGAGCGCGACGCGCGTCGCCTGCGACGCCGACGTCGCGGTCGGCGGTCTCATCGCTGCGGTCGGATCGCGCCTGGTCGACGCGGCCGCCAAGAAGCTCGCTGACGATTTCTTCAAGCAGCTCTCTGCGTTGCTGCAGTCGACGTAGGCCGGACGACGATCGACGCAGAACCCGCAGAAGCTCGCGAAGCTCGCAGAACAAGCTTTGTCAAAAGCGATGCTGCGGGTTCCGCCCGTTCAGCGTCACGTCGTCAGCGCGCGGCAGCGGCGTACGCGTCGGCGGTCTCGTGCGCGTGGTAGGAGCTGCGGACGAGCGGACCGGATTCGACGTGGACGAATCCGAGATCGAGCGCCGTGCGCTTCAGATCCGCGAACTCGTCGGGGTGATAGTAGCGAACCAGCGGCGCGTGCGCCGGCGACGGGCGCAGGTACTGGCCGATCGTCAGGACGCCGCAGCCGACGCGGCGCAGGTCCTCGAACGTCGCGACGAGCTCGTGGCGCTCCTCGCCGAGGCCCACCATCACGCCCGTCTTCGTCGGAATCTCCGGCGCCCAGCGCCGCGCGCGATCGAGGAGCTCCAGCGTCCGCGCGTAGCGGCCGCCCGAGCGCGCCATGCGATAGAGCCGCGGCACCGTCTCCGTGTTGTGGTTCAGGATGTCCGGCCGCGCGTCGAGGACGCTTTTGAGCGCCGCCTCGTTCCCCTGGAAATCGGGAATCAGCACCTCGATGCGGCACCCCGGCACGCGCGCACGCGTCTCGCGGATCGTGTCCGCGAAGATCGACGCGCCGCCATCCGCGAGATCGTCGCGATCGACCGAGGTGATGACGACGTAGCTGAGATCGAGCGCGGCGATGGCGTCGGCGACGCGCCGCGGCTCAGCGGTGTCGACGGCGGCCGGCCGTCCGTGCGCGACGGCGCAGTAGGCGCACGCGCGCGTGCAGACGTCGCCGAGGATCATGAACGTCGCCGTGCCGTGGCTCCAGCACTCGCCGATGTTCGGGCACTGCGCCTCTTCGCAGACCGTGTGGAGCTTCAGATCGCGCATCAGTCCTTTGAGGCGGAGATAGCCAGGCGAGCCGGGCGCGCGCACTTTGAGCCACTCTGGTTTGGGCAGTCGCGCGGGCGTGAGGGGGATGACTCGTGCCACGTCGATCCATTATCACTCGACAGGCGCGATCAGCGGACGAGCAGGACCGTGAAGCGCTGCCACGGGCCGTCGAAGCGGCGGTTCACGTTCACTACGCCGCCGCCGCCTTCCTCGGCCGTGACGAACCACGGCGGGTCGGTGGCCGTCTGCAATTCGATGGTGTCGCCCTCGCGGATCGGGCCGCCCGTGCCGCTCGACACCACGAACGTCTCCCATCCGCCGGCGGCCGTCGTCGCCGCGAGCAGCGCGCCGCCGCCGCCGTTGTCGGCCTCGAGGTAGTGCTCGCCGTCGCTCGTGCGCAGCGCCACGCGCTCGCGGTCGAGCGGCGGGCCGCCGGCGATCGCCGTCAGCTCGAAGGCCGCCCAGTCGATTGGATTCTGCCGATCCGCGTGGACCGACGATCCGCCGCCGTTGTCGGCGACGAGATAGTGTCCGTCGATCGTCTTCAGGTTGATGCGCATGATGAGCGCGTTGACGAACGCCCACTCTGGCTCGGGGCGCGACGCGAGCCGATCCTCGAAGCGCGCCGTCCGCACGTCGAAGCCGAACTCGGTGTGGAAGCACCAGGCGGCGGCGCCGGCGAGCTTCGCGTTCGCGCGCGCCTGCAGGAAATAGTCGGCGCGATCGGTCGAGGGGAACGGGAAGCGCGTCGGCTCCTGCAGGTACGCGGGGCGGCCGTTGTCTCTGAGGGCCGAGACGATCGACTGCATCCGCGCGCGCTCGTACCAGTTCGGCACGCGGTCGTCGTGATACGCCGTCACGTCCAGGCCGGTGTCCGCGGTGAAGCGGGCCGCCTGCGCGGGCGTAAGGCCCGGAGAATTCGACGCGGTGACGATCCGGCGCGGATCGGCCCGCTTGATCGCGGCGGCCGTCGCGGCGACGTCTGCCGCCGCGAGCGGCCGCACGAATGGACCGTAGACGTCGCGCTCGTTCTGGATGTCGATCAGCGCGTTGTCGAATCCCGCGATGGCGCGCGCCGTCTCGACGATGCCGTCGCGATAGCGCACGGCATCGAGGCCGGCGACGCGCTCGGCCGTGAAGGTGACGTCGATGATCATCCGCCGCTGGCGCGCCGCGTCGAGGATGGCAAGGAGGCGCGCGAGCGCGGCGTCGTCCAGCGTGCCGTTGCTGCGGATGAGACCGGGGTTGGGCCACACGCGCGCGCCGTCGAAGCCCTTTTCATGGAGGAATTGCAGATCGGCGCCGACGTCGAGCGCTTCCATCCCGTCGAAGTACGAGATGAAGGTGAGGAAGCGCGGCACGCCGTCGACGGCGAAGCGATCGCCTTGAATCGTCAGATGCTGCGCCGAGACGCGGAGCGGCGCCGCAGTGACGAGCGCAATGAGGAGCGCGGCGGTCGACATGCGGCGGCCGGCAACCATCGTTCCGATTGTACGGCCGCGGCCGCTTGACCGCGCCGCGCCCGCGCATCTAAAGTCGGCGGCCTGTGGCGCTCTTCCATTCCATCGACGTGCGCGTGATGTGGCCCGACACCGATCCGGCCGGCATCGTCTGGTTCGGCGTCTTCTTCCGGTACTTCGAGAACGCCGAGGAGGATCTGTACCGGCGGCTGGGGAGCGATCGCACGCGCCTGCTGCAGGCGCTGAAGGTGTACATGCCGCGCACGTCGCTGCAGTCGCGCTTCCGCTCGCCGGCGAAGCTCGGCGACGAGCTGTCCGTGTCGGTCGGCGTCGGCGAGATCACGGGCGCCCGCATCGGCTTCGCGTTCGAGATCCACGAGCGCGGCACCGGCCGGTTCATCTGCGACGCGTCGTATCGCGTGGCGTGCGTGGACCAGGCGACGTTCAAGCCGCAGCCGTTTCCGCACGAGATCGTCTCGCTCCTCGAGGCGGCGCGCACGTCATGAGCGTTGCGACGGCCGAGACGCTCGGCATCCCGTCCACCTTCAACGCCGCGGCCTGGTTCGTCGATCGCAACGTCGACGCCGGGCGCGGCGCGAACGTCGCGATCGAAGCGGGCGACGCGCGCATCACCTACGCGGATCTGTCGGCCAACGTGAACCGCGTGGCGAGCGGCCTTCGCCGTCTCGGCGTGCGGCGCGAGGAGCGCGTCGCGCTGCTGCTGTTCGACGGGCCGGAATTCGCCTACAGCTTCTTCGGCGCGATCAAAATGGGCGCCGTCCCCATTCCGCTCAACACGCTGTGGAAGCCGGCCGACTATGCGCACGTCCTGCGCGACTCCGGCGCGACCGCGGCGATCGTCCAGGGCGACCTCGTGCCTGCGGTCGACGCCGTGCCCGCCGCGAATCGCCGTACGCTGCGCCACGTGATCGTCGCCGGGAGCGGCGCGGCGCCGCACCCGAGCGCGCCGCTTCATTTCACCGCGCTTCTGCAGCAGGGCGACGCCGACTGCGATCCCGAGCCGACCAGCCGCGACGCCGCCGCCTTCTGGCTGTACTCCTCGGGCAGCACCGGCGCGCCGAAAGGCTGCGTGCACCTGCAGCACGACATGGTGGTCTGCGCCGAGCTGTTCGGCAAAGGCGTGCTCGGCATCACCGAGCGCGATCGCACGTTCAGCGTCGCGAAGCTGTTCTTCGCGTACGGCCTGGGCAACGCGCTCTACTTCCCGTTCTCGGTCGGCGCCACGACGATCCTCTGGCCGGGGCCGCCGACGCCGGTGAACGTCTACGCCGTCATCGAGCGGCACCGGCCGACGCTGTTCTACTCGGTGCCGACCAGCTACGCGATGCTCCTCGCGCACGGCCATCCCGAGAGCGGCGCGACGGCCGATTTCGATCTGTCGTCGTTGCGCCTCGCGGTGTCGGCGGGCGAGGCGCTGCCCGCCGCGATCTACGAGCGGTTCAAGCAGCGGTTCGGCGTCGACATCGTCGACGGCATCGGATCGACCGAAGCGCTCCACATGTTCATCTCGAATCGGCCCGGCGCGATTCGTCCCGGCTCGAGCGGGACGATCGTGGACGGCTACGAGGCGCGCATTCTCGACGACTCCGGCGCGCCGGTGCCGCGCGGCGAGATCGGCAACCTGTGGGTGCGGGGCGACTCGACGTGCGCGGCCTACTGGAACCAGCACGAGAAGACGAAGAGCACGATCGAGGGCCACTGGATCCGCACCGGCGACAAGTACTCCGTCGACGGGGACGGCTACTACTGGTACGCCGGCCGCACCGACGACATGCTCAAGGTCGGCGGCCAGTGGGTGAGCCCCGTCGAGGTCGAGAACGCGCTCGTTGCGCACGACGTGGTGCTCGAGTGCGGCGTGATCGGCCGCGAGGATCAGGACGGCCTGATGAAGACGATGGCGTTCGTCGTGCTGCGCGAAGGCGTGCCGGGATCGCCGGAGCTCGCCAGGGAGCTGCAGCAGTTCGTGCGCACGCAGCTCGCCGCCTACAAGCGGCCGCAGTGGGTGGAATTCCTTCCCGAACTGCCGAAGACCGCGACGGGAAAAATCCAGCGCTACCGTCTGCGCGAGATGGCCGCGGCCGCCCGATAGCGCGCGGGCCGACGGCCGCGCACCTGCGACGGCGCCGCACCGAACGTCCGGTGGAACGCCGCCGTGAAGTGGCTGTGGCTCGCGAAGCCCCACAGAAGCGCGACGTCCGTCAGATCTTCTCCCGCGCACACGGCATCGAGCGATCCGAGGAGTCGAAGGCGCGAGCGGTACGCCGTCAGCGTCTCGCCGGTGACGCGCGTGAACGCGCGGCACAGCTGGAACGGCGACAGCTCGACGCGCGCCGCCAGCGGCCGGAGCGGCTGCGCCGCCGCCGGCGCCGCGGCGACGCGCTCGCGGGCGTGCTGCACGGCCTCGAATTCGCGATGGCGCGCGGCCGCCGGCGCGCCGCGGTTCCCGCCGGCGTAGGCACACGCCGCGACGGCGTGGAGCAGGTGCAGTGCCTCTTCCTCGATCGATAAGAGGTCGGCGTCGGCCTTCGACTCGATCCGCCGGAACAACCGATGGTGCCGCAGGTACAGCGCCGCAGGCGCGGAGGTGAACTGGAATCGGAAAGGCGCGTCGGCGTGCCGATCGACGTGCAGCGAATCGAATCGCCGCACCGCGTCGTCAGCGATGTCCTCGGCGAAGGCGATCCACCGGCAGCGATCGCCGCGCTCGCCGACGCGCCAGCGGCGGTACGCGCGGCCGCGGTTGTGAAACGTGATCACCGTCGGATCAGCGACGTACCGAACGCCTGCGTCGTGCTGAATCCACACCGGCGTCTGCGAGAACACGATGCAGTGCGCGGTGGACGGATTGCCGCCGCGGAACGACGGATCGTCGATGCCGCACGAGAACGTGCCGGCGCATGCGACGTCGCTCGCGAAGAGCAGACGCTCGGTCGGCAGCACCCGGGTCAGCACTGTTCGGTGCTCGGGCATCTGTGTGCCGGAACATTATCGCTCGCCTGCAATCCGTTGATAGCGGCGACGCCGCGCAGCGGATTAGCGTGGCGCGATGAAGCTTCCATCCCTTGCGGCCACGATCGCCGCCATCGCCGCGGCGAGCCCGGGGGCGCAAACGCCGGCGACGTCGTCGGCGGCGCGTCCGTGCAGCGCCGCGGAATACCGGCAGTTCGACTTCTGGATCGGCGACTGGGACGTCTTCGATCGCGACGGCGGCCTTGCGGGGCGCAACCGCGTCGAATCGATCGAGGGCGGCTGCGGCGTCCAGGAAAACTGGACGGCGTCCGGCGGTGGAACGGGCCGCAGCATCAACACGTACTCGCCCGGCGACAAGCAGTGGCATCAGTACTGGCTCGGGAGCGGCGGCGGCATCCTCGATCTCGCCGGAACGTTTGCCAACGGCACGCTCACCTACACCGGCATCAGCGCCGGCGCGGGTGGCGCGCGGATCGACAATCGCCTCGAATTCTCGAAGAACGCCGACGGCTCCGTGCGGCAGCTCTGGCGGCAGTCACGCGACGGCGGCAAGACGTGGAGCGTCGCCTTCGACGGCAAGTACGTCCGCGCGGCGGCGCCGCGACGGCAGGGCGTCGTGTACCGCGCGCCCAGCGGCATCACGCTGCGGCTGATGCTCGACGAGAGCAACGTCGGATCCGAAGTGTCGGTCGGCGAGATGACGTTCCCGCCGAATCTCGATTCCGGCGATCACGCGCACAACGCGATCGAGCTGTTCTACGTGCTCGCCGGGGAGCTCGAGCACGTCGTCAACGGACGGAGCGAACGCCTGACGGCGGGAATGACGGGGTGGGTCAAGCCGCCCGACCGCGTGCGGCACAAGACCGGATCAGCGGGCGCCACCGCCGTCGTCGTCTGGGTGCCGGGTCAGGAGGCCCAGCGAATCGTCGCCCGCTGGACTCGCGAACCCTGAGCTCGACGTCGCCCGGTGTAGGAAACAGCAAGCGCCCAGCCCCTAGCCCCCAGCCCTGTCGGTGCGGCGCAGGCCGGCGATCAGGAAGTCGGCGAACACGTCGGCGATCTCCTGCGAGGTCGCCGCGCCCGCCGGATTG
>Ga0075435_100001800_pt1 | contig 13939 bp, 12 predicted proteins | sample RhiMethybrSRZTD4_FD_75302 | JGI IMG/M metagenome (GOLD analysis project Ga0075435, IMG submission 75302) | Populus rhizosphere microbial communities from Tennessee, USA - Rhizosphere MetaG P. TD hybrid SRZTD4 | ecosystem: Host-associated > Plants > Roots > Rhizosphere > Soil | place: USA...
CGGCATGGCGGCGCGACACGTTGGGGTCGTCGACGACGATGTCGCACCCGCTGGAGCGGCCGATGACGGTGACGCCCTGGTCGAGCGACACGTCGCGGCCGTCCCAGAGGAGCACGGCCTGCTCGCGCCGGGGCGGCGGCGTGGGCTCCGGCTCGGGCTCGGGCGTCGGCTCGGGCGCGTAGACCATCGTCGCGCCGGTCAGCGGCGGGTCGGGGATGGGCGGCATCACGGGCGGCACGTCGAGGGGTGCGGCCGGCGGGACGGGGGGCGCCAGCGGCACCTCGGGCGCGGCGACCGTGGCGGAGGCGGGGGGATGCTCGTCGCCGTCGCCTTCCTCGGCGCCGACCGCGATCCCGAACATCCCGACTGTCAGGTCGGGCTCGGACTCGAGCGAGACGACGGGGCGGGTGGCGGTGCTGTAGCCCTCGCGGCGGGCGTGCTCGACCAGGTACTCGGCGAGCTCGTTGCACATCTGCGACTCGTACGCCGCGAACTGCTCGCGGTCGGCCGGGTTCAGGTAGACCGTGTACGAGTTCGGCACGTAGACGCGGTGGATCGAGATCGTGCGGTGATCGTCCATCTCCTTGGCCAGCTTGCGGGCCAGCTCGACGGGTTGCACCGACGATCGGAACGTGCGACCGAAGAGGCCTTCGACAAGGCCCCCGATCCTCCGTTCGATGTCGCGGAAAACGCTCACGGTGGGCAGCCGAGACGGGGTGTGCTCGGGTCAGCCGCCGCGCTTGGGATCTGGTCCGGCGACTGCCCAGACGGCGGGGATTATAGCTGTGAGGGCTGCCGCGATCTCCGTACCCAGGCCGCTCGAACCGCCCGCGATGAGCTGCGGCACGCCGATGACGGCGAGCGCGAAACCGAGGCCCCAGAGCGCGCAGGCCTGGGTCCGCCGCTCGGCCCACCAGGCGAACGGCAGGAGCACGGCGAAGGCGACGATGGCGGCGCAGGTCGCGGCCAGCGCCGGGTCGCGGTCGACGACGTGCAGGTACGCGAACGGGCTGTTGGCGCCGGCCAGCCCGGCCGTGAGCCTTGCGGTCGCCCAGCCCGCGCAGACGGCTGCGACGATCGCGCCCGCTGCAGCCTCCGCCGCTCGCCGCCGTCGCGTCGGCGCGGTCGCGGCGACGAGGACGATTGCCGTCCCCATCCCCACCAACGCCAGCGGGATTGCGGCGAGCGGCGCCAGGCAGCGGCGGCCCGGGTTACGACGTGCGAACCAGATCCAGGCGGCGGCGAGCGCGATCCACACGAGGCCGGCCGCCTCGGCGTAGTTCCAGAACGCAGGCACGGCCACCACCGCGCCGGCGACGAGCGCCGCCAGCGGACGCCGCCACGCCAGCGCCCCCAGGACCACCGCGAGCGGGATCGTCCATGCCGGCGGATACATCGGGAACGCCGTGAGCGTGAACGCCAGCGCGCCGCCGGCCAGGAGCGCCGAGGCCGCCGGGGCGGCCCGCTCGCGGAAGCTCTCGAACGGCAGCGCCAGGCGGCGGCGGACGGGGGCCGCCTCGGGCGCGAAGCCGGGCGCCTCGGTCACGGACGGCACGGCGACCGCGGCGAGCAGCTGGTCGCGCAGGCCGGCGGCGTCGGGGCGGCGGCCGGGATCGGGGTGCATCGCGCGCTCGAGCGTGCGGGAGAGCTCGCGCGGCAGGTCGGGCCGCAGCCGGTGCAGCGGCGCCGCCCGCTCGCTCTGGTTGTCCAGGAGCTCGGACAGGCTGCGGGCGCGGTAGGGGTTGCGCCCGGTCAGCGTGGCGTACAGGGTGAGTCCCGCCGACCACACGTCGGTCGCCCCGGTCGCGCGGCGGCCGGCCGCCTGCTCGGGCGCCATGTAGGACAGCGTGCCCAAGAGGCGCTCGTCGACGGTCGGCTCGCGGGCGTCCTCGTCGCGGGCGATGCCGAAGTCGGTCAGGTGCACCGACCCGTCGTTCGAGACGAGGATGTTGGCCGGCTTCACGTCGCGGTGGACGACCCCGCGCTCGTGCGCGTGCGCCAGTGCGTCACACACGGCGGCGATCGCGCGGACGGCCTGCTCGTCGGAGAGCTCGCTCCTGTCGAAGCGCTCGCCGACGACGAGCTGGGAGATCAGGTAGGCGTGGTCCTCGTCGTGCGCGACCCCGACCACCTCGTGGATGTTCGGGTGGTCGAGCTTCTGCGCCGTGCGGGCCTCGCGGTCGGCGCGCGGGGCGAGGCCCTCCTCGCGGCTGAACACCTTGACCGCCACCGACTCGCCCGACGCGGCGTCGCGGCCCGTGTACACCGACCCGAACCCGCCCCTGCCGAGGACGTCGGTGAGCCGGTAGCGGCCCGCCACGACTCGGCCTTCGAGGTTCGCGGGGTCGGTTGCGGGAGCCGGGTGCGCCACGGGGCAGTGATTGGCCGGAACTGCCTGGATTCCTCCAATTCCGCATCCGGGGGCGGTGGTAGGGTCCGTACGTGCCTCCTGACGACTTCTTCGACGAGGACTGGGAGGAGCCGAGCAGAACCCAGGACACCGCCATCACCCGCCCCTCCGGCGACGGCGAGGAGCGGACGCGTGGCGGTGCGCAGGAGGCGGACACGGGCGTGCGGCCGCGCCAGCCGCGGCCGCCCCAGCGCAAGCGGCCTGCCCGAGGCGGCGGCCGGCGCGGCCCGCAGATGCCGAAGATGCCGAAGCTGCCGGGGCTCTCCGGCTGGGGTGGCGGTGGCGGCGCGGCCTCGCTGCCCGACCTCGAGTACCGCCGCCTGGCCGGGCTCGCGCTCGGCATCATCGCCGTCATCGTCGTGCTCGTGTTCCTCGCGCGCAGCTGTTCCGGGTCGTCGGCCAAGAGCTCGAACGAGAACTACGTCAGCGACCTGACCACGAAGGTGCTGAAGCCGTCCGACGGCGTGGCGCGCAGCTTCCATCAGACGCTCGACCTGCGCGCTGCGAGCCTCACCCAGCTGCAGAAGAGCATCGACACCGACCTCTCGCAGATGCGCTCGATCCGGTCGCAGGCGGCGGCGCTCAAGCCCACCAAGCAGCTCGAGCTCTACCAGCCCGCCCTGCTGCAGGCGCTCCAGCTGCGCGTCACCGGCCTCGACTGCTTCTCCCAGAACCTCAGGGCTGCCTGGAGCCTGAAGACCGCGCGGGCGGCCGGCTCGCAGCTCTACCAGTGCATGGGCCAGCTCCTGTCGTCGGACTATGTCTACGCCGACTTCTTCGCCGACGGGGCGAACGGCGAGCTCAAGAAGCTCGGCGCGGCCGGCGTGCCGACGTCGCAGTTCCTGCGCACCTCCGACCTGGAGCTGATGACCCCCAAGGGCATCGGGCAGGCGATCCAGGCGCTGCATCCGGGCGCCGTCAAGGGTCTGCACGGGACCCAGCTCGTGTCGGTGGTCGCCACGCCGTCCGGGAAGACGCTCGAGCCGGGCCCGCTGAACCGGATCAAGGGCGACAGCCAGCTGGCGTTCGTCGCGACGGTCAAGAACAGCGGCCACTTCACCGAGAACAGCGTGGTGGTCCAGCTGAAGCTGAAGCCGCCGCCCGGCAAGGGCAAGACGATCGTGAAGAAGCAGACGATCTCCCGGATCGCGCCGGGCGCGACGCAGCCCGTCCACTTCGAGGGTCTGTTCGCCTCGACGCAGAGCGCGCCGAACTACTCCACGAACTACACGCTCACCGTGACATCGGAGAAGGTTCCGGGTGAGCACAACACGAGCAACAACGTCCAGAGCTTCACCGTGTTCTTCACACTGTCGTGACGACGGCCGCCGAGGCACGCGACATCGCCATCGGTGCGGCCGCCGCCTCGGCGGTGCTGCTGCTCTGCGTCATCTACCTGTTCGTGACGCTGCGGCGGATGCGCCGCTCGCAGCGGCTGATCGTCGGCACCGACAGCCACGACCTGGTCGAATACGCGATGTCGCTGCTCGCGCGGGTGGAGCACGTGGAGGGTCGCGCAGACGCCATGGAGGCGGCAGCCGCGGCGGTCGGGAAGCGGGTCGATCGCTGCCTGGAGCGGCGTTCGATGCTGCGGTACGATGCGATCGAGGGCGCGGGCGGCAGGCAGTCGGTCACGATCGCGCTGATGGACGCCTCCCGGTCGGGCCTGATCCTGTCGGCAATCCAGGGGCGTGACTATGCCCGCATCTACGTCAAGGAGATCCGCGACGGCCTCTCAGACGTCGAGCTCTCGCCGGAGGAGATGCGGGCGCTCGAGCAGGCCTCGGCCTGAGGCGACCCCGTGAGCGAGGTCGTCGTGCGGGAGGGCCGCGCCGGCGACGGGCCGGCGCTGCGGCGGCTGCTGGCCGAGGCCATGGGCGAGCCCGACACCGACGCGATCGCCCCGGACGACCCGGGCGACGTGGTGTTCGTGGCCGAGCTGGGCGGCCATCCGGCCGGGTACGCGGCGGCCCGGGTCGACGGGGGCGTGCTCGTCGTCGACCGGGTGATGGTGGCGCCCGCCGATCGCGGCAGGCACGTCGGCCACCGCCTGCTCGACTGGCTCGAGGGCTACGGCGTGAGCCGCGGCCTTCTGCGCGTGCGCATCGCCGTGGAGCGCGAGAACCGGGCGGCGCGGGAGTTCTATACCCGTCGCGGATACGCGGCGTGCGACCAGGGGGTCGAGCGCGACCTGCCGCACGTCTAGCCTGATCCTGTAGCGTCCACCGCCATGGCCAAGATCCGACTGATCCCGCAGACGCGCGAGTTCTACACGCTGTTCGACCGCGCCGCCCAGAATCTCGTCGCCACTGCGCAGCTCCTGCTCGACCTGCTCGAGCACTACCCCGACCGGCGCGACCTGGTCGACCAGATCAAGGACCGCGAGCACGAGGGCGACGCCGTCACGCACGAGATCGTCCAGCTCGTGAACAAGACCTTCGTGACGCCCATCGACGGCGAGGACATCTACGACCTCGCGACGGCGCTCGACGACGTCTGCGACTTCATGGACCAGGTGGCCGACGAGCTCAACCTGTACGGCGTCGACGAGGTGCCGCCGGAGGCGATCGAGCAGGCCGGCGTCATCGTCAAGGCGGTCGCCAAGCTCGCGGACGCGATCGCCTGCCTGGACGGCCTGAAGGACGTGAGCAGCACGCTCGTCGACATCCACACGCTCGAGGACGACGGCGACCGCATCGTCCGCGGCGCGACGGCGCGCCTGTTCCGCGACGGCCACGATCCGCTGGTCGTGATCAGGTGGAAGGACATCCACGAGCACCTGGAGCAGGCGGTCGACAGCTGTGAGCGGTCCGCCCACGTGCTCGAGAGCATCTACCTGAAGAACCGTTGAGCGACGCCGCCCTGGTCGTGATCGTGGCGATCGCCCTCGCCTTCGATTTCACGAACGGCTTCCACGACACGGCCAACGCGGTGGCGACGTCCGTGTCGACCCGGGCGCTGTCGCCCCGGATCGCCGTGCTGATCGCGGCCATCATGAACTTCGTGGGCGCGTTCAGCTCCACGAAGGTGGCGAAGACGGTGGGCGGCGGCCTGATCAACACCTCGCCGGGGTTCGTGACCGCCCACCTGCTCTTCGCGGCGCTGGCGGGCGCCATCATCTGGAACCTGATCACCTGGCGGCTCGGGCTGCCGTCCTCGTCGACGCACGCGCTGATCGGCGGCCTGCTGGGCGCGGCACTGGCCCGCGGCGGCCAGAACCCGGTCGACTGGTCGAACCTGTGGCACAAGACCATCGTCCCCGGCATCGCCAGCCCCATCATCGGCTTCGTGCTGGCGGGCCTCGTCATGGTCGCGATCCTGTGGGCGTTCGTGCGCGTGCGCCCGGGCCCGCTCAACCGCGGGTTTCGCATTCTCCAGATCGCCTCGGGCAGCTTCCTGGCCTTTGCCCACGGCACGAACGACGCGCAGAAGACGATGGGCGTGATCGCGCTCGCGCTCTACGCGGCCGGCCACTCGAGCTCGCCGGCGAACATCCCCGACTGGGTGATCGCCTCGGCGGCGGTGTCGATGGCGCTCGGCACCTACATCGGCGGCTGGCGGATCATGCGGACGATGGGGACGCGCATCTTCAAGCTGCGCCCGCCGCAGGGCTTCGCCGCCCAGGCGACGGCGAGCTCCGTGCTCTACACGGTCGCCACCAAGTACGGGTTCCCGGTCTCGACGACCCATGTCATCTCGGGGTCGGTCATGGGCGCCGGCGCCACCACCAAGATGTCGGCGGTGCGCTGGGGCGTCGCGGCCGACATCGTCGCCGCCTGGGTGCTCACGATCCCGGCGGCGGCGGTCGTCGCGGCCGCGCTGTACGGCCTGCTCAACCTCGTGTTCTGAACGCCCGGACCTCCAGAAAGTGGGAGAACGGAATACCCCGTTGCGGGGATGGTGCCGGACCGCACGCACGGGTTAGGCTCTCGGCTCATGGGCGATGTGGGCACCTCCTTGACTGTTGCGCTGGCCGCTGCGCGACATGAGGCGATCGAAGGGGAGACGACCGAGGGCGATGCGACCGCCTGCCGCGTGCTCGGCGAGCTCCTCGCCCTCGACGCGGCCTGGATCCTCGACGCCGGCGGACCGCCCGCCGTCGTCCTCGCCCGGTGGGAGCGGCAGGGCCTGCGCCCGCACCGGCTCGGGGCGGCCCGGATCGCGTCGCTCCTGTCCGAGTGCCCCGGCGGCTGCACGGGCCGCCGCGACGGCCGCTACGCCGTCATCGTCGCCCCGATCGAGGCGGGCGGCGAGCGGATCGGAACCCTGGTCGGGTCGGTGCGCTCCGCACACGAGTTCTCCGCCGCCGAGCTGGCCGCCGCCGAGCTGATCGCCGCCGGTGCCGCGGCCGGCCTGGCGGCGCCCGTCACCCCGCCGCCCCCGCGCCCGAACGGCGCCGCCATGCGGCCGCTGGAGCACCTCGAGATGCTCCACTCGCTCTCCGTCCGGCTGGCCCGGGCCCACAGCGAGCGCGAGGTCGGCGAGGCCGTCGTCACCGAGCTGACGACGCTGATCGACCACCACGCCTGCCGCTTCTATCTCATCTCCGACGGCGGCGACGTCGTCGTGCCGGTCGCCCACGAAGGCGTGATCGCCGAGTACGAGGACGACCGCACCGCCGACCTGGTGTGCCGCGTCGGCGAGGGCGTTGCCGGCCGGGCGGTCGTGGACGCCCGCGCCCGCCGCATCCCGGACGCGGCGATCGACGACTACGCCGTCGACGTGCCCGGCAGCGATCCGATCGACGAGTCGATGATCGTGGCCCCGATGCTCTCGGACGGCGAGCCGATCGGGGCGATCGTGCTCTCCAAGCTCGGCCTCGACCAGTTCGACGACACCGACCTGCACGTGCTCGAGGTCGTGGCCGGCAAGGCCGCCGCGGCCTGCGAGAACGTCCGCCTGTACGCCGGCATGCGCGAGGCGGCCGAGGTGTCCGAGGCGCTGCTCGACCTCGGCGCCGCGCTGGCGCTCCAGGGCAGCGTCGACGCGGTCGCCGAGATGCTGACGCGGGCCGTCGACCGGCTGGTCGAGTCGGCGGCGATCTCGGTGTGGATGCGCTCCGGCGCCGAGATGACCCTTGCCGCGCATACCGGCTACACGCCGGCCGAGGTGCGACGGCTGACCGCGGCGGCCGTGACCGTCGACGACGAGCTCTTCGCCGGGAACCTCGACTCGCGCGCCATCACCGTCTGCCCGCCCGAGCGCGCGGGCGCCCTCGCGACCCACCTGGACGCGGTCGCGCCGGGCACGACGTTCGCGGTCGTCCCGGTGGGCGAGCGGGCCGCGAACCGGGCGGCGATCGTGGTGCAGCGCGGCAGCCGCCGCGGCGCGCCCGACCGCCGGGACGAGACGATGCTGCTCGGCATCGCTGACCAGGCGCTGCTGGCGATGGTGAACCGGGCCCTGTATGCCGAGCTCGAGGAGTCGTTCCTGGCCACCGTGGCGGCCCTCGGGACGGCCCTCGGCACCAAGGACGAGTACACGAGCGACCACGCCCAGGCCCTGGTCGGCCTGACGACGGGTGTCGCCCGGCGGCTGGCGGTCGCCGGCTCCGAGCTGCGCGACATCACCGTCGCCGCGGCGCTGCACGACGTCGGCAAGATCGGCGTGCCGGCGGCGATCCTGACGAAGCCGGGCCCGCTCACCGTCGAGGAGTGGGCGGTCATGCGCCGCCACCCCGAGCTGGGCGGGAAGATCATGGAGCCGGTGCCGGCGCTCGACGGCGCGCGCAGGCTCGTGGTCGCCTGCCACGAGCACTGGGACGGCAGCGGCTACCCGCACGGCCTGGAGGGCGACGAGATCCCGATCGGCGCCCGCATCATCCTGGCCTGCGACGCCTTCCACGCCATGACATCCGACCGCGTCTACCGCGCCGCGATGCCCGTCGCCGACGCCGTCGCCGAGCTGCGCCGCTGCGCCGGCACGCACTTCGACCCCGAGGTTGCGGCCGCGCTCATCGACGTGGTCTCCGAGCCCGCCTGATCCGCATCTAGGATCGTCTCATGGAAGTGCGGCGGGTGCCGGCCGACGCCGGCGCGGCCAGGCTGCTGATGGCCGAGTACATGGACGAGATCGAGCGCCGGCTGGGCGGCCCGTTCGACCACGCCCGCTACCCCGACCCGGCGCCGGCCGAGCTGGAGCCGCCGGACGGGCTGCTGCTCGTCGCCTTCGACGGCGACGACCCGGTGGCCTGCGGGGCGGTGCGGGTGATCGGCGCGGGCGTGGCCGAGATCAAGCGCATGTACGTCGCCCCCCGTGCCCGCGGGCAGGGCCTGGGCCGGACGCTGCTCGGCGAGCTCGAGCGCGGCGCCGCCCAGCTCGGCTGCCGCACCGTCCGCCTCGACACCATGGCGCAGATGGCCGAGGCGGGCGCGCTCTACCGCAGCGCCGGCTACGAGCCGATCGCCGACTACAACGGCAACCCGCTCGCGACGGTCTGGATGGAGCGCGCCCTCCCCGGTGAATAACCGGTGCCAGGCACCGTGTATTCATGCTTAGGCCGGCGTCTGCGTCTCCAGCCGGCCCTGGTCGTGCGCCTCGCGGACGTGCTTGCGCCCGTCGCGTGTGAGCATCGACTGCAGGATCGCGACGCCGCCCCGGTTGATCCGCACCTCCGAGTCGCGCATCTCGCCGACGATCCGGATGCGGCGCCCCTCGGCCGCGGCCGTGCCGGTCCAGTCCTTCACCCGGCCGCGGCCGACCCGGCGCAGGTCGTCCGCGTCGACGATCGCGCCGTCCGGGACGAGCAGCTTGAGGGTCGAGCGGTTGAGGTCGACCGCGATCTCGACCTCGCCCTCGGGGATCTCGGGCAGCAGCAGGTCGAGCACGATGCTCGAGCTGGACGCCCGGACGTCGAACCGGCGGGCGGTCGTCCATGGGCCGGTGCGGCGGATGGAGTCGTTGTGGGCTCGGATGTTCTCGATGGTCATGGGGTCTCCCTTCGTGAGATTCCGCATAGTATCTAGGATACTAGTTAGAGTCAAACTAGATCCGATCCGACCACTATGCTTCGCTCTCGATGCCCGGCCGGACCCCCGCCTCCCCGCTCGCCCTGGCGGTGCTCAGCCTGCTCGAGGTGGGCCCGCTGCACCCGTACGGCCTCCAGCGCCTGATCCGGCTGTGGGGCAAGGACACGGTCGTCAACGTGGCCCAGCGGGCCAGCCTGTACAAGACGATCGCGCGTCTCGAGAAGGCCGGCCTGATCGCGGTGCGGCACACGGAGCGCGACCAGCGCTTCCCCGAGCGGACGGTCTATGAGCTCACCGACGCGGGCCGCCGCCAGGGCCGTGAGTGGCTGGAGGAGATGGTGTCGACGCCGCGCAACGAGTTTCCCCGGTTCCCGGCTGCGCTCTCCTTCGCGATGCTGCTCGGCCCCGGCGACCTGCTGACGCTGCTCGAGCGCCGCGCCGACGCGCTGCGTGAGCAGGTGGCGGCGCTCGACCGCGAGCTGGCCGACTACGGCCACCTGCCCCGCGTCACCCTGATCGAGTCGGAGTACCAGTGCGCCGTGGTCGCCGCCGAGCTGGCCTGGGTCGACGCGGTGGTCGCCGACCTGCGCTCCGGCGAGCTCACCTGGAGCGCGGAGGAGCTGGCGAGCCTGGCCGCCGCCGACGCAGGCGAGGGCGAGGGCTAGCTGGCCTCCGCCGCGTTGCGCTCCCACTCGCGATAGAGGTAGGCGATCTCCTCCTGGAGTCGCTGGTGCTCGCGGCCGTCGTCGACGAGCGCCGCGTCGTCGGCGTAGCCGTCCGGCTGTGAGAGCCGGGCCTCGATGGCCCCGAGCCGCTCCTCGGCCGCCGCGATCTCGCTCTCGAGGCGGCGGGCCTCGCGGGCGGCCCGCTGCGACGGGCGCCGGGCCGGCCGGTTCCCCGCCGCCTTGCGCTCCTGCGCGGGCGCTGCGGCGGCCTTCGGCTTCGCGGCTTTCGCCGGTTTCGGGGTGGGAGCCTGCTCGCGCGGCCGGGCAGCCTCCGTGGCGCGGGCGTAGTCGCCGAACGCGCCCTCGCGGGCGACGACGCGGCCGTCCTCGATGGCGAGGGTGCTGGTCGCCAGGGCCTCGATCAGCGCGCGGTCGTGCGAGACCAAGAGGAGCGTGCCCGGGAAGCCCAGGAGCGCGTCCTCGAGCGCCTCCCGGCTCTCGATGTCGAGGTGGTTCGTCGGCTCGTCCAGGACGAGGAAGTTCGCGCCCGAGACGACGGTGCGGGCGAGCGCCAGCCGCCGCCGCTCGCCGCCGGAGAGCGCGGACACCGGCTTCTCGACCTCCTCGCCGGAGAAGAGGAAGAGCCCGAGCAGGTCGCGCGCGGCCGGTCCCGTCAGGCCGGTGCCCGACGTGATCGCGTCGAGCGCGCGGTAGGCGTCGGGCAGCTCGAGCGACTGCTGCGAGTAGTAGCCGGGCTCCGTGCCGTGGCCGAGCCGGATCTTGCCGGCGGCGGCCTCGCGGCGGCCGAGGAGCGTCTCGATCAGGGTCGTCTTGCCCGCGCCGTTGGGGCCGATCAGGGCGACCCGCTGGCCGCGCTCGATGGCGAAGTCCGCGCCCTTGACGAGCGTGCGCCCGGCGACGGCGACGTCGAGCCCCTCCACCTCGACGACGATCCGGCCGCTGCGCTTCGGCGCGGGGAAGCGGAAGCCGAGCGTGCGCTGCGTCGTCGGCCGGTCGATCCGCTCGATCCGGGCCATCGCCTTCAGCTTGCTCTGGGCCTGGCGCGACTTCGTCCCGTAGCGGAAACGGTCGACGAAGCGCTGCAGATGGGCCAGCTCCTCCTGCTGGCGCTCGAAGGCGTCGGCCTGGGCTGCCAGCCGCTCGGCCTTGAGCCGGCGCCAGTGCGAGTAGCCGCCCTTGTCGAAGCGGCCCTTGCCACGGTCGATCTCGAGCACCCCGGTCGCCACCGCCTCCAGGAACCAGCGGTCGTGCGAGACGAAGACGACGCCCGCGTCGAGCCCGTCGAGGTGCTCCTCGAGCCACTCGATCGCGTCGGTGTCGAGGTGGTTGGTGGGCTCGTCGAGCAGGAGCAGCTGCGGCTCGGCCGCGAGCGCCCTGGTGAGCGACGCGCGCGTGAGCTCACCCCCGGAGAACGTCCGCAACGGCCGGTCGAGGTCGGCGGGGGTGAAGCCGAGGCCGCGCGAGACGGCCTCCAGCCGGGCCCGCCAAGCGTAGCCGCCGGCCCGCTCGAACGCCCGCTGGGCGGCGTCGTAGCGGCCCATCACGGCGCCGCCGGTCTCTCCGGCGGCCATCCGCTTCTCGAGCTCGGCCAGCTCCGCCTCCAAGCGGCGGGCGTCGGCCGCGCCGGCGCCGACGTACTCGCCCAGGGTCAGGTCGCCGGCGAGCGGGGGGCGCTGGTCGTGGAGCGCCACCCGGGTGCCCGCCGGGAGCGAGATCTCGCCCCTGTCCGGCTCGAGCTCGCCCGCCAGGATGCGCAGGAGGGTCGTCTTCCCGGCGCCGTTTCGCCCCACCAGCGCGACCCGGTCGCGGGGACGGACGATGGCGGACACGTCGGAGAGGATCTCGTCCGCTCCGAAGGACAGTGCGACGCTCGAGACGTGCAGGGTCACTCCCGTATCATGACCGCGATGATCGGGCTCTTCTCCACCTGCCTGGGCGATGCCGTGCATCCCCGGGTGGTGCGGGACGCGCGCCGGGTGCTGGAGGCGGCGGGGGCCTCGCCGGCGCCGATCGCGGGGGCGACGTGCTGCGGCCAGCCGGCCTGGAACGGCGGCTTCGTGGCGGATGCGCGCCGGGTCGCCCGCCGCACGCTGCGGGCGGTGGCCGAGCTCGACGCGGTCGTCGTCCCGTCGGGATCGTGCGCCGCGATGATGCGGCTGCACTGGACGCAGCTGTTCGCGGGCGACCGCGACGCCGCCCTGGCGGCCCGGGTCGGTCCGCGCGTCTTCGAGCTCTCGCAGTACCTGGTGGAGGAGCTCGGCGCGCCGCCGATCGGGTCGCACACGGGCCGGGCCGTCGCCTACCACGACTCCTGCCACATGCTGCGCGAGCTGCGCCTGCACGATCCACCCCGGCGCCTGCTCTCGGCCGTCGCCGACCTGCACGAGCTGCCCCGCAGCGACCGCTGCTGCGGCTTCGGGGGCGCATTTGCGGTGCGCTACCCGGACGTCTCGACCGCGATGGCCGACGACAAGCTCGCGACCGCGCAGGCGGCGGGCGCCGAGACGGTCGTGAGCGCCGATCCCGGCTGCATCATGCACATCGAGGGCCGCGCCTCGCGCACCGGCGCGCCCGTCAGGGTCGTCCACCTGGCGAGCGTGCTGGCGGACGCCCTGTGAGCGGGTTCGCACGGCGGTCGGCGGCGGCGCTGGCCGATCCGGTCCGGCACGAGAACGTGCGCCGTTTTTCCGAGCGGGCGCACGACCACCGCACGGAGTCGGTGGCCAGGGTCGACTTCGAGGCGCTGCGGGACGCCGGCGAGCGCATCCGCTCCAGGTCGGTCGCCGAGATGCCGGCGCTGATCGACGAGTTCCAGGCCAACCTGGAGCGGGCCGGGGCGATCGTGCACCGGGCGCCGACAGGCGCGGACGCGGCGGACTACATCTCCGGGGTGGTCGCCCGCCATGGCCGCGAGGTCGTGAAGGGCAAGTCGATGGCGGCCGAGGAGATCGGCCTGAACGAGCGCCTGGCCGCGGACGGCGTCGACGTCGTCGAGACCGATCTCGGCGAGTTCATCGTCCAGACGGCCGGCGAGCCGCCGGAGCACATCATCATCCCGGCGATCCACAAGACCCGCGCCGACGTGCGCGCGCTGTTCGAGCCGCTGGCCGGGCATCCGATCGGCGACGAGCCGGCCGCCCTTGCCGACTTCGCCCGCGCGCACCTGCGGGAGCGGTTCCTGCGCGCCCCGGTCGGCATCACCGGCGTCAACTTCGGCGTCGCCGAGACCGGGACGGTCGTGATCGTCGAGAACGAGGGCAACGGCCGCATGTGCTCGGGCGTGCCGAACGTGCACATCGCGGTGATGGGGATGGAGCGGGTCGTGCCGCGGCTGGCCGACCTGGGGACGCTGCTCCCGCTCCTCGTCCGCTCGGGCACCGGCCAGAAGATCACCTCGTACGTCTCGATGATCGGCGGCCCGCGCCGCGGCGACGAGGCCGACGGCCCCGACGAGCTGCATGTCGTGATCCTCGACAACGGTCGCACGCGCGTGCGCGAGACGGAATACGCGCCCGTGCTGCGGTGCATCCGCTGCGGCGCCTGCCAGAACGTCTGCCCGGTCTACCGGCACATCGGCGGCACGGCCTACGGCTGGGTGTACGGCGGCCCGATCGGCGCCGTGCTCTCGCCGCTCCTGCACCCGCAGGGCGGGCTCGACGAGCTCTCCCAGGCCTCGTCGCTGTGCGCCGCCTGCGATGACGTGTGCCCGGTGCGGATCCCGCTCCACGACCTCCTGATCGGCCTGCGCCGCGACCGCGCGCGGACGTCGGCGGGGGCGATGGAGAAGCTGGCGTTCCGGCTCTGGAGCCTGGCCTGGAGCCGGCCGTGGCTGTACCGGGCCTCGACCCGCGCGGCCCGCCGCATCCCCGTGAAAA
>Ga0075435_100001801_pt1 | contig 13935 bp, 13 predicted proteins | sample RhiMethybrSRZTD4_FD_75302 | JGI IMG/M metagenome (GOLD analysis project Ga0075435, IMG submission 75302) | Populus rhizosphere microbial communities from Tennessee, USA - Rhizosphere MetaG P. TD hybrid SRZTD4 | ecosystem: Host-associated > Plants > Roots > Rhizosphere > Soil | place: USA...
ATTCGCTCTCGGTCGGCTCCACCATCAGCGTGCCAGGGACCGGGAACGAGACGGTCGGCGCGTGAAAGCCGTAGTCCATGAGCCGCTTGGCGACGTCGCCTTCCTCGATGCCGCTCGCCTGCTTCAGCGGACGGAGATCGAAGATCATCTCGTGCGCGACGCGGCCGTTGCGCCGCGTGTACAGCACCGGATAGTGCTTCTCGAGCCGCGACTTGATGTAGTTCGCGTTGAGGATCGCGAACCGCGTCGCGTTCGTCATCCCGTCGCACCCGAGCATCTTCATGTACGCGTACGAAATCAGCAGGATGCTCGCGCTGCCCCACGGCGCGGCCGACACCGCGTGAATCGCGTGATGGCCTCCCGTCTTCACGAGCGGATGGCCCGGCAGATACGGCGCAAGGTGCGCCGCGACGGCAATCGGTCCCATCCCCGGACCGCCTCCACCGTGTGGAATGCTGAACGTCTTGTGCAGGTTGATGTGACACACGTCGGCGCCGATCGCCGCCGGGCTCGTCAATCCGACCTGCGCGTTCATGTTCGCGCCGTCCATGTAGACCTGGCCGCCGTGCTGATGAACGATCGAGCACACGTCCTGGATCCGCTCTTCGAACACGCCGTGCGTCGACGGATAGGTGACCATCAACGCCGACAGTCGCTCGCGGTGCTCTCTCGCCTTCTTCTCCAGATCGTCGACGTCGATGTTTCCTTCGCTCGTGCTCGCCACGACGACGACGCGCATGCCGGCCATGACAGCGCTCGCCGGATTCGTGCCGTGCGCCGAGGCCGGAATCAGCACGACATCGCGGGCGGTCTCCCCGCGATCCCGGTGGTACGCGCGGATGACCATCAGCCCCGCGAACTCGCCCTGCGCGCCCGAATTGGGCTGCAGCGAGACCGCCGGCAGACCGGTGATGGCCGCCAGCATCTCTTCGAGCTCGCGGAACACGTCGAGATAGCCGGAGGTCTGCTCGACCGGCGCGAACGGATGGATGTCGTTGAACTCCGGCCACGTGATCGGCAGCATCTCCGATGCCGCGTTCAGCTTCATCGTGCAGGATCCCAGCGGAATCATCGAAGTGTCGAGGCCGATGTCCTTCCGTTCGAGATTGCGGATGTAGCGCATCATCTCGGTTTCGGAGTGATGCTGGTTGAACACGGGATGCGTGAGGAACTCCGACGTGCGGCGGAGGTGCGTCGGGTACGACACATCGGCAGACGTAATGTTCCCCGCGCCGAGCCGCGACGGCGCCGCCTTTCCCAGCGCTGCCGCGAACGCCCCGACGATGTTCCGGACATCGTCCATCGTCGTCGTCTCGTCGAGCGCGAGGTGGACGGTGTTGTCGCGGCGATACCCGAGATTGATCTTTGCGACCGTGGCGGAATCCTTCAGCTGACTAACGGTTTGAGCGGCGCCGGGCAGCTCGAATCGCACGGTGTCGAAGTAGGCGTCGTTCAGCTGCCGGCAGCCGAGCGCCTCGAGCTCTCGGGCAACGAGTGTCGCCTGTGCGTGGACGCGCGTGGCAATTCGCGTGAGGCCGCGCGGTCCGTGATAGACCGCGTAGAATCCCGCGATGTTCGCCAGCAGCGCCTGCGCCGTGCAGATGTTCGAGGTCGCCTTCTCGCGGCGGATGTGCTGCTCGCGCGTCTGCAGCGCCATTCGAAACGCCGTGCCGCCCTGCGCGTCGATCGACACGCCGATGATTCGTCCCGGCGCCTGCCTGATATGACGCTCCAGCGTGGCGAAGAACGCGGCGTGCGGTCCGCCGTACCCGAGCGGGACGCCGAATCGCTGTGAGTTTCCGAACACGACGTCGGCACCCATCTCACCCGGCGGCGTCAGCAACACGCAGCTGAGGAGATCCGTGCCGACGGCGACGGCGATGCCGGCCCGCTTCGCGCCGGCGATGAAGTCGCGAAGATCGTGCACGCGCCCGCCTTCATCCGGCGTCTGCACCAGCGCGGCGAACACGCGATCGCCGAGGTGCGCGCGAGTGAAGTCGCCGGTGACCACTTCGATCCCGAGCGGTTCTGCGCGCGCCTTCACGACTTCGATCGTCTGCGGAAAACACGTGTCGGCGACGAAAAACTGCGGCGGACCGACGATGCTCTCGATGCGGCGCGTCTGCACTCGGTGCAGCATCGTCATCGCCTCACCCGCGGCCGTCGCTTCGTCCAGCAGCGACGCGTTCGCAACCTCCATCCCCGTCAGATCGCGCACCATCGTCTGAAAGTTGAGGAGCGCTTCGAGACGGCCCTGCGCGATCTCGGCCTGATACGGAGTGTAAGGCGTGTACCAGCCGGGGTTCTCGAGCACGTTGCGGAGAATGACGCTCGGCGTGACGCAGTCGTAGTAGCCGAGGCCGATGAACGATCGGAACACCTGGTTCTTGTCGGCGATGCGACGCAGGCCGCGCAGGAACTCGTACTCGCTGACGCCGTCCGGCAGATTGAGCGGCTCGTCGAGGCGGATTCGCTGCGGTATGGTTTCGTCCATCAGCGCGTCCAGCGAAGGCACCCCGATGACCTTCAGCATCGCGTCGCGTTCGTCTCGGTCGGGTCCTATGTGGCGGGTTTCGAAGGCTTCGAATTCGAACGGGTTCATTTAATCAGGTCTTGGTACTGCGCCGCGTCGAGCAGCGCGCCGGCTTCGCCGGGATTGGTGAGCTTGACGACGATCATCCAGTTGCTGTGCGGATCGGCGTTCACGACCTCGGGCTTCTCCTTGAGCGAGGTGTTCACTTCGACCACCTGACCGCTGACCGGAGCGTAGAGCTCGGACACCGCCTTCACCGATTCAATCGTTCCGAACGACTGACCCTGCTTCAGCGTCGCACCGACATCGGGCAGCTCCACGTAGACGACGTCGCCAAGCTGCTGCTGTGCGTAGTCGGTGATCCCGACCTTGCCGCGATCGCCCGAGAGCTCGACCCATTCGTGATCCTTCGTGTACTTGAAGCCGGCCGGATACGACGCCATCGCAGCTCCTATCGCGCTCGTTTGTAGAAAGGCATCGGCACGACGCGCGCGCGCGCGCTCCGCCCGCGGATATTCACATCGAACTCGGTGCCCACTGCCGTGTGCGCGATCGGCAGATAGGCCATGCCGATCGCCTTTTTCAAGTACGGTGTCTGTGTGCCGCTCGTGACGACGCCGACGTTCCTGCCGTCGATGGACGCGGGATACCCCTGGCGAGCGATGCCGCGATCCACCATCTCGAAGCCGACGATCTTCTGCTTCACGCCGTTCGCTTTTTGATCCCGCAGCGCCGCGGCGCCAATGAAGTCGTCCTTCTTCCAGCCGACGATCCATCCGAGATCCGCTTCGAGAGCGCTGCGGGTCTCGTCGATGTCGTTGCCGTGCAGGCGCATGGCGGCCTCGAGGCGCAGCGTGTCGCGGGCACCAAGGCCGCACGGGATGACGTCGGCAGCGCGGCCCGATTCGAGAAGCGCCTGCCACACGCGATCGGCCGATTGCGGCGGCACGAAGATCTCGAAGCCGTCCTCGCCCGTGTAGCCGGTTCTCGAGATCGTGGCGCGAACGCTGGCCACCTCGCCGTGCGCGAACCAGTAATACTTCAGCGCGCCTAACTCGACGCCCGTGAGCGGCTGGGCGACTTCCAACGCCGCCGGACCCTGCACCGCAATGAGCGCATACCGCGAGCTGGCATCGACGGCGACCGCGTCGCCCGCCGGCTTGATCTGCTCCGCAATCCACTCGTAGTCGTGCCGGATGTGCGATGCATTGACGACGAGCAGAAAATGCGCGGGCGCCAGACGATACACGAGGAGATCGTCGATGAACGTTCCCTGAGGCGTGAGCAGCCCGGAGTACTGCGCCTGCCCGACTGCCAGCTTCGCGGCGTCGTTGCACGAAAGGCGCTGGACGGCCGCCAGCGCGTCCTTGCCGGCGATTTCAATCTGCCCCATGTGGCTGACGTCGAACACGCCGGCGCGCGTCCGCACAGCCATGTGCTCGGCGACGATGCCCGAATACTCCACGGGCATGTCCCATCCGCAAAACGGAACCATCTTCGCGCCGGATGCGCGATGCCGGGCGTTCAGCGGCGTTTTCTTCAGGGGTGCTTCGGTGGCCTGTTCCATCAAGGGAGTCGCGTGTGAGCGGAACAGGTAACGGTACTATGCGCGTTCCGGGCCGGTCAAGAATTGGAACGCTGCGCACGAACGCCGAACGGCGCGGCCTGCGACACGCGCGCCGGCCCATCGAAGAGCGCGGCCGTGCCGCCGCGCTCTCCAGCTTGCCGGCGATTACTTGCTCGTGCGACGGGCGAGCGGCGCCTTCGTAACCAACCACGCGGCCATGGCCCCAACGACCGAACTGACCGTGATGAGCCCTGCGCCAATGACGATCGCGAGCGGGAACAAATTGCCGGGTCCACCCGGACTCGTGAACAAGACGATCGTCATCACGACCACCGCTCCCGCGGCAACGTAACCGGCGCCGCGAACCGCCTGGTCCGGCCGATGACGTGCGCCGGCCAGTGCGACCACGAGGTTGACGACCAGGAACGCGACGGACGTGAACGCCACGGCGCTCGTCGAATTCATGAACCACGGCGTGTAGGCGTCGCTCGTTCCAGGACTGCCGGGCGTTGCACCCCCGGCGCTTCCGCCCCCCGCGAACCACGCGTGCCATCGCGCCACGATGACGAGGTGCGCCGCGAGAAACGTGATCGCACCCACGAACAGACGTGTCCACACCATCATGTTGCGGCCTCCTCGTGCGTCGGCCCACGCGGGCCTGAAAGGCCACTCGGTTTACGCGTCACCCGGATTCCAGCTATCACCGCCGACAAGGAAACAATCGACGACGAACGCGTTGCAGAGGTCGCATTTCCAACTGGTCCAGAGCATCCACCACGTCTTCGACGTGCAGCCGAATTTCGCGTAGCAGTAGTCGTGAATGTCGCAGCACATGCGATATACGGTGCCATCGAGCCAGTGCAACCCATCGCACCCGGCTTCGTTCGCATGCAACGTCGGCACGAAGAAGTTCGTGAGCGCGTCCGTCCAGCTCTCGCGTCCGCACCCGTCCCGGCGCGCCACGAAGCCGTTCGCGTTGATCAAGGTCTGGAAATGGTGAAACGCGATCATCTGGAGGTTCAGCCACTGCATGTCGGGCGTGAACGGCCATCCGCCGTGAACCGGCTGGAGATGCTCCGGACCAATCCACCCTTTCGTGAGACCCGGAATATCCCACGCGAACACACGATCGCGCTCGAACCACAACGCGATTCCTGCCGCGACGCCATCTTTCGTCAACTCTCCTTTGAGCACGGCACCGTGCGCGAATCGGCCTTTCGCCAGCTCGATTCGGCCAATGGACTTTCGGGTGACGACAGCCTTGAGGCCATTCACCCACGTCGTCTCCAGCGCGTGCGGCTCGTACGGAGGCTCCACGCGCCGCGATCGAATGAGTCCTCCCTTCCATTCGAGGTTTGCCGTTCCGCCTTTCCACAATTCGTACGCCTGCCGCGCCGACCAATCGAGCGTCGGACGTTCGCCGCTATCGTTCAGCGCGAGCAGTGATTGTCCGCCGCCGGGTGCATACTGCACGGTCTTCGTCGTGGCGGACGCCTTCGCGAGATCGTTTCCGTGCAAATCACGTACGGTGGCATGGACCTCGCCGGCCAAGCCCCGAGCCGCGACGACCGTTGCGTCGGCGAATCGCGCGGTAACCTGCTGCGTCTGGCCTTCGAACCAGTAGTACGTGTCCCCTTTCTTTCCCGGATCCCCCGCGACACGCGTCCCTGGCGGTGCGGTTCGAACCGCTCCGCTGCCGCTCTGCGGCGGAGCGCTTGCGCGAGCTGCCGCGCCGCGCCACGACATCGTCGACCACGCTGCGAGGAGCAACAGCAAGCACGCCGCCCCCGTTGTGACCCGCTGGCCCCACGTCTTCCCCCTGTGCGCCATAACCGCCCCCGAACTGCGACCGCCCGGTCGATCGCGTGCATCGGTCGGCGTGTGACCTCACAGCAAGTACCGCGTCCGTGCTGCCCTGTCTCGCAAACCCGTTTCGCCGGAGACACCCGGCGTCCCCCTGTCACCGCGATTCTCAGGTTCGCTGCGTTGTCGTCGCAATCAGGGTTCCTGAGCCCGCGCGCGCGTCCGCATCTTCACCGTGCCCGTGTTCCTCCATGCAAGCCGCTTCACCGCACGCGTGATCTTCCGACCGCGCACGCTCGGTGACGATCGATGCGTCTTCTTGGTCCTCGCGGTCCACGTCGTAGAACGGCGCGCGCAGGTATGCCTGCAGCGTGTGATACGTGATGCCGAGGACCCGGCACGCCGCGCGCTTATTGCCTCCGCAGCGAGAGACGACGAGCCGGATGTACCGGCAGGCCCACAAGCGCAAGGTCTCGTTCCGTTTCAGCGATGGTCCGAGCGCAGTCGAGTACGCGCCTCGCACTTGCGAGGGAAGATCCTCGAGCTCGATGACATCGTGCTCGACGAGCGCGACCGCCCGCTCCATCATGCGTTCGAGCTCGCGAACGTTTCCTGGCCAGTCGTACGTGGTGAGCGCGTCCGCTGCCGCGGCCGTGAGCTGCAGCGGCCTGCCGACGCGATGCCGATCGAGAAAGTAGTTCGCGAGCTCCAGGATGTCGCCGCGACGCTCCCGGAGCGTCGGCACGCGGATGTCGACGCCGCTGAGGCGATAGAACAGATCCGCGCGAAACAGCCGCCGGCTGACGAGATCGGCGAGGCTGCGGTTCGTTGCGGCGATGATCCGAATGTCGACAACGTGTGTTGCGTATCCTCCGACGCGCTGAATGGCGAGATCCTGGATGGCGCGCAGAAGCTTGGCCTGCGCGGTCATCGAGAGGTCCGACACTTCGTCGAGAAACAGCGTTCCGCCGTCGGCATGCTCGAACTTGCCCTTCCTACCGCGCACGCCGGTGGCCGTCCGCTCCTCGATGCCAAACAGTTCGGCCTCCAGCAGCGTCTCGACGAGCGCCGCACAGTTGATTGCGACGAACGGACCGTTGCGCCGTCGCCCGAGGGTGTGAATTTGATGCGCAACCAGTTCTTTGCCAACGCCACTCTCGCCTTCCAACAGGACGGTGAAATCGGTTGTCGCAACGCGTTCGATTGAGGCACGCAGCGCCTGCATGACCGGGCTCGATCCGACAATGGGCGCTGCGCCGTCACGTTTCGCGCGTTCGAGATTCAGCAGCCCGGCGCGCGCGAGCTGCGTGCGCCCACGCTCGATTTCGAGAACCAGCGCGCCGATATGCGTGGCGAGCGCGAGCATCTGGAAATCCCAGTCGCCCAGGCCGCACCCGGGATCGAATACCGCCTGCAGGCACGCGGTGACGGTTGGATTGCTCGTCGGGACATCCAGGACGATCGATTCCGCCTCCTGCGACTGCACGGTGCGGGCAAACCAGCGGCTGCGGGAATCGCGCAGCCGGATCGCTCGAACCGGGACCATGCGCCTGATGGCCTGTTCGAACGCCTCGCGCATCATCGACATCCCCGATTGGGTGGTGAGACTTCGCGAAAGCGCGACAAGCAGCGCTGACAGCGACTCGCGTCGATCGCGCTGACGAAGCGTGTGGCGCGTCACATCGCTCGGCGCAATCGCGTCGGCTTGAATCATCAGTTGTCTCCTCGGTGACATCTCAGCAGAACCAAACCGGTTGCCAGCGCCGGAGTCCCCATGTCTCGACGACACACCAAGACGCTACTGAATTCGAGCGTCAACTTCACAACGCCTCCGGAGTAGCTTCTGCCCTGAACGGGTGCGCCGGACGCCCGCTGTAGTTCGTCTCGCCGTAACGCCGCTCATCGTCCATGAACCACGGAAGGTGGCGATCGAATGCGATGGCGCCGCGATAACTCATCGCCGTCGGTCGAACGCCGCTCACAGAACAGCGGACCACCCGACCGCGCGCCGTCGTGCGGAAGCTGGCGAATTGCACGTGGAGCTCCACGCTGCTGCCGGGCAGCAGCCGGTATCGTGTTTCGACAAGTGCGCCGCCGGCCGAGACGTCGAGCACGCGCGCATCGCGGCCGGGGCGGATGGAAGCGGATTGGATGCCGTGGTCTTCGGCGCACCGTATCCGCGGTACGGCGCGCCGTTCCCTCGTGTGTACTGTCAGAGCGGCCTCCACGTGTTCGCGCGGGCGTCGAATCTCAAGACGCGTGTCCGCGCGGTGTCGCCGAAGATCCGAACGACGTACTGCGTACGCCGGCCGCGGATGTACAAGCTGCCCGGCGTCGCGGTTCCGAGCGCGGTAAACGTCGCGAGGTTGCTCGAGCCGAGACGAATCGGGTCGGCGCCCGGGGGCGCCGAGCCTGGATCCACGGGAGGCAGACCGGCGAACGTGGCGAATTCGACGCCAGGAAAGTTGTCGCTCAGTCGTTCTACCGCACCGAGCCTCACATCGATTCCGCGCTGGATGTCGCGCGTGAGCACTCCGTTGTGATTGCCGTCGACGAAGATCGCGTACGCGAAGCCGCGCTGGTCCGACGTGAACTGCATGGCCACGTCTGCCGAGCGCATGATCGCTTCCATCCGGACCCGTTGCAGTCGCGTGGACACGTACCGCGCCGCGCCGACGGCTCTCTGATCGTCAACCGCAGTTACTACGTGCGGAATCGCGATGCCTGCCAGCGTGGTGACCACGCCAAGGACAAGCAACAGTTCGAGCAGCGAGTACCCATGCACGTCGCGACTCATGACGATCGTCCGACGGCACGTCTACCGCTGTTCCTGCTGCGCGTGATCCGCTTTGGCGGCGCCGACGGTGAGCTGCGGCTTCAGCTTCAGAAAGTTCTTTTCGCCGATGCCGCGGACATTCATCAGATCCTCGACTTTCTTGAACGGTCCGTTCTTCTGCCGGTATTCGACGATGCGTTCGGCGGTTTTTGCGCCGATTCCGGGTAGCGCCTGAAGATCGGTCGCGGACGCCGTATTGATGTTGACCGTGCCGGCAACGGCCGGCTTCGCGGCACTGCGAGTGGAAGTCGGTTTCTGCGCGAACACGGCGTGCGGCGTCGCCAGAGCAAGGCACACCAGCGCAACGAGCGAGAGAGCGGTCCGGATCATGTCGGTCCTCCTTGTGAAGTGATCGAGTGAACGACCCTGACCGGCCTCGCACACGTGTGGGAGGTCAGGCCCGTGCGTTTGCTGTTGCGGCCGGTCAGAGTCGACAGGCCGTATGGGCAAAGCGCGGGCCGGATGAACGCGTACGTGACCGTCGCGCTAATTGGTTCAGAGCAGTGGAGATGAGCGCGCGCGTCGCAAGGCGCCGCCGCGCAGCGAGATCGGGGCGGTGGAAAATGACGCCGGCGGTTGCGCGGACGCGGGGTCAGATCGCGCGCAACGGCTGTGGAACGTGCTTACGAGGACGTGGCGGTCGCGCTCTCCGTCCGGCACCAGTCGATCGTTCGCTTCAGGCCTTCTTCGATCGACACGAGCGGCGTGTAACCGAGGAGCGTTTTGGCTTTCGTGATGTCGGCCTGCGAATCCTTCACGTCTCCCGCGCGTGCTTCTCTGTAGATCGGCTTGATGTTCGTTTTCAGGATGCCGTTCATCACGCGGAGCAGATCGTTCAGCGAGATGCGCGTCCCGCACGCGACGTTGATGACTTCGCCTGCCGCGTTCGGCGCATCGCACGCGCGAAGCACGCCGTCGACGACGTTCGCGACGTACGTGAAATCGCGCGTCTGCTCGCCGTCACCGTAGATGATCGGCTGGCGTCCTTCGAGCAGCGCCGTCGAGAACAGCGAGATGACGCCCGAATAGGGCGAGCCGGGATCCTGACGCGGTCCGAACACGTTGAAGTAGCGGATGGTGACCGTCTCGAACCCGTAAAGCTGCGTGAACATCTGGCAGTACTGTTCGGCGACCAGCTTCTGCAGCGCGTACGGCGACAGCGGATTGGGGCGCATGTCCTCGCGCTTGGGCAGCGTCGGCGTGTTGCCATACGCGGACGACGAGCCTGCGTACACGAGACGTTTGACGCCGGCGTCCCGCGCGGCGACCAGGATGTTGAGCGACGCATCGATGTTCGCGCGGTTCGAGGTGACTGGATCCTTCACCGATCGCGGCACCGAGGGAATCGCGGCCTGGTGCAGGACGTACTGCATCCCCTCGACCGCGCGCCGCGCGACGTTCATGTCGGCGAGGTCGCCTTCCAGGAAGTCGACGCCGGAAACGTGATCGAGATTGCGACGTTTGCCGGTAATCAGACTGTCAACGACGCGGACCGAGTGGCCGCGGCGCACGAGCTCTTCAGTCAAGTGCGATCCGATGAATCCTGCGCCGCCGGTGACGAGAAACGAAGCCATAGTGTCGAGGTCCGCTGCAAAAGCTGAGCCGAATCCAGGTGTCAGACATCGGGGGCCAGACACGGGGTGTCAGACACGGGGTGTCAGACACGGGGTGTCAGACACGGGGTGTCAGACACGGGGTGTCAGACCCCTCTCAGTTCGTGAACGCGTTGTGGGAAATTCCGGGCACCAGCTTCAACGCGTTCTGGTAATACAGCTTCCGCAGCACCTGGTCGGGCAGCCCGATGCCGTACAACTTCCAGAACGCGTGATAGTCGCGGTAGTAGTCGAAGTACTCGTCGTTGGTCTCGAAGACTCGCCAATAGTACGGATATTCGTCAGGCTGGTAGCTGTCTTTCCCGAACAGGATGCGGTCCTGGTACTTGATGAAGAAATCGTGTGCAGCCCGCGGCTGGCGACCGAAGTCGTAGAGCACCGCTGCGACGTCGTAGTACACGTTCGGGTTCTCGTCGAGCAGCTTGCCGGCACGCGCCAGGTCGTTCGCATGCCAGCCGAAGTGCGCGAGGATGTATTTCGTGTTCGGATGCTTCTTGACCATGTTGTTCCGTTCGGTCATGAGCGTCTCGAACCGCACGCCGTCCTGATGACGACGATCCGGATAGAGTGACAGCTCGAGCCAGCGCTCGTTGGTGTAGTCCAGCGGCTCGAAGAAGGCTGCCGGCTCCGCCACGTGAATCAGCACCGGTACGTTCAACCGCGCGCAGGTCTCCCAGATCGGATCGAGCTCGGGATCGTCGACGCGCAGCCGGTTGCCGTCCGTTTTGCGATCGAACATCCCGAGATCCTTGAACACCTTCAGTCCCATCGCGCCGGCCTTGATGTCGTCCTCGAGCTCCTTCGCCGCCCTCGCCCCGAATCCCGGACCGACCTCGCGGAAGTTCACGTTCGCGAACAACACCATCCGGTCCTTGTATTTCGTCGCCTTCAGCGCCGCGAGCCCCTGGCGAAGGCGCTCGCCCCACGATCCACTCAGGTTCACCAGCACCTGCAGGTTGTTGTCCTCCATCCCCTTCACGACGCGGGCAAATTCCGCTTCGGAGATCGGCGTCGGCTGGTGGCTGTGGATGTCGATGACCGGATACTTCGCGCGCGGCACCGGATGCTGCGGCGTGACGAGCATCGACTTCGGCTTGTATTCGCGAATGGTGGGCGGCCTGAACTCCGGCTCGCGCCCCTCGGCGGGCCGCGACCGAATCTGCCCCGGACTCGGGGCGCTGTGAACGACGACGAACGGGACGGCGACGGATGCGGCGAGAGCGAGCAGGATGAACAGGAGTCGTTTCATAAGCGTCGATGTGTGAACGACGAACCGAAAAGATCGCAGCGAGCCGTAAGCCGAATTCTGTTCCCCGCCTTCGTCCGCTTGACGCGGACTACGGCGCGGCGACGACCATTCCTCTAGCCCGGCCATCGCTGGCCGGATCGAGCGACCTACCCGGAGGCTCGGACGGACCGTCCGTTGCCCGGCGTGACCGCCGGGCGCGCCTCCCTATTTGGTCTTGCTCCGTGCGGGGTTTTGCCTGCCACCGCTGTTACCAGCGGTGCGGTGCGCTCTTACCGCACCTTTTCACCCTTACCCACCGTAGCCCGCGAAGCGGGCCACGGCGGGCGGTATGTTTTCTGTGCCACTTTCCTTCAGGTTGCCCTGACCGGGCGTTACCCGGCGCACTGTCCTGCGGAGTTCGGACTTTCCTCCCGCCTTCGCGGCTCTTCGAGCCTCTACGGCGGACGGTCGTCTGGCTCGCTGCGAACCTTTATTGTACTACCGTGCCCCGACCGAACCGGTCGGGCGCCGGCGGCGTCTTGCTGTCAGATATCGAGCGAATGCGCAGATGCACGAGCGTGTCGATCGCCTGCCGGGACTGCTGAGGGTGGACGCCGAACTCGAGCGCGAGTTCGAGACGCGGCTGCGGGACTCGTCCACACTCGCCTTTCGCGTCGCGTTTGCGGTGCTGCGGCATCGTCAGGACGCCGAAGACGTTGCGCAGGAAGCCTTCGTCAAGGCGTACCGGTCGTTCCGCCAGCTCCGGGATCGGGATCGATTCCGCGGATGGCTGGTCCGCCTCACCTGGCGGCTCGCGCTCGACAGGCGCCGCGCGGATCGCCGCCGGCTGGCGCGGGAGACGGGCGACCCTCCGCCGTCGGGCGGGCCGGTGACGGACGCAGCCATCGAGCGCGATCGCGCGGATCGACTCTGGGCCGCGATCGACTCGCTGCCCGAGAAACTACGAGTGGTGATCGTGCTCGCGAACATCGAAGGCCACGACATCGCCGAGGTCGCGCGTCTGCTCGATGTGCCGCCCGGGACGGTGAAGTCCCGGCTGTTCGCCGCTCGGCAACGGTTGAAGGAGCAACTGACATGCATGATGAGCGTTCCGCCGGCACGCTGACCGATGCGGCGCTCGACGCCGAAATCGCGCGGGCGCTGAACATCGCGCCATCCGGCGATTTCATCGCACGCGTGCGCACGCGGGTGGCCGAGGAGTCGCCGCGCGGCGGCAAGTATCCCGCCTGGCTGCTTGCGGCGGCGCTCTTCGTCGCGGCGATCGTGATGCTCCCGTTGCTGCGAAGCGCCAACCGCGGCATCGAATCGCACGCGCCGCTGATCAGCCGTTCGGACGTCCGAGGCCTTCCGCTTCCTCATCGCGCTCCGTCGCATGCGACGGCGCCGGAACCGGCGATCGCTCCCGCCGACCATCCGCGATCGGTGCGCGTGCCGAAAGAACCGGAGGTGCTCATCCTCGCACGGGATCGCATTGCGCTCTATGAGCTCGTGCGTGCGATCAACACGGGGCGCGTGAGTCCAACAATTGTCGTCGATGCGACGCCGGTCTCCATGACGGCCGCCGACCCGGAAAGCGGCACCATTCAACCACTCGTCATCGAACCGCTTGCCCTCAGCGCAGGCGAACAAGGAGAGCGTCGGTGAACACACATCTCCAGAAACTGGCGGCTGTCGCGCTGTTCACGATTGCAGTCGCCGGGGCGGCAATGGCGCAGGATGCGCCGCCGGCCGCGACGGCGAAGGCGGTCGTGCCGGTCAAGGTGCAGATCGTGATCTCGCGCTACCAGGGCGACAAGAAGATCAGCAGCCTGCCGTATACCTTGTCGGTCAACGCCAACGAAGTGGCCGGCCGCAACGTCACGACGCTGCGGATGGGCGCGCAGGTCCCGATCGTCTCGTACCAAATGCCTGCAGCCGTCAGCAAAGAGCAGCAGGTTCCGACGATTCAATATCGCGACGTCGGCACCAGCATCGATTGCAGCGCGACGAGCACCGACGACGGCCGATTCCGCCTGTACATCTCGATCGACGATTCGTCGGTGCTCACTGAGGAGCCCGGTGCGGCGCAGTCGCTCGCCATGGGACGACCGACGTTCCGATCGTTTCGGAACAGCGAGACGCTGTCGTTGAAGGATGCCCAGTCGACGCAGCTCACCGCGGCAACCGACAAGCTGAACGGCGAAGTCGTGAAAGTCGACGTGACGCTGACGGTCGTGAAGTGACCGTCAGCCGTCCGTCTCCTGACTGATCTGATACTGCTCGAGCTTCTTGTAGAGATTGCTGCGCGGCGTGCCGATCACTTCGGCGGTCTTCGAGATGTTCCATCCGTTCTCG
>Ga0075435_100001802_pt1 | contig 13931 bp, 10 predicted proteins | sample RhiMethybrSRZTD4_FD_75302 | JGI IMG/M metagenome (GOLD analysis project Ga0075435, IMG submission 75302) | Populus rhizosphere microbial communities from Tennessee, USA - Rhizosphere MetaG P. TD hybrid SRZTD4 | ecosystem: Host-associated > Plants > Roots > Rhizosphere > Soil | place: USA...
TCGCCGCCCGACTCGCGGATCACCGGTGCCGATTCGCCGGTGATCGCCGACTCGTCCACCGACGCCACGCCTTCGATAATCTCGCCGTCGGACGGGATGAACTCACCGGCCTTGACGATCACGTGGTCGTCCTTGCGCAGCGCCGTGGCGGGCACCGTCTCGGTCCGTCCTCCGGGCAGCAGGCGGTTCGCGGTGGTCTCGGTCCGGGCCTTGCGGAGCGTGTCGGCCTGCGCCTTGCCTCTCCCTTCCGCCATGGCTTCGGCGAAGTTCGCGAACAGCACCGTCAGCCAGAGCCAGAACGTGATTTGCAACTCGAAACCCAGACCGGCGTGGCCGGCGACGACGTCGACGACGAACCGGATCGTCGTCAGCACGCTGCCGACTTCGACGACGAACATCACCGGGTTCTTCGCCATCGTCCGCGGGTGAAGCTTGCGCAGCGAATCGACGGCCGCGCCGCGCACGATCGCCGGATCCCAGATCGACCTGGATTTCGTATGAGGCTGAGCGGCCATCAGAACACCTGCCCTTTCGCCATCAGCAGGTGCTCGACGATCGGACCGAGGCTGAGGGCGGGGAAAAACGTCAAGGCGCCGACGATGACGATGACGCCAACGAGCAGCGCCGAAAACAGCGGTGTCGTCACCGGGAACGTGCCCGGAGACGGTGGCACACGCTTCTTGCGCGCGAGGCTGCCGGCAATCGCGAGCATCGGGATGATCATGAAGAAGCGGCCGATCAGCGTGGCGGCGCCGATGGTGACGTTGTACCAATGCGTATTGGCGTTGAGCCCGCCGAAGGCTGAACCGTTGTTGCCGGTGCCCGAGGTGAACGCATACAGAATCTGGGACAGCCCGTGGGGCCCTGGGTTCGTGATGCTGGAGGTGCCAAAGCCCGGCGAGACGATGGAGATCGCGGTCAGCACCAGGATCGTCAGCGGAAACACCAGGACCACGAGCATCGCCATCTGGACTTCGTGGGCCTGGACTTTTTTCCCGAGATATTCAGGGGTCCGGCCGACCATCAGGCCGGCGATGAACACCGACAGGATGATGAAAACGAGGATGCCGTACATCCCGGCCCCGACGCCGCCGAAGATCACCTCGCCGAGCATGATGTTGGTGAGCGGCACGAGCCCGCCGAGCGGCGTGAACGAGTCGTGCCAGCTGTTGATCGCGCCGCAGCTGGCGTCGGTCGTCGCCGTCGCGAACAGCGCCGAGTTGGCGATGCCGAACCGGCACTCCTTGCCTTCCATGTTGCCGCCGTAGGAAAGGGCGGTCACGGACTGATCGGCTCCAGCCGCAGTCAACAGCGGATTGCCGCGCGATTCGGCCCAATAGGCCGTGGTGACGCCGACCAAGAAGAGAAAGGCCATCGCGCCCCAGACCGCCCACCCGTGCTTCCGCGAGCCGGTCATCTCACCGAGCGTGTAGGTCAGGCCGGCGGACAGGGCGAAGATGCAGACCATCTCGAAGAAGTTGGAGAACGGCGTCGGGTTTTCGAAGGGATGCGCGCTGTTGGCGTTGAAGAACCCGCCGCCGTTGGTGCCGAACTCCTTGATGATTTCCTGCGACGCGACCGGTCCCTGTGCAATCACCTGCTCGGTGACCACCTGCCGTTGCGGCTTGCCGTCCGGGCCGGGCGCGGTGATCGACTGCGGATCGACGACGGCCGCCTTGTCGTACGGGCGAAGGTTCTGCACGACGCCCTGCGACACCAGCCCCAGCGAGCCGAGCAGGCAAAACGGCAGAAGCACCCAGAGCGTGCAGCGGACCAGGTCGACCCAGAAGTTGCCGACAGTGTCCTTCTCCTTCTGCGCAACGCCTCGGATGAAGGCGATCGCCAGCGCGATGCCCGTCGCCGCCGAGACGAAGTTGTGGTACGCGAGGCCGGCCATCTGCGTGAGATAGCTCATCGTCGACTCGCCGCCGTAGGCCTGCCAGTTCGTGTTGGTGGTGAACGAGGCGGCGGTGTTGAAGGCGAGATCCGGCGGCACGGCGGCAAATCCCTGAGGGTTCCACGGCAGCCACTGCTGGATCCGTTGCATCACGTACAGCACCAACATCGAGACGACGCTGAACAGCAGCATCGCCGCCGCATATTCCGTCCAGCGCATCTCGCGCTGCTCGTCGACGCCGGTCGCGCGGTAGATGAGCCGTTCGATCGGGCGGAGCGCCGGATCGAGCCAGGTCCGCTCGCGGTTGAACACGCGCGTCATGAAGCGGCCGAGCGGCCGCGTCACTGCGAGGACGGCGGCCAGGAACAACGCGATCTGAAACCATCCGTTCAGGGTCATTAGAACTTCTCCGGCCACAGCAGCGCGTAGGTCAGGTAGACGAGCAGGCCGATCGTGACGACCAAGCCGATGACATAGTCGAGGGTCATCGCCTACTCCATGCGCTCGCACGCGGCGACGTAGGCCAGGGCGAGCAGAAAGAACACGATGGTAATGACGACGTACAACAGGTCGAGCATGAATGTCTCCCGTCTACCAGGCGCCGCGCTTGGTGCCCCACCACCAGATCAGTCCGAGCGTCGCCGTCTGCTGATCGGTCTCCAACACGCCGGCGTCCCTGGTCAGGAAGAACGGCAGGTTCGAGAAGTCCCGTCGCCACTCGCCGCGCATCAGGAATCCGTCCGACACTCTGTATTCGTAGGTCAGCGTCGTCTCCTTCAGGGACTGCGTCGCGCCGCTGAACAGGCCGCCGTCGTCGCGGAGAAACTCGGCACGCGCGGCGATCGCCGCCTTCGGCGTCACCTGCTGGCGCGCGTAGACCGCTCCGCCGTAGACGTGTGAAGGCGTTGTCGATCGATCGGGTGCCGGCTCGTTGAACTGTCGACTGACGACGTAGTCGCCTTCAACCGAGATCGCCGTGTTCGCAGAGGCCTGCCAGGTCGCATAGGAATCGAAGATGTGCAGGCGGCCGTCGAGAGCGGGAACGATCGGCGTCACCGACAGGCCCGGCTGCGTCGGCAGCGTCGGCGGGCCGGGGGTTTGAATCTGTTGCACGTCGGGATGTTCCTGTCCCAGGTAGAAGTTGGTGGTCCACGTCACCGATTTCAGCGGGTTGATGACCGCGCCGAACAACTGGTCCTTGTAGTTGTTGAACGCTTCGGTCTGTTGCGTGCCGTTGGTGATCCAGTAGCTCGTCGTAATCGCGTCGTTGAACCGGTAACTCGCCCGCGCGCCCATGTGATAGAACGGGAGAAAGTTGAACCAGTACGAGCGCGAGTAGTTCGCCTGATCCTTGCTGTAGTTGTTCTCGACGCCGATCGAGCTCGCCCACTTCCCGAAGTCCAGCGACAGGCCCGAACCGAGCGGAAACACGTAGGTGCCGTAGGCCTGGAAGACGTTGCGGTAGACCCACGGCCGCGGCTCGTTCGCGAGGCTTCCCTGCAGCGTCTCGGTGGCCTGACCGTATTGCAGATCGAGGCGCCCGCCGAAGCGGCGTCCGGCGGCGACATCCGGAACGCTCTCTATCAGGACGCCGGCCTGGTTCAACGCGAAGTTGTTGCTCGTGACGTCGTAGGCGCGCAGCAGATTCACTCGGCCGACCGGCCGGTTGAAGTTGAATCCGTAATAGGTGTCGAGTCCGACGCCGAATTTCAGGTCGTGCAGGTAGTCGAGGAACACGCTATCGTCAGCCTTCGCTTGCGCGGCCGACACGTCACCGGGCTCGACGACGTCGGACGCAGCGCGCTGCGCGTTGACCAGCTTCTTGAGCTCGGCAAGCTGGAGTTCGAGCGCCGCGATCCGTTGCAGCAGCTCCTGACTGGTCGGGGCCTGAGCCTGTGCCGCGCGCGATGACACGCCGACGGCACACACCACCACGAGGAAGGACGGAACTCTTCGGCTGCATCGCAGCGGTGATGACTTCGACATTGCGTCTTATCCCTCCAACCTTCCTTGTCAGAACTTGACGAGCACAGCCGCGGTCATCCGGCTCTCTGAATTGCGGAGATCCGGGGCCCAGTCGGACACGATCGAGCCGGGTGACGCCACGTTGCCTCCAGGCGGCGTCACGCCGCCCTCGCCGGAAAAGTACGGCACGTTCGCATGGCGATAGTTGCCTTCAATACGGAAGGTCACGAACTGGCTCGGCATGTAGTCAGCGGTCACGGACGCGTCCCACGCCTTGTAGGGATCGCCGGGGTTCTCCGTGAAGTACGGCGTCCCGGAGGCGGCGGTGGCGCCGTTGATCGGCGGCAGCAGCACCAGATAGCGGCCGGGATTATTGATGGCGCCTGCGCCGATCGTCAGCGCGTAGCGGTCGTGCGCAAACCACCAGCGGTTGTAGGCCATGAAGCCGAGGAAGTACTGCGACGGCGTCGCGTCGGTCCCGCCGGAGCAGACCACGCCGCCGCCGGTCTCGCAGCCCGCATCGAAGGTCAAGGTGAAGGCTGCTTTGCTGACGACGTTATCGGGTTCGTCGTAGTACTTCACCTGGATACTGTCGTCGGTGTGCACCCGCTTCCGATCGGGATTGCCGAGCGCATCCTTGCCCCAGTAATTGTTGGCGAGAATCGAGAGGCTGCCGTTCGGACGCCACAGAATCTGGGCGCCCAGGCCCGGCGCGTTATTGAACCGCCCGTAGGACTGCCAGCCGTTGATGATCCACGGCTCGATCTTCAGCTTGTCGCTCGGGAAGATCTGGATGCGCATGCCGTTGAAGAACCATGGCGTGTTCGACGAGACGTACGACGGCTGATACGACCAGTTGTCGAACTGGTAGTAGCTGAAGAGCCCGATGTACGACATGAAGATGCCCGCATCGACGTTGACTCCGTGCATCTTGTCCCAGTGGTAGCCTCCGTACGCCTCGGAGATGTAGCGGTAGGCGCCGTCGAGATTCCATTGCCCGCGCGCCGGGCTGGCGTCGTTGCGCGGGGTTGTCTGGGAGTACAGGCCGAATTGAGTCATCAGCCGACCGCGGACGTTCTCGTAGTGGAAGTCACCACCGATGCCCAGCTGGGTAACCTGGACTTCGCCCGACCGGAAGATTTCGCTCGAGCCGGAGATGGTGTCGTCCTGGGGCTGGTTGAACGAGAAGGTGTAGTTGGTGTCGACGCGGAATTCGCCGGTGAACGCCTTGGAGTCGAGCGGAGCGTCCTTGGTACGCGCGTTGCCCGTCAACCATGTGAAGTCGGCGAAAGCAAATGGCGCCGCCTTGTGTTGATCGGCCTCGGCCGGAGCGACGGTGGCGCCGGCAGCGGGTTCACGCTGCGGGCCTGAAATCTCCTGAGCCTGGGCAAGTGTTGACATCGTGCCACCGAAAATTACTGCTGCGATAACGACGCGAAGCGTGAGAGACATGACGAGCGGTTCCTTCCTCGACGAGTCCCGGCCCGCACGGGGGCCGTTGGTAGGACTGTTCATCAATCCAGCATAAGAACAGCCCCCTAAAAACGGCCCAAGAACCGCCTTAAAACGCACCAAAAACGCACTAAAAAACGCCTTAAACTCAGGCCTCAACTCTCGAGATACCACGGCACGTTGATGACGACGACGTCCTCGTCGCCGCGCACCAGGAGCAGCGCCTTCAGCATCGCCGCCCGCTTGTTGTGCAGCAGGTGGTGGTACCAGCGCCGGGCAACGAGCTCCGGAATGAGCACCGCGATCTGCCGATCTGGGTGTTGCGCCTTAATCGTCAGGATGTAATCGATCAGCGGGTTGAAGACGTGGCGGTACGGCGACGGCACCGTCACGAGCGTCGGGACCGGGAGGTGTGCGCGCGCCGTCGGCGCCTCGACATTCTCGGCCCATCGCGCCGCCAAGTCGCTTTCGCCGGTGGCGCCGGCCTGCACCTGCACGACCCGGATGTCGGTCGACAATTTGAGCGCGAACCGCAATCCTTTCTGCGACATCTTGTTCCACTGGCTCATCGGGATGATCACGATCGGCGGCTGAATGTTCGTGACGTCGAGCGCAAATGGATTGGCGATCTCGGCCGCCACCGCGTGATAGTGGCGCCGCACCATGCCGAATACGGCGAGCAGCGCCGGGATCAGCAGTGCCATCACCCACGCGCCCTCGATGAACTTCGCCACCAGGACGATGAGCAGCGTGACGCCGGTTGCGAGCGCACCGATGCCGTTGATGGCAATCGCCGGGACGTGCGCGGCACCGCCGATCCGGCGCCAGTGCGCGACCATCCCCGCTTGCGAGAGCGTGAAGGCGAGGAACGCACCGATCGCGAAGAGCGGGATCAACCGATCGGTGATCCCGCCGAAGACAACCAGCAGAAAGGCCGACAAAACGGTGAGGACGTAGATGCCCAGCGAGTAGACCAGGCGGCGCCCGCGTGACGCGAACGCGCGGGGCAGGTACCCATCTTGGGCGATGAGACGACACAGGCGCGGAAAATCCGCAAATCCCGTGTTGGCCGACAGCGCCAGCACGATGAGGATCGAGACGATGCAGACGTAGTAGAAGGCGCCGTGACCAACGACCGCAGCGACCAGCTGCGACAGGACGCTTTGGTAGCCCTGCACGCCGGGCTCGGTTGCACCGATGTGATACGCGCGTGCGAGGTAGGCGATGCCCGCCAGCAGCACCACGAGAACGCCGATGATGACGGCGAGCGTCCGCCGCGCATTTGCTACCGCCGGATCCCTAAACGCGCCGACGCCGTTGCTGACCGCTTCAACGCCGGTCATGGCGGTACATCCGCTCGCAAAGGCGCGCAGCACAATCCACCATCCCGCCGTCGTCGTCGCGGCGAGGACCGCGGGCGGCGCAATCACCGGCACTGGCGAGCCATGCGCCAGCCAGGCCTCGAAGGTGCCAACGCCGAGAATGATGAACAGACACACCACGAACAGATAAGTCGGCAGGACGAACGCCAGACCCGATTCCCTGACACCGCGCAGGTTGACGAGCGCGATCAGCGCCAGCAGGGCGAGACAGATCGTCAAGGTGTGCGGCTGGAGCATGGGAACCGCGGAGACCAATGCGCCGACGCCGGCGGAGATCCCGACCGCGACGACGAGCACGTAGTCGAGGATCAGCGCGGCGGCCGCAAGCAGCCCCGGAAAGACGCCGAGGTTCTGGCTGGCGACGGTGTACGAGCCGCCGCCGCTCGGGTACTCGCCGATCGTCTGGCGGTAGGACACGTAGACGATCAGGAGGAGCACGATGATGATCGTGCTGATCGGGCCGATGTAGCCAAGGCCGGCGGCACCGAGCGGAATGAGCAGCGTCATCGCCGCCTCTGGTCCGTACGCCGCCGAACTCAACGCATCGAGGCCGAGCATCGGCACTCCCGCCCACCAGCCGACACGCTGCTCGCTTTCCTCTCGTGAATGCAGCGGTCGGCCGAGCAGGACGTCCCAGAACGACGCCATGACGGGTTTCCGGGTCGTGGCCACGCCGCGGCCGGGGTCGTCCCGGCGGTCGACTGGGATCATCGGGCCCGGAGTGGAATCATTCGGCCAGGTCACTGACCAGCCGGTATCCGACAAACGGCTCGCTCAGGAGATACCGCGGATTGCCGGGATCGTGTTCGATCTTCTTGCGCAGCTGCGCCATCAGTACCCAAAGATGCTCGGGTTGTTCGATGGCAGTGCCTCCCCAGATCGTTTTCAGAATCGTACGATGCGTCAGCACTCGATCGACGTTGTGGGCGAGCAGCGCGAAGAGCTCGAACTCCTTGGGTGTGAGCCGGATCTCCTCGTCGCCGCGCAGCACCCGTCGGCGGTTGTAGTCGATGACCAGGTCGGCAACCACCATCCGGTCTCGCTCCGGCCCGTCGGCGTCGTCGAGTCGTCTCAGGGCGACGCGAATCCGCGCCAGCAGTTCCTCCGACCCGAACGGCTTCGTCACGTAGTCGTCGGCGCCGATGTCGAGCACCGCCACCTTGTCCGCCTCCCCACCACGGGCGGACAGGACGACGATGGGCGCCTTCGAGATCCGTCGGATCTGACGACAGACCTCGGTTCCCTCGAGATCGGGCAGACCCAGGTCGAGCACCACGAGATCAGGCGCGCGGTCGCCGACGGCATTGACGGCTGCCACGCCGGTCCCGGCCACGTCGACCTCGTAACCGGCCGAGCGCAACAGCGGCCCGACCGCGCGTTGGATCGCCACTTCGTCGTCGACGAGCAGGATTCGCGGTGGCCGATTCACTTCACCTCCGCGGGCACGACGATCGTGAACTGAGCCCCGCCATCGGCGCAGTTCGCCGCGGAAATCCGCCCTCCCACCACGGCCAGCGCGCCCTGCGCGATCGCCAGGCCCATTCCAGTCCCGGATCGCTGCGATCTCGCCTCGGCGCCGCGATAGAAGCGCTTGAAGACGTGCGGCAGATCGGCGGGCCCGATGCCTGCGCCGTGATCGCGGACGACCATCGTCAAGCCATCGTTCGACACCGACGCGTCGACCTGAATCGCTGACGACGAGGGCGTGTACTGAGCCGCGTTCTCGAGCAGGTGCGAGAGTGCTGCGGCCGGCAGGCGCGGATCCAGCCTGACGAGCCGTTCCGATTCCGCCGATGATTCGATGCACCGGCCGCGCAGGGCGTGCTCGACGCGACTCCGTGCGGCGTCGACGATCTCGGACGGCGCCACCCAGCGCGCGTCGTTGGCGACCGCTCCGGCGTCGATTCGCGCCATTTCCAGGATGTTCTGGAACAGGCGCGAGAGGCGATCCACTTCGGAGACGATCAGGTCGCTCTGGTCACGACGCTCACGTTCGTCGGGCCACGACGACCGCAGGTTGTCGGCCGCAACACGGATGGCCGTCAACGGGGTGCGCAGGTCGTGGCTGAGCGAGGCCAGCAATGCGGACTTCAGTTCTTCCCCGTGCCGCGCCAGCTCCGCGGCTTTCCGTTCGTCGAGAAAGTGGGCGCGCTCGAGCGCGATCGCCGCGAGCGCGGCCACCGCGTCGAGCGTGGCGGTGTCCACCGGCCGGCCGGCGACGGCGAGCAAACCGACCGCCTTCGTGCCAAAACGGAGCGGAACGAGCTTCACGTCCTGTGTGCCGATCGCCAGCGGCTGGCGCATACGCTCGCCAGCTACCGGTCGTTCGGATACGTCCTGAGCGTCAACACCGGCAAAGGCGATCGACAGCTCGGCACCGTCGAGCGATCGTGTCGCTGCGCCCGATTCGAAGATGCTCCAGTCCGAGCCATTCGGGAGGCAAATTCCGACGTAGTCGAGCTCGAAGCGGCGCGCGATGCAGACCGCGAGCGATGCATTCGCCACATCACTGTCGGTGATCAGCAGAATATCGCGGCTGACGTCCAGGAGCCGCGCGAGCTCGTCACGTCGCGTCAGCGCTTCCTTTGTCCGGTCGCGCGCAACAGCCGACAAGTTGCTCGCCACCAGGCTGACGGCCAGGAACGCGAACAAGGCCACCCAGTTCTGCGGATCCGCGATCACGAACGCGCCGACTGGTGGGAGAAAGAAGAAGTTGAAAGCGAGCATGGCGACGATCGACGTCGTCACCGCAACCCATAGCCTGGCACTCGCGGCGACCAGGAGCACGACGACCAGGAACCCGAGGGCTACGGTCGTGGCGTTGGAGAAATGCGGCCATCTCCACAGCAGAAGGCTGATGGAACTGATCCCGACGCAGCCCATGACCAGCTGTCGGACGTCCGCGAACGCAGTCATACGGGGATCGTAGTGGAGCGCTTCGTTGACCGCACTACTCATTGACTTGCAGTGTGGAGTTCAGATGCCTCCGCGAACACGATGACGTGCCCGGTCTTCTTTACTAAGTCGGCAATCCGTTGCTCACGCGTCGGCCACCACCAGCGGCGCTGTCCGCCGACGACCACGACACATCCACGTGGCAACATCCACTGAAACGCCTCGCGCAGGGTTCCGCAGACGCACAACCGCACGATGACGTCGACACCGCACAGGCTGGCAATCCGCTGGTACCGTCCGACCACCGCTGTGTCGACGTCCGGCGCTTCAACCGACGCGATGGACGACGCAATTCGCGGGACGAGCAGCACCACGTTCGCGCGATCGAGCCGCCGTGCAAGCCGTCGGGCCTCGAGCAGCGCGGCTCGCGTGCCCGCGTCATTGGTGGCAATCACCTGCACGTGCGCCGGCGCCGCGGAACATGACGGATCGGGTGACGCGTCTCGCGTCTGGGCAGAGGACGAACCCACCTGTCAACAATAGAAAGGCCCGCCTAAAAGCCGCCCAAAAATCGCCTAAAAAATGCCTTAAATCGAACAAGCCGCGGCGCTTTAAGAGGCGTTTAGGCGCGATCCTCACACCTGCCGTGGACCTCGTCCTCGCGGAGACGCTGCTGCCGCACATCGACTGAGCGCTCGGCTCACGTCCCAACGGGTCGGTCTGCGCCTCTAAACCGGCTCAATCGCGCGCCATGTTGCCGGAGCTCAACGGAGAGACGACGGAGCGACTCGGATGAAGCAGCCTCGGCCCCCACCCGTTTGAGTCGCATTTCGATCTGCATCTGCGCGTCTCTCAGCGCTCGAACAGGACGAACCGTCGAGAAGCTCCCCGCAGCGTAGTGGAAACGTTTCGCCGCTCGCCGGAGGTGTTCCGCCGATGGCCGAGACCGGACCGCGGCAGCTGGCCGAGTACGTGGCGCGACGCTGGTTGCGAGAGTCTGACGACCTCTAACCCGGACCCAATGGTGACCGCACGTGGTTGGGCACACGTCGGGTTCAGGGCTTCTGCGGACCGACCTCAGAAGTCGACGTACACGGCCGCGGCTCCGAGCTTGGCGGCCCGTTCCTCGAACAGCTTCACGATACGATCGCGCCGCCGCAACACCGCCTTCTGCTCGGACTCGTGGAGCGAATCACCGACGGCTCGCGCGACCGAGTCCTCTGTCAGCCCCTTGAGCCGGGCCACCAGACCACGATCGATGCGTCTGAGCTCCTCGGGTTTCTGGAGCGCGTCTCCGAGCCGGAAGGCGCGCGTGTGATCGATCAGCCAGATGGTCCAGTCGTTGGTCCACAGGATGTTGCCCTGGTTTCGATCGCGATTTTGAATCAGCTCGTCCCAGATGTGCATCAGCTGAAGCTGATTGGACGTTCGAATTGGTTCCGGCCCCATCGTCTTGCGCTTCATTCGCTCCCGCTCGTCCATCTGGACGTCATCGACCCACCATGTGACGGCCGCGGCGTTGCCGTTCACGCTACGCTCGACTGACATCGGCACCACGTTGAGGCCGAGGAGCCGGGCGAGTCGGTAGCCAGCGATGTTGAAGCGATACGTGTCCTTGAAATTCAGCTCGGTATACCGGCCCGCCTTGAATACTGACTGCGTGATGTCGACTGACTGGATGTGCACGTCGTGACTGAACACTCCGTCCGTCAATGTGGCGCGCTGCGAACCGGTCACCCCGCCACCAGCGTCGCGGATGTCGACGATCTTCGCCTGCAGCAGGAAGGCTTCCATCTCGCTCGGTGTGAGCTGAGGGCTGGCGAGCGCGTTGTCCTGCCCGGCGACGGCGAGTGTCGCAGCGAATAGCGTCAGGCCGACGGCCACAATTGGCGTCGGACGGAATCGACCCATGGAACCGCTCTCGATGAAGACGGGCAAGGATCCGCTCTTCCCGGCCTTACGCCGTCGTCGTGTGCGGCAGGGTGATGGAGAAAACGGCGCCGCCGTCAGCGGCGTTGTGCGAACCGATCGTGCCGCCATGCGCCGCCACGATGCTGCGGACGATGCTGAGTCCCAGGCCGAGGCCGTTCGGCTTCGTCGTCACGAACGGTTCGAACAACCGGCCGTTCAGTTGCGCCGGGATACCAGGTCCGGAGTCGCGCACCGAGATTTCGACGACGGCTGATCCACGAACGGCTTCGATTACGACGCGGCGATCTGTCCCGGCGTCCGCCTCCGCCATGGCGTCGAATGCGTTGACCACGAGGTTGACGACGACCTGCTGCAACATCACCTGGTCCCCGAGCACGAAACAGGGCACCGACGGCAGCTGGCAGGCGATCTGCACCCGGCGCGCAGCGGCATCGTGCGCCACGAACGCCACGCTCTCGCGCACGACCGCGAAGACATCGACTGGACGCTTGTCGATGTCGCGTTTCTTCAACATCCCGTGAATGCGATCGACAATCTCGGTCGCCCGCTCGTCCTCGCGTTCGATGTCGCACAGGATGTCCCGCAATTCCTCGGGCGTCGCGCGGTTCGATGCGATCAGCTGATCGGCAGCATGGGCATTCAGCCGGATCGCGTGGAGAGGCTGACTTAACTCGTGCCCGATTGAGCCGGCCATCGTCGTCATCACGGCAGCCCGGTCGGCGTGCGCCGCCATGGCGAGGCTCCGCCGGCTCTCGCTCTCGGCCTTGTGGCGTTCCCGGCGCTCGTAGAGCAGCCAGCCGACCAGTGCCATGAGCGCGCCAATCGTCGCGGCCGCGCCAAACACCTGGGCTCGATAGTCGCGCCACAGACTCGGTTGACGGAACCTGACGATGCTGCCGCGCGGCAGGACCCGCTCGTCGATGTTCCACCGCTGGAGCTGCCTCCAGTCGAATGCCAGCTCGGTGAATGCCGCCAGTGGGATCGTTTCCTCGCGCGGTTGCCGTCCGGCGAGCGTGGACAGCGCGCGTTCGCCGGCGATCCTGCCGATTTGATTGAAATTCCGCAGCAACCCGCCGACGACGCCGCAGCCAAGAAAATGCGAACCGAGCATGAACGTCGGCCGGTTGGCCGCGCTCGATGCCGTCTCGCACAACGGCCACGCGGTGTTCATCGCGCGCCCGGAATCGAGTTGACCGCTGCTGACGCCGAGGAGGACGACCGCCTGCTCAGGAAGGCGGCCGAGCCGAGCCACGAGCTCGGCCAGTCGCAGGCCGTTCAGGTCGATCGTCTGCAGACCGGCACGCCGGAGTGCGTCGGCGGCGTCCGCCGTCTGGCCAGGCCCTGCGATGTCCTCGTCCCACGCGATAGCCACGTGCGTGGTCCCGGGCACGATCGCCTTGATCGTCTCCAGCGCGGCCTGGAAGCTGAACTCGAACCCGAGGACCGCATCGTGATCGCGCACCGGCACGCCGAGCGGCTGGCTGGCGTTGTACCGAGTGAACAGCACCGGGACTGCCGGCCAGAGTTCGTCGCGCACATCATCGACAAACCGTATCGCCGCACCCGCCACTGGAACGATCAGGCTGAAGCGAGCGCCTCGATATTTCATTCGAATCGTGTCTCGAAACAGATCGCGATGGGCCGAGTCGGGGAAGCGCACCGCGTCGAGATACTCGTAGTAGGCTTCGGGAGATTCAGCGCCGCGGCCGTACAGCACGCGGCTGATGCCGTCCGACATTGGCTGGATCCAGGGCTGCGACGGGTCATCGCCGAAGATCACGAGTACTTCGGGCCGTTGCCCTGCCGGCGCGGCTGGCGCCGTGGCCGCGCTCTCAGATCCCGCGTTCTGCGCAACAGCCTGCGCCGACGATGCCCAAAGCATCAGCAGTCCGGCGGCAATCCGCAGTCGGCGCATGGTGGCGATATTAATTCAGAAGCCGGGTCCTCGACCGCGTTCGCGGATCGCAGCGACATGCGCTGGTTCTCACGCGTCGGTAGTCGTGATCCTCCTTTGGAATCAGCCCCGAATCCCGGTCGTCGACGACTACTCGGAGTGGCCGCGGCTGGCCGCGGAAAAGCAAGAGGTGTGCGGCGCGGCGGGCGACAGGCGTATGAGCAGCGGTTCGACCCCGGCCCGAACACCCAGGTCGCGCTCGCGTTCTCGGTGGCCGATTCGACTTGAAGATCTACTGACCGACCGGTGTCCAGGTTGTATCTGGATTGAACCGTTCAATCTTCCTGAATTCCTCCAGCGTTGCGTCACCGAAGTCCTTCTCGTACACAACGCCATCGTTGCTGACCACGAATGTTTTCACGCCGGAGACCGCATATTCTGCAGGCGCCGCCACCAGAGCGTAGCCTCCGATCATTGCGCCTTCGATGACGTAATCCATTTCTCCCAACGGCGC
>Ga0075435_100001803_pt1 | contig 13930 bp, 16 predicted proteins | sample RhiMethybrSRZTD4_FD_75302 | JGI IMG/M metagenome (GOLD analysis project Ga0075435, IMG submission 75302) | Populus rhizosphere microbial communities from Tennessee, USA - Rhizosphere MetaG P. TD hybrid SRZTD4 | ecosystem: Host-associated > Plants > Roots > Rhizosphere > Soil | place: USA...
TCGAGCCGGGCCTTCGCCTCTCGGATCTCGGGCGCCTCGATCGGCAGCACCTTCAGGAACCGCGTGAGCCCGAAGACGGCGGCCCGGACCGATAGCGAAGCCGGCTCGAACCACGGAAGCCCGTACATTCGGCGCGCGAAGCGGGGCAGGGACGCGACGGCCGCGCTCGCCGGGAGCACCCACAGCGGACGCAACGGCACCGGCATCGGCGGGAACATGATCAGGCGCATGCTCTCGCGGGCGCCCGGGGTGAGCTGGAGCCCGTCGACGCCCCGGAGATATTCGCGCAACTCCCCCAGCGAACGCGGCGCCATCGCGGAAGGCAGCCCGAGGAGCTCGGAGACGCGCGCCATCTCGACGACGTACCGGTCGGCGTCCTCGTCGGCGAGCCGGCCCGCGTAGCTGCGGTACGAGAACACCGCCGAGTGCACCTCGACGGCGTGGATCCAGAGCAGCAGGTCGGGGTCGTGCGCGGAGTAGGGGCGGCCGGTGATGGCGTCGACACCGTTCACGCGGTCGTGGATCCGGCGAACCGCCGCGCACGCCGCCTCGGCCGTGGGGGTGTCGCCGTAGGTCGTGTGGAGCACGAAGCGGATGGTGCGGTTCAGGCGGCCCCACGGATCGGCCTTGTAGTCGCTGTGCTGGACGACGCCGGCCATCGCTCGCGGCTCGAGCGCCTGGACGAGCAGGGCGCGCATCGCGCCCACCAGCATCGACGGGTCGGCGTGCAGCCGCCAAGCCATGCTGTCGGGACCGAAGAGCCCGGCGTCCGTCACGGCGTCATACGTCCTGTCAGTCGCGGGGCGTCTCTTCGATCGTGACGGACTGCATCACGTCGCCGACCTGCGTCTGCTGGGCGACGTCGATCCCGTCGACGACGTACCCGAAGAGGTTGTAGTTCTTCTGCAGCTTCTTGGTGCAGTCGTCGATGCACACGAAGAACTGCGAACCGTTGGTGTCGGGGCCGGCGTTGGCCATCGCCACGGCGCCGAGCGTGTACTCGCCGCGTACGGGCTCGTCGGCGAACCGGTAGCCGGGACCGCCACTGCCGGTGCCGTCCGGGTCGCCGCCCTGGATCACGAACTCGGGCACGACACGGTGGAATGTGAGCCCCTCGTAGTAGCCCTGACGGGCGAGCGACACGAAGTTGTTCACGCTCGCCGGTGCCATCTGCGGGTCGAGCTCCATGACGATCGCGCCCCGGTCGGTGTGGATCGTCACCCGGTAGATCGCGTCGTCGTCGATCTCGTGTGCAGGGGGTTCGGCCACCGAAACTCCTCGTCCTGGTTTCTCAGGGTGCAGTCGTCGACGGAACGCTACCCGAGCCCGAGGGTTGCTCGACCGCCATGGCGAGAGCGTTGCGCGCCTGCGTCGCGAACTGGCCGTCCGGAGCGAGCACGAGGTAACGCTGGAACTCGGAGATCGCTCCATCGACCTCGTTGAAGCCGTCGAGGAGCAGCACGCCGCGGTAGTAGTGCGCGTCGGCTTGGTTGGGATCGGCTTGCACCGCGCGATCGAGGAGGCTGCGTGCGCTCGTAACCAGCTGCTTCTGCGCGTCCGGGCTCGGGACCTGACCGGCGACGATGAAGCGCAACCGGCCCGCATTCGCGAGCGCATCCGGGTTCTCGGGCGCGACCTCGACGGCTTTGTCGTACTGCTTGAGTGACCCGACGGTATCGCCCGTCTCCTCGAGGAACCGGGCGAGCGCGAGACGCGGCTCCGGGTCGTTGGGGCTCTTGTCCGCGGCCGCTTGCAACCGGGCCTTCCGTTCTCCGCCGGTGGGCGCGGCCTGTTGCGCGTTCCCCGACGACGTCTGCCCGGGGAGGCGGGCGCCGAGCGCGGCAGCCAGCGAGACTCCGGCCAGCACCGCGAACGCGACGATGCCGGCGATCACCAGACCCCGGCGCCGCCACGGCACCGGCGGCGCGGCGGGTCGGGCGTCGACGCCGTCGCGGAGGGCGCGGATGGCAGCGGCAGCGCGGGCGGTGTAATCGTCGTGCAACTCGGTGTACGACGCGTCGTCGATGTTGCCGGCCGCGCGTTCGGTCTCGAGGTCGTCGAGCGACTTCAACAGGAAGTCGCGCTCCCGTTCGAGCTCACCCCGGTCGTCGGGATCGAGGCGCGTGCTCATTTCACTCGTTGGTCGCCGTCGCAAGCTCCGGCTCCTGCGGCGAAGGTCGGCAAAGCCGCCATCACCGCGGTCGGGCGCGCTGCACCAGCTCGCGATCGGCCTCCGTGGGGCGCAGGTGCGGCTCCCGTCGCCACCGCCGCAGCGCCAGCACGAGGCCGCCAGCTCCGAGCACGAGCGCGGCGGCCGGCAGGCCCCAGACGAGGATCCCGAGCCCGCCGCTCTCCGGCTTGAGCAGGATCGACGGGCCGAACTTGTCGATGTACGCCTGGCGGATCTCAGCGTCGCTCTGACCGGCAGCGACGCGCGTGCGAATGTCGGCCCGGGCGGCGCGGGCGGTCTCGGTCGAGCTCTGCGCGATCGACTGGCTCTCGCAGTCGGGGCACCGCAGCTCGGAGCTGACCGACTGCACGCGCTGGGCCGCGGACGGCTTCCCGCCGCGGGGCCAGGCGACGATCGCGAGGGTGACCACGACCACCGCCGCCAGCGCGACCCACGCCACGGTGCGACGGCTCACCGCTGCCCCCGCGCCGCTGCCAAGAGCTGCTCGAGGTTGGCGACGCTGGACGGCCCGAAGCGCGTCCCGGTGATGACGCCGTCGGGCGAGATCGCGTACGTCTCCGGCTGGCCGCGCGTCCCGAATTCCAGCGATGCCCGCGCGCCGGGATCGAGCGCCACCGGGTATGGCACGCGTTCGGCGGCGACGTAGCGGCGGATGGCGCCGTCGGTGTCGTCGCGGACGATGCCGACCATGGCGAAGCCCGGGTCGCCGGCGTGACGACCGTAGAAGTCGGCCAGCGCCGAGTGTTCCTCCTGGCACGGGATGCACCACGAGTTCCAGAAGTTCAAGATCACGACCTTGCCGGCGAGGTCACTCGACCCGACCCGGCCGCCGTCGAGCGTCGGGAGGTCGAGGGCAGGCGCGTTCTGGCCGAGGAGGTGACTCTTGTTGGCGTCGGCGCGCGGGTCGGTCCCGACCTGGGTCGCGAGGACGACCGCGAACACGGTGACGACCAGCCCGGCGGCGAGCGCGATCCAGCGGGCGCGGTACTTCACACCGGCACCCTCTCCGGCACTGGTGGCGGCGGCGCGACCGGCACCGGCTCCTCCACCCGCCGAGTCCGGCGCCGCAACGACGGCGAGAGCGCGACCGCGGTACCCAAAGCCATGACGCCGCCGCCGACCCACAGCCACAGCACCATCGGGTTCACTGCCACGCCGATGATGACCCGGCCCTGCTGGTTCGGCGACGACACGAGCGTCAGGTACACGTCTTCGCGCAACCCGGTCCGCACCGACGGCGTCCCGATGCCCTCCGAAGCGTTCGGGAACGTCGAGATCGCCGGCGCGTACGTGCCGAGGTCGTCGCCGCCGGAACGGATGCGAACGTCCGCCGAAACCGTGTTCTTCTGGCCGCTGCGGTGCGTGTGCGAACCGGTGTACGTCAGCGTGTAGCCGCGCACCGTCGCCGACTGGCCGGTGGCGAGCCGCACCTCGCGCTTGGTCGAGTACGCCGACGACGACGCGATCGCCACCGCGATGATGACCACGCCGACGTGGACGACGAGGCCCCCGTACAGGCGGGCGTTGCCTCGCACCATCCGCACCAGCGCGATCGGTCTCGCCTCGCCCGTTGCCCGGCGCCGGCCCCGGACGCCGATGACGTATTGACGCGCGATCCCGGCCACCGCGAACGCGCCGAGCCCGAAGGCGAGCACCTGCGCGAGCTCCCGGGCGCCGAGCGCGACCGCGATGACCATCGCCAGCGCCCCGGCCCACGCGGAGACGATCAGCCGGTCGCGCAGCACCGCGCGGCTTGTTTGCCGCCACGGCAGCGCCGGCGCCACCGCCATCAGGAACAGCAGGGCGATGCCGAGCGGCGTCGTCATGCGATTGAAGTAGGGCTCTCCCACGGAGAGCTGCTTGTTCTGGAGCGCCTCGGCGATCAGCGGGTACACCGTGCCCAGGAGCACGACGAACGCGAGCGCGGCGAACAGAAGGTTGTTGGCGAGGAACGCCGATTCGCGCGACACGGGAGAATCGATGCGCCCGGGCGTTCTCAGGCGGTCGCCGCGCCAGGCGATGAGCCCGATGCCGGTGGCAGCGACGATCCCGAGAAAGACGAGCAGCGTGGGACCGATGGCCGACTGTGTGAACGAGTGGACCGAGTTGAGGATGCCGGACCGGGTGAGAAACGTCCCGAGGATCGTGAGACAGAACGTCGCGATCACGAGCGAGAGGTTCCAGACGCGCAGCATGCCCCGGCGTTCCTGCACGATCACCGAATGGATGAACGCGGTCGCGGTGAGCCATGGCAGCAGCGACGCGTTCTCGACCGGGTCCCAGGCCCAGTACCCGCCCCAACCGAGCACCTCATAGCTCCACCACGCGCCGAGGATGATGCCGATCGTGAGGAAGCCCCAGGCGACGAGGGTCGCCCGGCGGGTCTCGGCCAGCCAGCCCTCGCCGAACCGGCCCGTCACGAGCGACGCGATCGCGAACGAGAACGGAATGGTGAACCCCACGTAGCCCAGGTAGAGCATCGGCGGGTGGAACGCCATCAGCGGATGGTTCTGCAGCAGGGGATTCGGGCCCCGCCCGTCGGCCGGCGCGGTCGCCAGGGTCTTGAACGGGTTTGCGGGGCCGAGCGTCAGCACGAAGAAGAAGAGCGCCACCACGAGCCCGACCAGCAGCGCCCACGCGACGAGCGGGTCGGTCGCGCGGTTGCGGAACTTGTGCGCGGTGAACGCCAGGTAGCCGCCCAGCACCAGCGTCCAGAGCAGGATCGAGCCCTCGAGCGCCGCCCACAGCCCCGTGATCGTGAAGAGGAGGGGCGTCGCGCGGGCGTTGTTGTCGGCGACGTACTGGAGCGAGAAGTCGTGCGTGATCAGCGCCCATTCCATGACCGCCGCCGCGAGCACCGCCGCCGCGAGCACGACGAACACGTACCGGCGTCCGACGCGGAGGAGCCGGTCGTCGTGGCGGGCCAGCCCGACGGCGAAGGTGCCGACACCCAACAGCGCGCCGCTGGCGCCGAGCGCCAGCGCGAGCACTCCGAGCGTCGCTTTCACGTTCGGGACCCGGTGGTGTTGACCTTCGGCGGCGTGTACTCGCTGCCGTGCTTGATCAGGATCCGGTCGGAGTCGAACGCCGCGCCTTTGCTCCACCGGCCTTCGCACACGACCGGCGCGCCGTTCTTGAACAGTCCGGGCGCGTCGCCATCGTGCACGATCGGGATCGTGGCCTTGCCGTCGGTGATCTCGAAGCGGACACCCTTCGCGGTCTGGGCGATCGTTCCGGGCACGACCGCGCCCGCGACCCGCAGGCGATGTCCCTGTTCACTCGGACGGTGCGCGACGGCCTCCGACACCGTGCGGAAGAAGACGACATTCTGCGACAGCGCGACTGCGAGCACGATGATCGCGACGATTGCAGCGCCGCAGACGGCGGAGGCGATGATCGCGCGTCGCTTCCTGCGCGAGCGCGCCGGCGTCGCTGGCGGTGGCGCCGGGGGCGCGGTGTCGGTGACGGTCACGGCTCTGGGGTCTCGCCCGGAGGAGCCGGGGTCCGGTCCGGGGGCAACGTGCGCCGGGCCCGGCGCGTGCGCCGCGCGATCGATGCCCAGTACCCGGCAAGCACCACCGCGGTGAGCACCCAACCGGTGACGACGTAGCCGGCGTCGGTCATGGCTGCCTCATCTGGGCGCTCCCGAGTCGACGAGGTCGGCGGCTCCGCCCGGCCCGGTCTCTCCGGACGCGACCCGCTCGGCGATGGCCTGCTCGAGCTCGCGCTCGTCACGACCTTCCTCGAGCGCCTCGAGGCGGTACCGCTTGTCGAGGAGGTACACGAACACGAGCGTGAACGCGAGCACGCCCCAGAACAGGGTGAACGCCATGGTGCCGTGGATCTGCGCCTTGAGCTCGTCGTTGAAGACGGTCCCCTCCTGGTGCAGCGTGCGCCACCAGTCGACCGAGAAGTGCACGATGGGCACGTCGACGAACGCAATGAGCGCCGCGATCGCGCAACGGGTGGCACGGCCGGGACCCGGGATGCGGCGAAGGGCGAGGTAGCCGACGTAGAGGAAGAAGAGGACAGCGGTCGTCACGAGGCGGGCGTCCCACGCCCACCAGATGCCCCACACCGGCCGGCCCCAGAGCGAGCCGAGCACGAGCGTCAGCGCGGTGAACACAACGCCGATCTCCGCCGACGCGCCGGCGATGCGATCCCAGACCGGTGAGCGCGTGCGCCGCCACAGGTACAAGGCCGAGCCGAGCGCGGTGACCCCGAACGCGAGGTAGGCGAGCCACGCCGCCGGCACGTGCAGGTACATGAGCCGCTGCGCGTCGCGTTGGACGGCGTCGGGCGGCGCGACCCACAGGCCCAGCACGGCGAGAACGGCCAGCGACACGAGCGCAGACCATCCGACGACGGTGGCGACCCGCCGGTGCAGCAACGCGTCCTCTCTCATGCTTCCTCCAGGAGCGAGCCGAAGGCGAGCATCCCGATCGACGTGTACAGCGTTGCGAACAGCGCCAGCAGCGCGACCCACGGCCACCCGTCGGAGGCGGCGCGGCCGAGCCCCGCCTCCCAGGCCCGGGTGGCGCCCAGCATCACCGGAGCCACCACCGGCAGCAGCAGCAACGGGACGAGCGTCTCGCGCACGCGCAAACCTGCAGCCAGAACGCCGTAGAGAGTACCGGTGGCGGCCACGCCGGCAGTCGCGGCCACCGCCGCCGCCACGAGCAGCCCGACCGAGCGCAGCTCCACGTCGTAGAGGAAGGCGACGCCGGCACCCAGCGCGACCTCGAGCACGGCCAGTTGCACCGCGATCGCGCCCGCCTTCCCGAGGAACACCGCTGCCGGGTCGAGCCCGGAGAGGCGGAGCCCGTCGCGGGCGGCGTTCTCGGTCTCGACCTGGAACGAGCGCGAGACCGCCAACAACGCCGCCAGCAGCACGGCTACCCAGAACAGGCCGGGCGCGACACGGGCGAGCACGCCGCGGCTGGGGTCGAGCGCGAACGCGAACAGCAGGACGACGATCAGCCCGAACGGCAGCACCTGGTACAGCGTCACTCGCGAGCGCGCCTCGATACGCAGGTCCTTGCCCGCCACGAGCATCACCTCCCGCCAGAGGTTCATCCCGCTCGCACCTCTTCTTCCTCTGCCTTGGCAGCGCTCGTCTGCGATGTTGGCGGTTCGGCCACGCCGAAGCGGGCGACGCCGCCGGCGAGGACGACCTCCCGGCCGGCGAGGGCGCGCGTCCGGTCGAGCTCGTGGGAGGCGAGGAGCACGGTGCGGTCCTCGGAGGGGGCGGCCGCCACTACGTCGTCGAGCACGGCGCGACCGGCGGCGTCGAGACCGGCGTGCGGCTCGTCGAGGAGAAGGAGCCGCGGGTTGCGCGCCAGAGCGACGGCGAGCGCGAGCCGCCGGCGTTGACCTGCCGAGAGGCGGCCGTGCGCGACATCGCCTTGCGCGCTCAGGCCGACGCGCTCGAGGACGGCGTCGGATGCGGCGGCGTCGGAACCGGCCGCGCGCGCCGCGAAGCGGAGGTTCTCGCGCACAGTGAGGTCGTCGTAACAACCCGTCTCGTGCCCGAGAAGCCCGATCGCGCGTCGCGCGCCACGCCGGTCGATCGACAGGTCGTGTCCGAGCACGACACCCGTCCCCGAGTGCAGCGGGTGCAATCCGGCGAGGACACGCAGCAGCGTGGTCTTCCCGGATCCGTTCGCACCCGAGAGCAGCACGACCTCGCCCGCTTCGACATCCAGGTCGACGCCTGCCAGGGCCGGGAACCGACCCAGGAGGCACACGGCGGAACGCAGTCGGACAACGAGGGGCACGCAAGCCTCCATGGGCTTCACCCCGGTAGCTGCTTCAAAGCACGATGAGTGTACGAAGCGCCCTCTGACCTGGGCGAACCGTTCTCGAGGCAGCAAACGAGGCAAAAGCCCCGAAGTAGCCTCTCGCCCCGTGCGCACCGTGATCGGGGCCGTCGGCCGGGTCCTCGTCACGGTCGGGCTGCTGATCCTCCTGTTCGTCGCATACCAGCTCTGGGGCACGGGGATCTACGAAGCGCGCGCGCAATCCGACCTCCAGAGCCAGTTCACCCGCGACCTGGCCCGTCACGGGTCGCAGAGCACGACGACGACCTCGGGCGCCACACCGACGACCGCACCGACATCGACGACGGCTCCTGCGGCGCTTTCTCCGGCACCGGCGGACGGCGAACCGGTCGGCGTGATCAAGATCGACAAGATCGGTGTCGACAAGGTGGTGGTGGAGGGCACGTCCGTCCCCGATCTCCGCAAGGGACCCGGCCACTACACAGGATCCCCGCTGCCCGGTCAGCTCGGGAACGCCGCGATCGCCGGGCACCGCACGACCTACGGCGCGCCGTTCGGTGATCTCGATCAGCTCGCCGGCGGCGACACCATCTCGGTGCGGACGCTGACGGGAACGTGGAAGTACGTCGTCCTCGACGACTACCCGATCGCGGTGAAGCCCAGCCAGACCGAGGTGCTCGATCCAACGATCGACCCGGCCACCGGCCAACCGCTGGCGACACTCACGCTCACGACGTGCGAGCCCAAGTACCAGGCGACGGAGCGACTAGTGGTGAAGGCGAAGTTAAGCGACGCGAACCAGCAGCAGCCACTTCCCGGGCCCGACAGGACGAAGCTCGTCCTCGACACCGGCCTCTCCGGCGGTGGCGAGTCACGCGCGCCGGTGCTCATCGCGGGGCTGATCGCGGCGCTCGTCGGTGGGCTGTGGTGGCTCCTCTTCCACCGTTATCCGCGCTGGACCACCTGGTTCGCAGGCGTGATCCCGTTCCTCGTCGTGCTGTTCGTCTTCTACACGTACCTCGAGCGCGTCCTACCCAACAACTACTGAGGCGTGCCGTCGCGCAGCGGCGCCGACGCCGGTTACTTCTGACCGGGGAACACATCGACCTCGGACTCGTGCCACACCGGATGATCACCCGAGGTCTCCACGTTGAAGCCGTAGTCGAACGCGAGCGAGCCCCCGTACGTCGCGCCGAACGCGGTCAGTGCTCCGACGATGATCGACAGGATCATCACGAGCGTCGACGTCGCCTCGTTGTTCCCCCACTGTGCGAGTCGGATGATGATGTCGACGATCACGACGCCCGTCACCGTGAGCATCACCGTCATGTGCCAGTTGGCGGTACGTCGGGCCTGGTTCCCGGGCGACGTCGACCTCCACCAGTCCCAGAAGCCCGTCAGCGCGGCTCCGAGCGAGACGATTGCGCCGGCGATGATCACGTGCGTACCCGAGATGAAGAAGTCGCGCCCGACCGTGGAGTCGTTCCCCGCAATCCGCGAGATCACGTCGAACACCGCGACCAGCACGTAGGCCCCCACCGGGACGTCGGTGAGCGGCGGGTGGAACGGCTTCCCTGCCCACCCTCGCAGGCCCTTGAACTGCCTCCCCTTGAACGTGATTCCGGGGCGGATCGAGAACTTGCGCCTCATCGTGGCTCCCTTCCGTCGATCGGCTCGGGCCAGGGGCGGATTCTCACACGCGCGCCGTGGACCTCGCCGGTAGCTTCCGCGGTGGCGGCGGCTTGCCGACCGGCACCGCAAAGCCGGAGCCTGCGACGGACCAAGGAGGAAGCGAGTGACCCGACACGTGCGCCTGCGCGAGTTCCTCGTCGCCGTCGAGGGCCTGGCCCTGTTCCGTCATCTCGTCGACGAAGACGACGAGACGGCCGCGGTGCGCATCGACGAGGTGCGACGCATGGTCGGCCGCGGCGACGGCGGCTCCGCCGACCGTCGCCGCAAAGCCGGAGCTCGCGACGGCGACAATTTGGACGCCTTCGAAGAATCGACGTTCGGGCTCGGCACCGACGTCCCCGAGCTCGACGCGCGCCGCGGGTACGCGCGCTGGGCAGCGACGTACGACCGACCCGGCAACCCGTTGATCAGCGTCGAGCGGTCGGTGGTTTGGGCACTCCTCGATGAGCTCCCCGTCGGACGGGCGTTGGACGCCGCGTGCGGAACCGGCCGGCACAGTGCACATCTGGCCGAACGTGGCCACGACGTGACCGGCGTCGACGGATCACCGGAGATGCTGGCGATCGCACGCGACCATGTTCCGAGCGCCCGCTTTCTCGAAGGCGATCTTCACGCGCTCCCTGTCGGCGACGGCGAGTTCGACCTCGCAGTGTGCGCGCTCGCGCTCGGCCACATCGAGTTCCTCACCGCACCCGTCTTGGAGCTCGCTCGAGCCGTGCGCTCCGGCGGGTCCCTCGTGCTGTCCGACCTGCACCCCGTGATGTCGGTCGCCGGCGGCCAAGCGCTCTTCGAGTCGGCCGACGGCAGCCTCGCGTTCGTGCGCGAGCACGAGCACCTCCACGGCGAGTACCTCGATGCGTTCGCCGCCGCCGGGCTCGAGGTCGTCCGCTGTGTCGAGCCGCGCTTCGGTCCCGCCGAGGCCGGCATGCAGGGAATGGCGGCGCAGTTCATCCCCGAAGCGACACAGGCGGCGTTCGCCGGCCTGCCCGGCGCGCTCGTCTGGCAGCTCCGGCGGCGCTAACGACCTTCGAAGCGCGGCGGGCGCTTGTCGCCGAAGGCGGCGAGGCCCTCGCGGAGGTCGTCGCTGGCAAAGGCGCGGGCTTCGAGCTCACGCATCTCGGCGAGGGCGGTCGCGTCGACCCCGCCGGCGACGAGGTTGAGGGCGCGCTTGTGGCCCTGGACGGTCAGCGGGGCGAGGTCGACGATCTCGGCCGCCAGTGCGAGCGCGCCCACCAGGGCGTCGGGAACGCGGCGTTGCACGAGGCCGACGGCGGCGGCTTCGTCGGCGTCGAGCGTGCGCGCCGTGAGGAGCACGTCGCGGGCGGCGCCCTGGCCCACGAGCGTGGCGAGGCGCTGCACATTCGCCGGGCTGAGGAACACGCCCAGGCGGGCGGCGGGGATGGAGAACGTCGCGCTGAACGCGGCGATGCGGAGGTCGCACGCCACGGCGAGCTGCATGCCGGCGCCGATCGCGGGACCGTTGACGGCCGCCAGCACCGGCGCCGGGTAGTCGACGATCGCGTCGAGAAGCCGATCGAACGCCGGCCGGAACGTGTCACCGCCGCCGGGCTCGGACGCGTCCTCGGCCCGCACGACGAGGTCGGCGCCGGCGCAGAACGCCTTGTTGCCGGCGCCGGTGATCACCACGGCCCGCAGGTCGGGCTCGGCTTCGAGATCGGCGAGCAACTGCGCGCACAGGTCGGCGTTCAGGGCGTTCCTGCGCTCGGGCCGGTCGATCGTCGCGATCCCGACCCGGTCGCGGACCTCCCACCGGATCATTGGAACTAGCTCTCGTCGATGATGGCGATGAGGTCGCCTTCTTGCACGACCTGCTCGGGCTCGACGTGGAGCTCGCGCACGACGCCCGGGATCTCGGTCACCACGGGGATCTCCATCTTCATGGACTCGAGGATGACGATCTCGTCGCCCTCGGCGACCATCTGCCCCTCTTCCGCCACGACTTGCCACACGTTCGCCGCGATCTCGGCGCGAATCTCAGCCATATGGCGGCGCAGCTTAGATGCGTGCGCAGGGTGCCTATATGTCCCCCGGGCGCACGCATCGGGCGATCACACCGGCAGGACGCCGTGCTTGCGCCAGGGGCGGTCGACGCGCTTGTCGCGGGACACCTGGAGGCCGCGCCAGATCGCGTGGCGAGTCTCGGCGGGGTCGATCACGTCGTCGAGCTGCCCGTGCCCGGCCGCGATGTACGGGTCGATGTTCTGGCGGATCTCCTCGGCGAGCTCGAGGCGCTTCTGCGTCCGTTCCTCTTCGGGGACGGCCTCGATCGTCTTGCGGTGAATGATGTTGACGGCGCCGTCGGGGCCCATCACCGCGATCTCGGCCGTCGGCCACGCCACGATGAAGTCGGCCTCGTACGCGGTGCCGTTCATCACGAAGTAGCCGGCCCCGTAGCTCTTGCGCATCACCACGCTGATCTTCGGGACCGTCGCCTCGGAGACGGCGAACAGCATCTTGGCGCCGTGGCGGATGATCCCCTGCTTCTCGACCGCGGAGCCGACGATGAACCCGGGCACGTCGTGCAGGAACACGAGCGGGATCCCGAACGCGTCGCACATCCAGACGAAGCGCGCCACCTTGTCGGCCGCGTTCACGTCGAGCGCGCCGCCCAGCACCATCGGCTGGCTCCCGACGATCCCGACAGGCTGCCCCCCGACGCGAGCGAGACCGGTGACGACGTTCTTCGCCCACTCGGGCTTGATCCAGAGCACGTCGCCGTCGTCGACGACGGCGGTGACCACCCTGCGCATGTCGTACGCCCGCCGGGGCGCGGTCGGAACGATCTCGTAGAGCTCCTCGACCCGCCGGTCGACGGGATCGGCGCTCTCCTGCACCGGCGGCGACTCCTGGTTGTGCGAAGGGAAGAAGGAGAGGTACTTGCGGACGATCTCGAGGCACTCCTTGTCGTCGGCCACCTCGAGGTCGGCGACGCCGGAGATCTTCGTGTGCACGGCGGACCCGCCCATCTCCTCCTCGGTGACGTCCTCCCCCACCGCCGCTTTCACGAGGTGCCGCCCGCCGAGCGCCATCGACGACGTGCCCTTCACCATCGGCACGAAATCCGCCAGCGCCGGGATGTACGCCGTGCCGGCTGCGCAATGGCCGAGCATCGCCGCCACCATCGGCACCACGCCGCTCATCGCGACCTGCTCACGGAACAGGGCCCCCGCACCCGCGAACGTCGAGCCGCTCGTCGACTGGATGCGCGCCCCCGCCGAGTCGAGCAGCCACACGAACGGGATGCGCTGTCGGATCGAGAGCTCGCGCAGGCGGGCCATCTTGTGCTCGCCCACCTGGCCCATCGAGCCGGCCATCACCGTGAAGTCGTAGGCGCCGATCGCCACGGGCCGGCCGTCGATCTCGCCCACGCCGGTGACGACGCCGTCGGCGGCGAGGAAGCGGTCGCCGAGCCCGGCGTCCATGTGGTCGGCGAGCATCGCGTATTCGACCCACGTGCCCGGGTCGAGCAGGAGGTCGAGTCGCTCGCGCACGGTGAGCTTGCCGAGCGAATGCTGGCGCTCGACCCGCTCCGGCCCACCCATCCCGAGAGCACGGTCGCGGCGCGCTTTGAGGTCTCCGACGAGCGGTCCCCAGTCGTGAACGTCGCCGCCCCCGGTCGCGGTCACGGGCTCATCCTCGCACGGCGAGCACCCGCCACTCGCCGGGCACCCCCTTGAGCGCGTGACAACCGCGGTCGACGAAGTCGATGTCGGATCCGTTGACGAGATCGCGCACCGTGCTCGTGACGAGCACTTCGCCCGGGCCGGCGAGGGATGCAACCCGAGCGCCGATGTGCACGGCAATGCCCGCGAGATCGTCACCGCGCAACTCGCATTCACCGGTATGGAGTCCGGCGCGAACGTCCAGTCCGATGTCGCGCGAACGGGTCGCGATCGTCTGGGCGCAGTTGATCGCACGTCCCGGACCGTCGAAGGCGGCGAGGAACCCGTCGCCTGTCGTCTTCACCTCCTCGCCGCGGAACCGATCGAGCTCGTGACGGATCGCCGTGTCGTGAGCATCCAGCAGATCGTGCCACCGTCGGTCGCCCTCGGCGGCCGCACGGGCGGTGGAATCCACGATGTCTGTGAAGAGCACTGTCTTGAGCACGCGGTCGACGGGGACCGGAGGCTCGTGGCGCCGTCCGGTGAGGAACTCCTCGACGGCGTCGAGTGCGTCGTCCTCTCCGCTCGCGGAGCCGTTCAGGTGCCAATCGCCTGGCAACTCGAGGAGACGCGCGTCCCGGATC
>Ga0075435_100001804_pt1 | contig 13930 bp, 9 predicted proteins | sample RhiMethybrSRZTD4_FD_75302 | JGI IMG/M metagenome (GOLD analysis project Ga0075435, IMG submission 75302) | Populus rhizosphere microbial communities from Tennessee, USA - Rhizosphere MetaG P. TD hybrid SRZTD4 | ecosystem: Host-associated > Plants > Roots > Rhizosphere > Soil | place: USA...
CGGCATCATCGACCTCGAGGAGGGTCTGCGCGTCGCGGCACGCATTCTGGGCGAGCCTGCCCTGGATACAAGCGTCGAATGCGTCGTGCTGCGCTACACGGACGGCCCGCTGTTTGCGTTCCGCGCTGCCCTGCCCGCCCACCGCTTGTAGACCCTGGCAGTGCGACCTAAGCTTTGCGCCGCTGGCGCGAGCCCTAGGCGCGCGTCGACGACATCGGGAGGTCAGCCAACCATGACGGCCAAGCTGTTGACGACGCAGGCGCGTGCGGCAGAGGGCATCGTGCGCGTGCTGGAGGAGGCCGGCATCGACATGGTGTTCGGCATTTCCGGCGGCAATACGGGCCGGCTCTACGATGCGCTCTATGACCGTCAGGGCGCCCTGCGCACCGTGCTCGTGCGCCACGAACAGCTCGCGAGCGTGATGGCGGAGGTGTACGGGCGGCTCACCGGCAAGCCCGGCGTCGTCATCGGCCAGGGCATCTTCCTACTGGCCAACGGGCTCCTCGGCACGCTCGAGGCCAACTTCGGTAGCTCGCCTATGCTCTTGCTGACCGACTTCTCGGACGTGTCTCCCTTCTCCAAGCATGCGCCCTACCAGAGCGGCACGGGAGACTACGGGTCGGCCGACACGCGCAAATCACTGCAGGGCGTTACCAAACAGACCTTTGTCGCCAATGAGCCCATCGAGGGCGTGCAGGCAACGCAGCTTGCCATCAAACACGCGCTCAGCGGCGAGCGTGGTCCCGTTGGCGTGCTCTATCACTCGCGCGTGTTCAGGGACGCGATCGATCCCGCCAAGCGGCCATTCCTTTACGCGACAAAGCCATATCTACCCAGGCGCACGGGTGCCGACGCTGAGGACATCGCCGGCGCGGTCAAGGCGATACTCGTTGCCAAGCGACCCGCGATCATTGCCGGCAACGGCGTGCGTATCGCCGGGGCCTACGCCGGCCTTGAAGCACTGGCCGAGCTGATCGGGGCGCCCGTGGCAACCACGGCTTCTGGCAAGGGCACGTTTGCCGAGACGCACCCTCTCGCCCTCGGCGTGTGCGGCAACTTCGGCCAAGCGACGGCCAACGCCGTCATCGGCGAATCCGACCTCGTGCTCGCGATCGGCACTCGGCTGGGACCTGCGGATACCGCCAACGAAAACCCACAGCTCATCGATCCAACCCGGCAAACGCTTCTGCAGATCGACGTTGAACCCAAGAACGCGAGCTGGTCTTTCCCGTGCGACGTTACCATGGTCGGCGACGCCGCCCTGGCGCTCGCACAGCTCGCCGAGGCAATCAAAAGAGAAGGCCCGCCCGACGCAGAGACGCGGGCCGCACGCAGCAAGGCCATCGCGTGGGCGCGCCAGCAGCACCGCTTCTTCCAGGATCCCGGCTACAGCTCTGACGAAGCCCCCGTGCTGCCGCAGCGCTTGTTCGCGGAGATCTTGAAGGCGACCGCGCCCGATGCACTCTTCACCTGCGATGCGGGCGAAAACCGCTTGTTTATGACGCACTACTTCCAGACCAAGTCGCCGGGGTCGCTGCTGATGCCGGGCATCGGCGCCATGGGATATGCCGTCCCGGCAGCGCTGGCGGGCAAGCTCATCTTTCCAGAGCGACAGGTGATTGCGGTCACTGGTGACGGTGGCTTCTCCATGGCTATCAACGGCCTCATGACAGCGCGCGATGAAAGTATCCCCGCAGTCGTGGTGGTGCTCAACAACAGCGCGCTCGGCTGGGTCAAACACGGGCAGGGGAATCGGCCGATCGCCAGCACGTTTGCCGACATGGACTTCGCCGCGATCGCACGTGCCATCGGCTGCCGCGGCATTCGTGTCGAGCGCGCCGAGGAGATCGGACCGGCGCTCAACGAGGCGCTGGGCTGCAGCGCGCCGACGGTCGTTGATGTCGTCACCTCGATGCGGCCCTCGTTCCGCGATGTAACGAGCCCGTTGACGGCGGGATAGTGCCGTTTGCGATCTTTTCCGGATCTGAGCCGGCATGCCCGGCCGGTGCCGATTGGTGCTCGATTGCGTGCGTCCATGCTCGCTTGCGTCCAATCGGTGGGCGCTCCTGCCGGGCAAGCGCGGGGAGCGCACGCAAGACCGCGACGGCTGCCAATCGCAAGGCCGCTCGAAAGCGGCTTTAGCGCAGCAAACCGCCGTCGATGACAATCGTGCGACCGGTGACGTAATCGGACAGATCGGTCGCCAAGAACTCGACCACCTTGGCGCAATCGTCGATGGTGCCCTCGCGCCGCAGCGCGGTCATGCCGGCCATGTGCGACCGGTCACCCAGCCGTCCAGTGCGGATGATGCCCGGTGCGATGGCGTTGACGTTGACGTTGAAAGGACCAAGCTCCTGCGCGAGCGAGCGCGTGTAGTGGATGATGGCGGCCTTCGCCATCCCATAGGGGTGATAGGCGCCGCGCGCATCCACGCCCGCGGTCGAAGAAACGGTGATGATCTTGCCACCGCGCTGCCGCTTCATGTGCACCGCAACCGCCATGCAGGTGTACATAGTGGCCTTCAGATTGATATCGAGCACGCGCGCGAGCATCTCCTCAGAACAATCCGACGGCGTCCCGGTGGTTACGAGGTCGGCGGCCTCGTTGGCACCCGGAACCGGCTGGCGCTCGTCCGCGAATAGAACCGTGCCGCCGCCGGCGTTGCATACCGCGATGTCGATGCGTCCGAGTTCCCGCACGACGTGGTCGATGGCACTGACCGCCGCGGCGCGGCTCGCAAGATCGGCCTCGATGCCGATCGCGCGCACGCCTTGCCCTTGGCATTCCGCCATCACGCTTCCAGCCGTCATTGCCTGGCGCTCGTATTCATAGACGTCCGCGGCTCGCAAGTTCCGATCGATGATGGCGATATCGGCGCCGAGGCCCGCCAGGCGCAAGGCGTAGCCGCGGCCGAGGCCGCGCGCTCCGCCGGTTACCACGGCGACCTTGCCTGACAGTTTGCGCTCGCTCACGCGCCCTTCTCCAAAAGCTTCACCCACACGCCGCACAGCGCAAAACCATCCGGCCGCGTTTCCAGTCCCAGCTGGCGCGCCCGCCCCAGGATGTCGACCGCTCCGCGCACCGTGAGCACCACCGCGTCGAGCCGCTCGCGCGCGACAGCCGGCACCCCGCAGATGGCGATGTCTTGCTGATCTACGCGGATGACGTAACGGCTACCTGACCCAAGCGCGGGCATTCCTAGGATACGAGACCAGTGTTGCGCTAGCCCCGCCGGGTCATGGCTCAGAACTTCCACGCCATCGAGGCGGCATGTGCGCTCGCTGCGCACAAAGCGCTGCCAATCCTCACCCGCCGGCCAGTAGGGACCGTGCACCGCCTCGCCGCCAACGGCGTGGTTGAACTCCAGAAACGTCGCACGGCAATCCTTGGGGTGGAGCTGATAGCCCTGATAGCGCTCTCGATTGATGTGGTTGGCGAGGCGCACGCCGAGCCTCTGCGCCTCCTCCGCGCGCGCCTTTGGATCATCGCAGTCGAAGATGAGCATGTAGCCGCCGCGGCCCTGCATCAGCTCCAGGAACCGACCGGCGGCGGTACCCGCCCGCGTCGGAGACACCACTTCGAGAAAGCGATCGGCTCCGATCGGGAAGAGAACGTTCGCAAGGCCGTATTGCGCGACGCCCGCATCGCGATGACAAGCTTCGAGGCCGAGCAATGCTCGCATGAGCGCCGCGGCGGCCTCAAGATGAGGCGCCGCGAGGCAAACCTGACGCAAGCGCAAATAGGACCGCATTCTAGCGCCCCCGCAACGGTGGCGGGCTTGCCCGGTCTCCAGGTCTGCCGCTGCCCCGCCAGTCGGCCGCCGGTCCCGCACGCGCCTCACGCATAAACAAACGCCCCATCGGTCAGATCGATCGTCGGGATCTCGTCCTTCTCGCTCCAGTAGTTCTGGTTGTGCTGCCATTCCGGCTTGTCGCCGCGCTTGGGCAGCAAGTGGATGGCGCGCGTCATGTAGCCGGGATTGAAGTTCTCGGGATCGATCCAGGGCAACAGCGGCATGTCTTGATCCTGCGGCCGCAGGGCGACCGTCACCTTCCTGGCGCCGATCCCGTCCATGTGCTGGAGGAGGCGGCACACGAAGTCCGCCACCATATCGGCGCGCAGCGTCCAGCTCGCGCGAAAATAGCCGAACACCCAGGCGAGGTTCGGCAAGCTCGTAAACATCATGCCGCGATAGGTGACGGTATCGCCGAACACGAGCGGCTTGTCGTCGATGACAAAATCGATATCGCCGAGGACGCTGATGTTAAATCCCGTTGCCGCGACGATGATGTCGGCCTCGAGCTCCTTGCCGGATTTGAGGACGATGCCCCTTGCATTGAAGCGCTCAATCTCGTCGGTGACCACCGAGGCTTTGCCCGCGGCGATCGCCTTGAAGAGATCAGCGTCTGGAATGAAGGCGATGCGCTGCCGCCATGGCCGATACTTCGGCGTAAAATGCTTCGCCACGTCGTAGTCGGGACCAAGGCAGTTGCGCACAACGCCGATCAGTTCCTTGGCAACGACATCCGGCTCCTCGACGCATCGGCGCGTGAAGTGAGCCTGATCGAAGAGGATCTTGCGACGCACGATCTCATGGATCCAGGCTTCGTCAACCTCTAGCTGCCGGAGCGTCTCGGCCAGATCGTTGACGTTGCGACCCGTGATGAAAAACGTGGGCGAACGCTGCAGCATCGTGACATGGGCACAGGCGTCGGCAATCGCGGGAATGATGGTCGCCGCGGTGGCACCCGAACCGATCACCACCACCTTCTTGTCCGTGTAGACGAGGTGCTCTGGCCAGGTCTCGGAGTGCACCAGGCACCCCTTGAAGGTCTCCATCGCCGGCCACTGCGGCAGGAAGCCTTGCCAATGTCGGTAGTACCCCTGGCACATCCACAGAAAGCCGGCAGTAAAGGCGCGCACGTCACCGCTATCGGTCTGCTGGGCGATGATGGTCCAAAGGCTCTCCTTGCTTGACCAATGCGCCGAAGCGATCTTGTGCCGGTAGCGGATGTGACGGGCAAGATCGTTCTCCTCGATGACCTCGCCCATGTAGGCCAAGATCTCGGCCGCGGTCGCGATCGGCGGACCGGTCCAGGGCTTGAAGCGGTAGCCAAACGTGTGCAGATCGCTATCGGAGCGGATGCCGGGATAGCGATGGGTCCACCACGTACCGCCGAAGCTTTGCTGTGCGTCAAGGGCGACGAAGCTCTTGTCGGGGCATTGCTTTTTGAGGTGATAGGCCGCACCGACGCCGGAGATGCCAGCACCGACGATCAACACATCGAAGTGCTCGGGCAACGCCACAAGCGCCGCCTGTGGGCGCAAATCGGTCCGCACTTCGCTCAGCTCTCGTTGCATTGTGCCTCTCGGTGGGCTTTTGCCACAGGAACCCATCCCTCCGCAGAGCTTGGCCTGCGCTCGGGCGGACTTCAAGCGCAACGAAACCCCGCAGCGATGGCTGGCGCGCGAGGCGCCAGGCGGGCGCTCCTGGTCTGGATCGGCCCGGCGATCGGCGTATAGTCGCAAGCGGGCCCAGCCCAGGCTTGGAGGTTGTGCAATGAAGGTTGGCACCGCGCTCAACATGCTGTCGCAAAATGGCCGATCCGATGCCTCCATTCTCGCCGAGCATTTCGCGCTGGGCGACCTCGCTGAACCGTTGGGGTTCGATTCGCTTTTTGCCCTCGAGCATCATTTCACCGGCTACGCAATGTCGCCTGCACCGCTGCAGCTTCTCGCCTACTTCGCCGGGCGTACGCGCCGCATTGCGCTCGGGACCGCTGTCATTGTGCTGCCCTGGCACGATCCGATCCGGGTCGCCGAGGGCATCGCCTTGCTTGATATCATGTGCGGCGGCCGTTGCCTCTTCGGCTTCGGCCGGGGTGCCGCCAGCGTGGAATACGCGGGCATGCGCATTGCCATGGGCGAAGCGCGCGGGCGCTTCGCCGAGGCGGCCCAGATCATCGTCATGGCCTTGAGCCAGCCTGAGTTCGAGTTTGAGGGCGAGCACTATAAAATTCCCCGCACCTCGATTCGGCCCCGCCCCCACTCACACCCCGAGCGGCGCTTTTATGCCTCTGCGGTGAGCCCGGAGTCGGCAGCGCTGATCGCCAAGCTTGGCTTTGGCATGCTGCTCATCATGCAGAACGAGTGGTCGAAATGCGCCGGCGACATCGAGAAGTTTCACGCAATCGCCGCGCAAGCGGGCCATCGTCCGCCTCGGCCACTGATATTGACGAACGTTTCCTGTGCCCCCAGCAGGGCCGAGGCCCACGAGCGCGCTATCAAATACTTGGGAGCAAAGTGGGATTCGATCGAGAACCACTACCGCTTCAGCGATGGCCATCTGGCGAAGGTCAAGGGCTATGAATCCTATGAAGCGCTCGCCAAGACCTACTCAAAGATGAAGGATTTAGCCGCGCGCGCGAAGGCGACCGAGTTCTACGTCAACATTCAGATCACGGGGACGCCCGACGATTGCCTTGCGAAGATCGCTGAGCTCAAGCACCTCACCGACCTCGATCACCTGATTTGCGAATTCGCGTGGGGTGGATTGCCACACGAGGAAGCCGAGAACAACATGCGCCTCTTTGCCACCGAGGTGTTGCCGCATCTGCAGCGTGACCGCGCCTTCGCCAGCCCCACAATGGCCGCTCAAACGGACCAGCAAGGTGACGGGCACGACGGCGTATTTGCGCCCGCATGATCGTTGCCTCACGCCAGGGATTTGCCATGGGGCCTGTTGCAGACATCGAAGGCGCGAGCTCGACCAAGGCCGGCGTCCGGTCGCCCGAACGCTATCAGGTCGTCGTTATCGGCGCGGGCCTTTCGGGCATGTATCAGCTCTACCGGCTGCGCGAGCTCGGGCGCTCGGTGCGCGTGTTTGAGGCCGGCGACGGGGTCGGTGGCACCTGGTATTGGAACCGCTATCCCGGCGCGCGTTTCGATTCGGAGAGCTGGACCTACGGCCTGTCCTTTTCGCAGGAGCTGCTCCAGGAATGGAGCTGGAAGGAGCACTTCGCGGCTCAGCCCGAAACGCTGCGCTACTGCAACTACCTCGCCGACAAGTTCGACTTGCGGCGTGATATTACCTTCAATGCCCGTGTCGTTTCCGCCGTCTACGACGAGAGCGCCAACGAATGGGAGGTTGGTTTTGCAGATAGACGGCGCGTTCGCTCACGCTTCTTGATCACGGCGATCGGTCCGCTGTCGGCGCCGACCATGCCGGCCATCCCAGGCGTTGGCGATTTCCGCGGCGAGGCCTATCATACCGCCACGTGGCCACACGCGCCGGTCAGCTTTGCAGGCAAGCGCGTCGCCGTGATCGGCACCGGCGCTACGGGCGTGCAGACCATCACCGAGGTCGCCAAAACCGCGCTTCACCTCACCGTGTTCCAGCGCACGCCGAATTGGTGCGCACCCCTGCACAACGCTGCAATCGACGACGCAACGCAGGCCCGGATCAAGGCCAGCTATCCGGAAATTTTCGCGCGCTGTCGGGAATCGTACGGCTGCTTTATTCATGACGCAGACCCCCGCAACGCCCTCGAAGTCCCGGCGGAGGAGCGCGAGGCCTTCTATGAGAAGCGCTATGGGGAACCCGGGTTCGGCATCTGGATGGGAAACTTCCGCGACATCCTGATCGACAAGGCTGCCAACGATACCATCACCGACTTCATGCGGCGCAAGATCCGCGCCCGCGTGCACAACCCTGAGCTCGCACAAAAGCTGATCCCTACCAATCATGGCTTCGGGACCCGGCGCGTACCGCTGGAGAGCGGCTATTATGAGGTCTACAACCAGCCAAACGTGCACCTGGTGGACCTGCGCGAGACGCCCATCGAAGGCATCACGCCCAACGGCATCAGGACCAGCGCTGCCGAGCACCATTGCGATATGATCATCTACGCCACCGGCTTTGATGCGATCGCCGGAGCTTTTGACCGCATCCACATCTGCGGCCGTGGCGGACTAAACCTCAAGGCGAAGTGGGCTCAAGGCCCGCGCACCTATCTCGGACTGCAGGTCGCCGGGTTTCCCAACATGCTGACGTTGGTGGGGCCGCACAATGCCGCCACCTTCTGCAACATTCCACGCTGCATCGAGCAAAACGTGGAGTGGGTCAGCGATCTCTTGCGCTACATGGATCGCAAAGGCTACACGCGCATCGAGCCGAGCCTTGCCGCCGAGGACGCCTGGACCCAGCACGTCCACGAAAGCGCGGCTCGGCTCCTGTTGCTGGAGGTCGATTCCTGGATGACGGGCGTCAACCACAACGTCCCCGGCCGGCAGCAGCGCACGTTCATGGCTTATGCGGGTGGCGCCCCGAAGTACCGCGAGAAGTGCGACGAGGTCGCCGCCGGCGGCTACGCCGGCTTCATGCTGGCGTAGCCGAGCCGCCACAGCCCCAGGCACCCCCAGGCAGCACGACCCAGGCAGCGCGACCCAGGGAAGGCGACCCCGTCCCCCCAAGAGGTGGCGCCCCGCGCGCCGTTGCACGCGATCCTCATGCCCAACGTGCCGCCCACCACCGGTTGCCCGTAACGTCAGGCAAGGTCAGGTGCATGTCAGCTCCTCAGGCTAACATTGCAATTCCGGCGCGCATCCGATGGACGCATTGCCAATGTCGCCCTCGTATGGTGCGCCTGGGCCGGCTCCGCGGCGTGCCAAGAACTCGTGGGGCCGGCCATCACACCGCTCCCAACCTCGCGCTCTTCGCGCCTCGGCACTCCGCAAATCTCGGCGGGCTTCATCTCTGGGAGCTCTTGGGCCAGAGTTAGCAACGCGGCGTCGCGAGACTTTATCAGCCCTCGGATGAACGCCCTTCGCGTTCGCTGCCGGCACGATGGACCCAGGAGCCGCAAGCCTACGAGAACGCGGCGTGGATGGGCGCCGGCGGCCTAGCATGCTTGCGACGCCGAAAGCGAGAGCCTGCAGGGGTTTGACACGTTTTGCCTCGCGCCCGATCGCGCTGCCCCCGACCGCAGCATCGGTTTGAACTCGTTCGTGGGCTGGGCTACCCCTACGCGGCGGGCTCGGGCCAAGCCGGTCTTGCGGTCCCGTTCCTGGTCGTCTTGTGTGCTGGAGTGCCGCCCCCTGCGAACGCAGCGACATGCCGAGCCAAGCCCGAAGGCAGTTTCAGTCCGCTTCGCACGGCGGCCTTCCCGCAGACCCAGGCGCAAGGCGCTCCGGCGGGAGCACTCCCCGCAGTTAGGCTAGGAGGCAATCATCATGGGCCCCCCTCACACCGAACCCCACGCCAAGGGCGCCTCGCTTGCCCATGCCCGCGGCGCCGCCGCAAGCCCTCTCAAGCACTGGTTTGCCAAACAAACCATCGGCTCGCTGCTCGATGCGCGCGCCAAGCGCGATGGCACGCGCGAGGCGCTCGTGTTCGAGGGCCGCCGCACTAGCTTCGCCGAGCTCACCCGCGACGTGGACATGCTGGCGCGGGGGCTGATCCAGCTAGGCATCGAGCCAGGCGATAAGGTTTCCCTCTGGATGATGAACCGCCCCGAGTGGATCCACGCCGCGCTCGCAGTGATGCGCATCGGCGCCGTGCTCGTGCCGATCAATACCCGGTTTCGCAGCGAGGACGCCGCCTACGTGCTCGGCCAGTCCGATTCCACCACGCTCATCATCGCCGCGCGCTCAGGACCGATCGACTATCTCGGCATGGCGCGCACGCTGCTGACCTCCCTCGGTTCCGACCGCGAGGTTGTTGTCACCTCGAACCTCCCGGCATTGCAGCGCCTCATCGTCCTTGACGAGGCCAGCGCGCCCGGGACGATCACCTGGTCGTCCGTTCTCGAGGCCGGAGCACGCGTCTCGGAGGACGCGCTTCGGGCCAGGATCGCCGCCGTCGACCCCGACGCAACCGCCTTTATCATCTACACCTCCGGCACCACCGGCTTTCCAAAAGGGGTGATGCACTGCCACAACATCGTGCGCAACGTGATCGATCGCGCCTTCCGCATGGGCATTACGCCTGCGGATACCATTCTCATGTACTTGCCGCTCTATCACCTCTTCGGCTTTTCGGAAGGCATGCTGATGTCGCTGGCGACCGGCGCGCGGCAGGTTCTCACGCAGACGTTCGATGCCGGGCACTGCCTCCACCTGCTCGAGGGAGAGCGAGCAACCATCCTCAACGGCTTCGACACACACTTCAAAGACCTGCTTGAGGCCTACCGGCATCGACCCTGCACTACAGCGAGCGTCCGCACGGGCCTACTGGCGACGGGCATGGCGAGCTCGATGCCGATTGCTCGGCAAGCGCGCAAGCTGTTCGGCCGCTTCCTGTCTGGCTATGGCATGAGCGAGCTCGGGGTGGGCGTAACATTGAGCGCGCTTGATTCCAGCGAGGAGCAGTGCACTGAGGCTTCGGGCTATCCAGCGCCCGGTTATGACATCAAGATTGTCGAGCCGGCGACAGGCGATGAGCAACCACCAGGAACGCCCGGCGAGATCCTCGTGCGCGGCTACATGGTCATGCAGGCCTATTATCGCAAGCCCGAGGAAACCGCCAAAACCATCGACGCCGACGGCTGGCTCCACACCGGCGACATGGGCCTCATCCGACCCGACGGGCACTTGCGCTTCATGGGGCGTTATAAGGACATGCTCAAGATCGGCGGAGAAAATGTCGACCCGCTGGAAATCGAGGCATACCTCGCGAGCCATCCAGCCATTGCTGCCGCCGCGGTGGTGGGCCTTCCCGACGCGCGTCTCAGCGAAGTCGCCGTCGCATTCGTCCGCGTCAAGCCCACACACGATCTCACCGCCCCGGCAGTCATCGAGTACTGCCGCGGCAAGATCGCCAGCTACAAAATCCCGCGCCACGTCGTCTTCGTCGAGGAGCTGCCCATGACGGGTTCGGGGAAGGTGCAAAAGGTCAGGCTGCGCGAAGAAGCGCGCCGCCGGCTCACGGAAAACTCAGCCTGAGAAGGCCCGAGACAAGAAGGGCCCGAGAAGTTCAGCCCGAGAAGATCAGAAGAACGGGAGGGGCGGCCCCGGCCTCATCGCAGGCGGGCGAAGTTCTCGCGCGCTGCCCCGCGCCCTGAAACTCGGCGTCAGCAAACGCGCGGCTCGAAGGATAAGGTCGAAAAACTCAAGGTCGAGCGGGCTCGTCGTCAGGCGCGGATCGAAGCCTCCCCATGCACCGGCGCATCTGCCGCGGCAAGACCAATCAGCCCTACCAATGGCGTGGGGTCATGGGCAGCCCGCCTCGCACACGATAAGGTGCTGCGTTGCCATTGCTCGGCAAACGTTCTCAGGGGAGACCGCCCATGGCCTTGCAAGGCGCACGGCATTACGGCCTAACGCACGAGGAGCTCCGCGCCATCCCGACCGTCTATCGGCCCGACCTCTTCAAGGACAAGGCCGTCGTCGTCACCGGCGCGGGGAGCGGCTTCGGCTTTGCCATCGCCACGCTGTTTGCGCGTCTCGGCGCCGAACTCGCCATTTTGGGCCGCAACCAGGACCGATTGGCGCAGGCCAAAACCTTCCTTGAGAGTTTCGGTGCGCGTGTCCATGCCGAAGCCTTCAACATCCGCGACCATGACCGTTGCGTGGCCTTCATTGGCAACGTGTGGCGCGAGTTGGGGCGCCTCGATGTTCTCATCAACAATGCCGGCGGTCAGTTCCCGCAGATGGCGCTCGACTTTAAGCCAAAGGGCTGGACGGCGGTCATCGACAACAACCTCAACGGCACCTGGTACATGATGCAGGCAGCCGCCAGAGCATGGGTCGAACACACCGCGCCTGGCGCAATCGTCAACATCGTCGCCGACTTCTGGCGGGGCATGCCGGGCATCGCCCACACCGCCGCGGCGCGGGCAGGCGTTGCCTATCTTTCAAAGAGCGTTGCGGTGGAGTGGGCCCCCCTCAACATTCGCGTCAACTGTATCGCGCCAGGTGTGCTCGAGACCTCGGGCTTCGCGCATTACCCACCCGAGGGCCTCGCGACCTATCCGCAGGCCAACCCCATGAAGAAAGCGGGCGATGTCTGGGACGTGGCCGAGGCCTGCGCCTATCTCGCCGCTCCGTCGGCCAAGTTTATTACCGGAGAAGTGCTGACCGTCGATGGCGGCCAGCAATGCTGGGGCGATCCCTGGCCCACCGGTCGTCCGGAGCATTTTAGGGTCGGTTGAGGTCGCACGGCCGCAACGAGGCAGATCCGGGAGACAAGCCCCATGTCCGCCGATAACATCTTTGCCGATAATCCGCTCTGCCGACTGCTCGGCATTCGTTATCCGATCTGCCAAGCGGGAATGTATCAGGTCGCCTACGGCTCCCTGGCTGCCGCCGTTTCCAATGCCGGCGGGCTCGGCATGATCGGTTCGGCGTACATGCCACCCGCCAGGCTGCGGGAGGAAATCCGCACCACCAAATCCCAAACCGACAAGCCGTTCGGCGTCGACATCTTGTTTGCCAAAACCACGGGCGGGGGAGCCACCATCGAAGCCTATGAGCGCGAAGTGCGCGCCCACATCGACGTGACCTTCGAGGAGAAGGTGCCAATCATCGTCTCGGGGCTTGGCGATCCCGGAGCGATCGTACCTCAGGCGCACTCCGCCGGCATGAAGGTCATGGCGCTCGTCGGCACCGCCAAGCAGGCCAAGTCCGTGGCCCGGTCCGGCGTCGATGCCGTGATCGCCTCCGGTCATGAAGGCGGTGGCCATGTCGGGCGGATCGGCACGATGGCGCTCGTCCCCCGCATCGTCGACGTGGTTGACATTCCGGTGGTTGCCGCCGGTGGCCTGGCCGACGGCCGCGGCTTGGTGGCGGCCCTGGCATTGGGCGCCGTCGGCGTGTGGATGGGCACCCGCTTCATCGCCACCATCGAGGCGCGGGGCCACGACAATTACAAGCGCCGCATCACCGAAATCGATGAGGATGGAACGGTGGTCACTCGGGCGCACTCGGGCAAGCCAAACCGCATGATCCGCAACGAGTTCACGCAATCCTGGCAGGGCCGCGAGGGCGACATCAAGCCCTATCCGCTGCAGCTGAAAGAGGTCGGCGAAGCCGCCTCCCATCGCGGCCGGATTGCCGGCGATGTCGCGCACGGCGTATTGCCGTGCGGACAGAGCGCGGCGTTGATCGATCGCATCGCGGGCGCCGGCGACGTCGTCGAGAGCATTGCCCGCGAAGCAGCCGGCATCCTCTCGCGCTTGGCGAGGTTGGCACAATGAGGGCGGGGGTTCCCTCGCAAGGAGGGGCTCGGAGGGCGCGGGGCTACCTTTTGCCTCGAAGCGGGTGTGCAATCTGTCGGCAAGAACATGTGCGATGGTCGAGACATTAGGGAGGCTTTGCATACGCCACAATCGCTCGCCCACGCGACAGGCGAACCAAGCTCCGGACGGTCAAGTTACCATGGCCCTTCGCCCGCGGGCTGGGAGCGCGTCTCCCCATCCGCGGTCAAGGCAAAACTTTCGCGCCTTTCCGGGAGGGTGCGGGGTGATGAGGTCGCAATGGGCGCGCCTGCGCCTGCGGGTTGGCCTACTCGCGATCGTTGCGCTGACCCTCGGACCCCCGACCACTTCCCCGGCGCAGGACCTCGACCTTATGGTCAAGCAGTTCCTGGACACGCTGAAGGGGTCCAAGGGAGCAAAGAAGGTGGCCAAGCAACGCCAACCCGAACCCCCGGCCAAAGCACGGTCGCCGCGCCCCGATGAAGCTCCTTCCGGCTCGCAGGACGACTACGAAAACAAAATAGCCGATTTGCTCACCTACATGCGCAGCAATGCCCTCAACGACCAAACCAATCCCATTAGGAGAGACGCTGCTCTGATGGCCAGTGTTGAGCGGCACAAGCAAATCCCGGTCCCGAAACGCATGCAAAGATGGACCTGCGACGTGCGCGAAATTGGCGTTGCGCTCGACCCATACACCGATCGGGCAAACGGTCAGGAACCGATCGGGTTCCAGG
>Ga0075435_100001806_pt1 | contig 13924 bp, 15 predicted proteins | sample RhiMethybrSRZTD4_FD_75302 | JGI IMG/M metagenome (GOLD analysis project Ga0075435, IMG submission 75302) | Populus rhizosphere microbial communities from Tennessee, USA - Rhizosphere MetaG P. TD hybrid SRZTD4 | ecosystem: Host-associated > Plants > Roots > Rhizosphere > Soil | place: USA...
GAGCCGCCGGTCGTGTCGGCGTCGCCGGACTGCGCGCCGCCCTGCTGCTCCTGCTTGCGCCGGTGACTCGCCATGCCGCCCTTGCGGCCGGCCTCGCGCGCTTCTTCACTGGTCCACTCGTGCGCGGTGCCTTTCTGGTGGGCCGCCTTGCCGCCTTTGCTCGCGATCTCGCGCTGCTTGTTCCGGTCCATCGATGCAAAGCCACGATCCTCTTTTGCCACGCAATCCTCCTCGCACTCCCGTGCTCGCGAACACTCGGGCTGCAACCGATGTGCCACGAAATCCTTGTAACCCTCAGCAATACAAGGACTTAGGAAAAGGTTTTCCGTGGACGTCACCGAGGACGAGCTCCGAGTGGAAAACCTTGTCCGTCGGAACGCAACCGCACGGCTGTCAGCGAGTTGAGCGACGGAAAAGGAACTCCGCGATTAGGAATCGGTGGTCGAGGCGAGCTGTCGCGCCTCGGCCAGTCGCGCACGCACGCGCTGGCGACCGAGCAGGCTCAGCACTTCGAAGAGTCCAGGACTTACCGTTTTTCCCGTCACAGCCACACGTACGGCGTGAATGAGCGAAGCCGCTTTCACACCTCGCGCGGCGGCAACCGCCCGCAACGCCGCCTCTGTCGAGGCCGCATCGAAATTGTCGAGTCCGTTGAAGGCCGCATCGAGCGCGGCCAAGTGCTCGTCCATTCCGGCGACGCCCAGATACTTCGTCACAGCGCCGCTGTCGTAGGCGATCGCATCGGTGAAAAAAAACCGAGACTGCGAGGCAAATTCGTCGAGCCGCTTGGCGCGAGGACGGAACAGCTCGAGCACGGCGAAAAACCACGCGCGCCGCTCACCGATGAGATCGACGTTCCAGATCTCAGCCGCTTCGAAGAACGGCTCGAGGCGCCGCGCGAGCTCGTCGGGTGCGAGCCGCATGAGATGCTGCTGGTTGAACCAGTCCAGCTTTTCCGGGTTGAACACCGCGTTGCCGCCGCTGATCCCTTGAAGCGCGAACGCCTGCACGAGCTCGTCGCGCGTGAAGAGCTCGCGGTCGTCTCCCGGCGACCAGCCAAGCAGCGCGAGAAAGTTGAACATCGCCTCCGGCACATATCCCTGACGCGCATACTCGGTTACCGACGTCGCGCCGTGTCGCTTGCTCAGCCGCTTCTTGTCCGGACCGAGGATGAGCGGCACGTGGGCAAATCGCGGCAGCGGTGCAGCCATCGCTCGGTAGAGCAGGATCTGTTTCGGCGTGTTCGAGATGTGATCGTCGCCGCGCACCACCTCGGTGATCCGCATGTCGACATCGTCGCAGACGACGGAGAGCTGATAGGTGGGCAGGCCGTCGGAGCGGACGATGACGAAGTCTTCGATGTTGGCGTGATCGAACTCGATTGGTCCATGCACGAGATCGTCGAAGCGCGTCACGCCGTCCGGCACTCGAAAGCGAATCGCGCGCGCCGTGTCCGCCGCTTCGCGCTCGGCAACCTGATCGGCGGTCAGCGCACAGCAGGTGCGATCGTATTTCCAGCCGCCGCCGGCCTGCTCCGCCGCCTCGCGCTTGGCTTTGATCTCCGCCGGCGTGCAGTAGCAGTAGTAGGCATAGCCGCCGGCTACGAGCTGCGCGGCCGCGGCACGGTGGCGATCGAAGCGCTCGGACTGAAAGTAGGGACCGTGTTCGCCGCCGATCTTCGGCCCCTCGTCCCAGTCGAGACCGAGCCAGCGCAGCCCATCGAGAATGCCGTCGACCATCGCGTCCGACGAGCGCTCGGCGTCGGTATCTTCGATGCGCAGCACGAACACTCCGCCGGTGCGCCGCGCGTAAAGCCAGTTGAACAGCGCCGTGCGCGCGCCGCCGACGTGCAGATACCCGGTCGGAGACGGAGCAAAACGGACGCGCGGCGCAGGCATGTCGGTGTGGAGAAGATGCTGATTGTACTCGACGCGATTGCCGCGCCGAACGCCGCGGGCGACAAGCGGTGGTTACGCCGCGTGATGCGGATTGCGAAGCGCCGCTGCGGCGTCGGCGGATCGTGACGCGAGCGTAGCCCATGCCGTGCGCCGCAACAACCGGGCCGCCTGTCGCGCCGACACGCGTCGGAAGGAGCGCCGCAAGGCGGCGCCGCCGCGGCTAGCGATAGAAATGGGGCCGCAGCGCGCGGCGTGCAGCATCGAGTTCCGGACCGAGGCGGTTCGCGACGTCGCGGCGGCGGACCGGGTCTCGAGTCTCGAGCGCGAGCTCGCTGGTGAGGACGCGAATGGCTTCGAGCCGCTTGCCAAGTTCCTCGAAGTCGACGATCGAGAACTGGCGGATCAGATCGTTCAGATCGATCGTCAGTGCGGACGCGGTGATCTTGCCCGCGTGAATTTCCAACAGGTCTCGAATGTGCAGCGCTGCATCAACACCGGACGGCGGAAAGCGATACGGTGCAAAATCGAGCACGCCGCGATGCGTGCCTCTGGCCAGCAGATAGACCTCGGAGAGGGCACCGCCGCGATGTTCAATCCGATCGACGCAGAATCTGGCGTTCGGAAACGCCGCGATCCACGATTCGGCGAACCGGGTGTAGCCACAGCCGCCGACAAGCCGGTGCCCTGGTGTGAGTTCCAGCACCGCATCGTCGGCGATTAGCGCCGCCGCGGCGGCGACTCGCCGGTCGTTGAAATGCTCGTAGAACTCATGGATGAGTGAGTCGTCCATCGGCACGTCGGGCGCAACACCGTTATCGGTCGATTCGGCGCGGATCAAGCGCCGCGACCCGCGGGCGATCCGGCGGCCAGACGCATCGGTTGCACCGAAGCTCAGTCGACCACGCGACTGTTTCTGCCGGTCGAGGTGACGGCTCAACATTTTCGCGTCGGCAGAACAGACGCGCTCACATCAATTTAACGGCCGCGCCGTCCTTGGGCTCGCGGGCAATCGGCTTGCACCAACAGCCCTCCGGAGGCTAGCGACATGAAAAAGATTGCCATACTTGTGTGCGCCTTCGGGTTCGTGACGAGCTCAGCACTCGCGGCTCTGTCGAAAGACGAAGTGAAGCGGCTCAACGAAGCCGGGACGATCCTCAACGACTTGCGGCATTCGCCGGACAAGGGCATTCCTGAAGAGCTCTGGACCAAGGCTCAGTGCGTGGTCGTGATCCCGTCGATGAAGAAGGCGGCCTTCGTGTTCGGCGGCGAATACGGATCGGGCGTCATGAGTTGTCGACACACGAACGCGTGGACGGCTCCGGTGTTCATGCAACTCGCGAAAGGCAGCTGGGGTCTTCAGATCGGCGCCGAGGAAACCGATCTCGTGCTGTTGATCATGAACCGCCGCGGCCTCGAGAAACTGTTGGAAGACAAAGTATCGCTCGGCGCTGATGCCTCGGTTGCGGCTGGTCCGGTCGGCCGCACGGGCGCGGCAGCGACCGACGCGCAGATGAGCGCCGAGATGCTGTCGTACTCGCGGTCGCAAGGCGCGTTCGCCGGGATCGACCTGTCCGGCGGCGTGTTACGTCCGGACAAAGAGGCCGATGCGCGTGCGTATGGCGACAAGGTGAGTGCGCGTGAGGTGGCGCTCGGCACGGCGCACGTCGCGTCGCTCGAGCCCGCCGCGCCGTTCATGAGAGCGCTCAGCCAGGACGTTCGCGCCACGACTGGACGCAAGTGACACGTCTGCGCGTGCGTAGAAGACTGGCGCTTCGCTAACGCCACGATCGAAAACGCGTCGGGCGCTCGACACATCGAGCGTCCGACGCGTCTCGCAGGCTCTCCGCTCCGCCACCTGCCGTCAACCGCATCGACTTTTGTAGAATCTGCTATCAACAAAGGCGGCGGGCGCACGCTATCGCGGCGGCGCGCTGTCGAGCTGCAAAAAATAGAGACGTCTCCTACAGTCCTCCTGACATGACGATGCCTCACGACTCCTGGCGTTTCCGATTCACCGTCGCGGCCTGCGCGGCGGCAGCAGCGATGGTTTTCACGCGCGTGCTGTGGCCGGTCCTCCAGTACACGCCGTTTCTCCTCGGTTTTGTCGCAGCCGTGATCAGCAGCCGCGTGGCAGGGCGGCAAGCTGGGTTTCTGACGGTAATGTTCGCGGTCCTGGGCTACGGGCTGCTTCCCCTGCCTTTGGCGCAAGAGCGCCTTGGGCGCCTGCTCCTCGGTTTTGCGAGCCTGACTGGCGCCTTCAGCTGGATTGTCGCGCGTCGATACGAGATCGAGGGCGACCTCCGACGGAGCCAGCAACGCCTGCAGGCGGTCCTCTCGAGTCTTCCTGTGGTCCTGTGGGCGATGAACCGTGACGGCAACATCACGCTCGCCGAAGGCAGCGGGCTGGAGGTGCTGGACATCCAACCGCGCCAGTTAGTCGGGCAGTCGCTGTTCGAGCGGTACCGAGATGTGCCCGAAGCGATTGCGAACGCGCGGCGCGTGCTGGCCGGCGAAACCTTCACCGGCGCCGTGACGCTCGGCAACGTCGTGGTGGAAACCCGGTACTCGCCGCTGCGCGATCATCAGGGCTTGGTGACGGGCGCGATCGGCGTCTCCCTGGATGTGACGGAACGCCAGGCCGCGCAGGAGACGCTCCGGGCGAGCGAACAGCGTCTGCAGACGATCATCGACGCGGAACCCGCCTGCGTGAAGCTCGTGTCGCGCGACGGAGTCGTGCTCGATGTGAACCGCGCCGGGCTGGAGATGCTCGGCGCGAAGGCGTTGAGCGACGTCAAGGGCAGGCCGGTGAAAGACATCGTGCATCCGGATGATGTGGATCGATTCTTCGAAGTCCACGATGCCGCTGTCGCCGGCCGTCCGGGCCGCGCCGAGTTCCGCATCACAGGGTTCGACAGCAGCGAGCACTGGGTTGACTCACGCATGGTGCCGTTCGATGTGACGGGAACGCCTGGCTCCGAGCGGGGCGTGTTGAGCGTGACGAGCGACGTCACCGAGCGCAAGCAACTCGAGGCTCAGCTCCAACAGGCACAGAAGCTCGAAGCCATCGGCCTCCTCGCCGGAGGTATCGCTCACGACTTCAACAATCTGCTCACCGCGATCGGCGGGTACACGGAAATTGTTCTTGCGAGTTTCGACGAGCGCGACCGGCGGCGCGAGGATCTTCTGGAGGTGTCAAAGGCCGCGCAGCGCGCGGCGGCGCTGACGCGTCAGCTGCTTGCGGTGAGCCGGCGGCAAGTGCTGCAACCGACGGTTCTTGACGTGAACGCGATGGTGACGAGCATCCAGAAGCTGCTGCACCGCACGGTACCTGAGAACATCGACATTCAGCTCGATCTCACGTCAGCCGCAAACATGGTGCGCGCAGATCGCGGACAACTCGAGCAGGTTGTCCTCAATCTCGGCATCAACGCCGGCGACGCGATGCCGCGGGGCGGACGGCTGACGATCGCCGCGCAAAGCGTCGATGTCGATCATTTGGCCGCGGCGCGGCGTCCGCCGATGCCCCCCGGGCGCTACGTCCGCCTCGTCGTCAGCGATACCGGTACCGGCATGGCGCCCGAGACACAAGCGCACATTTTCGAACCGTTCTTCACCACGAAAGCCGGAGGCACTGGAACCGGGTTGGGGCTCGCCACCGTCTACGGCATCGTGAAGCAAAGCAATGGTTTCGTCTGGGTGGACAGCGCCGTGGGCCGGGGGACGACCTTCGAGATTTACCTGCCGGCGGTTGACGACTCGGTCGAGGCCGAACTGCCGGCGGCGCGGACATCGCAGTTCACCGGCGGATCGCAAACGATCCTGCTCGCCGAAGACGACGGCGCGGTCCGGCGATTCGCGCGGCAAATCCTGACGACCCACGGCTACACGGTGCTCGATGCGCGCGATGGCGACGAGGCCCTCGCCGTTGCGCGCGGCCATTCCGGCACAATCGATCTCCTGGTCACCGATGTTGTGATGCCGGGCTTGAGCGGCCGCGATCTTGCGGCGCGGCTGTCGGTCGAACGTCCCGACGTCCGCGTGCTGTATACGAGCGGATACTCCGAGCAGATGATCATCCGCTCGGGCCTCAATACAGGCCTGACGCTTCTGCCGAAGCCATTTCTTCCTGGCGATCTGCTGCAGAAGGTCGGCGAGACGCTCGCGGCATAGGCGTTCTCCGTCTTGCACCGTCTGCGCCGGATCGTCAGCTGTCTGCCAGCGATCGGATCGCGTTGACCTCACCGGAGAGGTAGAACTCCACTGCCTGACCGCAGTGGCCACACTGGAGGCGTTGCAGGACGGGACGACCGCGCGCCACGCGATACTCGATCGCCGTCCTGGCCTGGCACCAGTCGCATTTCGCGACGAGCTGCCGAATCTTGCCGAGCAGGGTCGCGTCCACTGCAGCCGCCGCCGCCTCGATCGTCGCGTTCGCCGAGCTGCCCCGGTACTTCGCGCCCAGCGCGTCAGCGTCGTCGATCGGCACATTGGTTGGCTGCTCGACGATGGCAGTGACAGATGCCTCCCATTCGCGAGAGTCAGGGTTCAGCCGCTCGATATTGAGGGCAACAACAAACCGGCCGCTCGGCGTGACGCATCGCCGGACTCTCGAGCGGTCCACGGTCACGATCGCTTTGATTCGGCGCGCGGTTTCTGGACGATGTCGCCGCCCTGAATCGTCACGGCGTGCGCGTCGCGTCGCGCCTCGCGGAGCTCCGCGATGAAGCGGTCGCGCTCGGCTTCCGTCCAGATTCCGCCGACGCGGGTGGTCGCGTTCCGCCGTTCCGCCCCGGTTGAAATGTTGCCGCGATCGGTACCAGCCATCGTTGTCCCCAGTCGAGCGCCGGCATCATTCGAAGCAGGACTCGTGCCTGGTTCGGCCTATTACTTAGACGAGCAAGCATGGCTATGGCGTTTCCTTTCTCGTGCAAGCATGCGAAAAACCCCGTGGCAATCTCAGGCGGGTCGCCGTTCGAAGAGGAAAAAGACTGCGAGGACACGGCGCGACGGACGTCGCGTGTGGGCTTGTCCCTGAGCGGTTAAGAAGACGGGGGCCGCTACCGCTGACGGAGCGACAGTTGCTAACGAAGCGGTCGCGGCGAGCGCGAATCGGGGATGCGGCAGTGCGACCGCCACATTTTGGCAGATGAAGGGTCATGCGGGTACGTCTCATTCGCAAGTTGGCGGATCGCTTGGACGGTGTCGACGTGTCCGGGCATAGCTCCGGCGATATCCTCGAGCTGTCCCGCCGCGAGGCCGAGCTGCTAATCGCCGAGCGATGGGCCGAACCCGAAGCCGTCGCTGAGCGTGGAGGCCGTCCCTGGCCGCGCGCTGAAGACCGGCGGCGCGAGGTGGACCGACGCGCCGCGCACGATGCGCCCATTTCAGCCTCAGCCGATCCCGCCGGAGGACCGAAAGTCGAACCGGCCGGCGACATCAGCCGCGAACACATCGGCACTCCCCGAGACGACCGCGATCGATAGCGGCTGCTGCCGGTCGAAGAAAAGACCGTCGACGTACAATTCGACGTGCTGCAGCGCTTCAGGCAGTGGGCACGTGAGATCAAGCGCGATGTCCTCGCGATCTGGATTGCCGCGCGTGATCCGCGAGTGCCGTGGTACGCGAAGCTACTCGCCGCCGTCGTTGCAGGTTACGCCCTGTCACCAATCGATCTGATCCCCGACTTCATCCCCGTGCTCGGCTATCTGGACGACGTCATCATCGTCCCCGCAGGCATCATTCTGACCGTGCGGTTGATTCCTCCCGAGTTGATGGCGGAATTTCGTGCGGAAGCCGTCCGACGCGTGGGCCGCCCGAGCAGCGGCGTCGCGGCGGCCGTTGTGGCGTTATGGATTCTCGCAATTGTCGCGACAACGCGGTGGATCGTGTTGCGCTGACGGGTCGGCCCAGAACACTCGACAGGCAAATTGACGGAGCCGCTCATGTCGAGTGCTACCTCACGCGCTCAGCACCGACGGGCCACCACGTTGATCGGACGTCCCTCGCCGTAGGCGAGGATCTGGTCGAAGACGTCCGAGAACTGGATCTCGTATTCGTCCCGCGTCACATACCCGATGTGCGGCGTGCACACGACGTTGTCTAGCCTCAATAGTGGATCAGCGGTCTCTCGCAGAGGCTCCTGCTCGTAGACGTCCACGGCAGCCATCGCGGGCCGTCCCGCCTGAAGGGCGCGAACGAGGGCGTTCGGCTCGATCAGTTGAGCACGGCTCGTGTTGACCAGCAAGGCTGTTGGTTTTATTCGCGAGAGGTCGGCCGCGGTCACGAGCCGGCGGGTTTCCGCGACCAGCCGCATGTGCAACGAAACGATATCGCATTCTTCATAGAACGCGACTTGGCTCGACGCAGTCGCATAGCCATCGGTCCGCGCGCGTTGCCGGGATGCGTCTCGCGCCCACACCAGAACCTTCATCCCGAACGCTTTTCCATAACCGGCGACCACGCTGCCAATCCTGCCGTATCCGTGGATTCCCAGAGTTTTGCCGCGCAGCGTGTTGCCGACGCCGATCTGCCAGTGTCCGGCCCGAAGCGAACGCATCTGCTGCGGGATCTGGCGCATCGCGGCCAGGATCAGTCCCCACGTCAGTTCCGCCGCCGCGTACGACGGCGTTCCCGGATGCTGATCGGAGGACACAATCACGCCGCGCCGGGTGCAGGCGTCGATGTCGATATGCGGGTACACGCTGCGTTGGCTGATGAGTTTGAGTCGGTCCAACCGTTCGAGCAGCGGTGCGCGGATTTCTGTGCGCTCGCGAATGAGGACGAGCACCTCAGTGTCCTTCAGGCGGTCGACCAGAAGGTCGGTTGCCTGGACGTGATCGTTCCAGACTTCGACCTCGTGCCCGGCCAGCTTTGCAAAGGATGGAAGCGTCCGCAATGTATCGAAGTAATCGTCGAGGATCGTGACCTTCATGTCAGGGCATCCGAAATGCGGCGCGTCCACGCAAGCGCCGCGGCGGCGCCGCAGCCGTGGCGGCAAAACTCACGACGACCCAGTTAGTGAAGTTGTTGTTTCCTGGCCATCAATGATCGAGCTGAGCCTGCAGCGCCATCAGACGCTGCTCGAGGCGCTGGACGCGCGTTTCGAGCTCTTCGGTTTTTGAGACGACCAGTAACTTACGCAGCCGCTCGGGCGGTGTCGGTGGCGTGTTTCGCGTGGCCACGGGCGGCGGGATACTAGCACAACGATTGAGTGATGACGCTCTCGATCACTCCGTATGAGCGGCTCGTCATTCGATCGTGCGTCAAGAAGGAGGGTCAGCTGGATCGATGTTTCAAGTTGTCCGGCGCGTCACTCTAATCGCTGTCTCGATGAGACGCGGCCACGACGCCGCGAACGACGGCCACCAGTCGTGCATCGTCGTCTGGCTCCGGTTGCAGCCGTAACGCGCCGGCGAGCGGCATCCTCGATGTGCTGCGGCGCAGATCGTGGCCGTAAATGACTAGAGGTATGAGACGTGTTTGCGGATTTTGCCGAACGCGTCTTGCGAGCTCCAACGTGGCAACCGCTGAGCCATCCAATTCCGCCGCGATGACCGCGGGGCGCTGGTCGGCTACGCGGTCGACATCGACTTCGCCTGCGTCGACTGACGCAGAGCGGAATCCAGCCTTTTCGAGCGCCGCCGCAGGTCGATGTCGAGCGACCTGCGGCTCAATCAGCAAAACCAAGGGCTGCCCCGTCATCCGGAGTTCACACTTCCTGGACGTTGTTTGTGCCCGCCGTCTTCGAGCGCTCAACACTGCGAAGACGCCGCGTGCGGTGGCGAAACTGGAACGAGCCGCACGGGGAGCAGCGATAGTCGTCCCACTGTTCCGCATACCGTTCGCTGACCCCGCCGATGTGGCTGCATTCGTACGTCAACGCGTGATCGCACGACGGGCAGATCAACGCCGGCGGCCGGCGCGGCGGTTCCGTCGTTGTGAACCGCTCGTATGACTTCACCAACGGACGTCGTCGGCCAGCGGCATCCTCGAGATATGTCGGATCATGCTCCGACGACGCGCTCGTGGGTGCGCCGGCGCCTCGTTGCCGCTGGGATGTCGCCGTCAGGCACTTCAGCGTTTGCCGCAAAAGCACCTCGGGCTCGATCGGCCGAATGAGCACGGCGTCCGCGCCCGCCGTACGCGGGCGTAGCAGCGCGTTGCGATGGGCTTCATCGATAAGGGCGACGATCGCGGCGGATTGCGTCTCGCGGTCCCGGCTCAAGACCTGGCACAACGAATAGCCGTCGACATGCAGTAACCGGACTTCCATCAGGACGACGACGGACGGCCGTTCAATGAGCGCGCGGGTCAGCGCCGTACGCCCGTCTGAAACTTCGGACACGTCGAAGCCGGCGAGACGTAGCGCCTCAGCGTAGATCGCGCGATTGGTTCTGTCGGGATCGACGAGAAGGAGCTGACCGAGGGTTTGTGCCTGCATGGCCCGGCCAAAGATCTCTCAAATTTCAGATCTCGATTCTGGCCGTGAAGTGGGACTGGTCTGTCACACTCCTACATTCGTGCGCCGCGCTCAATATCTGCGCGACTCTACGTTGGCGAACTGAGCAATTTGGCCGTGATGCCGTAGCATTCGCAGGCCGCCGCTTCCAGCACTTCTCGATTGGCGATCGTGACCTGGCCGGAGCGATACGTGATGAGGCCGGCCTTCTGCAGCCTGCCGGCAACGGTGGCAAACCGTCCGGCAAGCGACGCCGAGCATCATCGCGACGAATTCCTGCGTCAAAGGAAAGTTGTCCTTGCGCATGTCCCTCAGCACGGTCAGCGTCGAGCAGAATCCGTCGCCCGGAAAGTACACGTGCCAGACCGGCCGTCCCGCATCGCAGAGATGCCGACCACACCTTCGCGTCCGATTGTCGCGACTTCGACCATGTCGCCGTTCTCGAGAACGGTGAGTTCGGAACAGAATGCACTCGCAGGGAAATTTCATTCATGACCCGCGACCGCGCCTGCTCTCATGTGTTCCTGAATTCACGCGGTGTCTGATTGGTCCATCGCCGGAATGATCGGTTGAACGCGGCGGGCTCCGAGTATTGAAGAAAGAACGCGACGTCGCGAATACTCAGCGCCGGATCTTGCAGCAGCGCACAGGCAAATTCACGCCGCACGTCGTCGAGGAGGCTCCGAAACGATGTGCCTTCGACGGCCAGCCGGCGGCTCAGTGTTCGACGGCTGACCGCGAGGCCTTCAGCCACCGCTTCGGAAGACAACGACGTCTTTCCCAACTGTTCCACCAGCATGTGTCGCACGCGTCCGCTGAATTGCGAAGGGTGCTGCACGCGCTCCGCCAGCACCTTGTCGAGGCGGCGCTGGACAATCGCGGCCAGCCCTGCATCCGCCATCCGCATCGGACGCGCCGCATCCACGGCACTCAAGAGGAGCGAGTTCGAGCCAGCGCCAAACCGTACGGGGCTGCGAAAAAAGCGACAGTGTTCTGCGGTGCGCGGCGGCTCGGGGTGAGCCAGGCACACCTGAAGGGGCGTAATGTCCTCGCCCGTGCTCTGACGTGCGAACATCAGCGTGGCCGCCAGTGCAAAGTCACAGCGTCCCGGGTGTAGTGTCGTGTCGCCGGTATCGCGGACCAGGAATAAGACTCCCTGACCGCTCGTCTCGGTCCGTGCGGCGACCCGATCGCTCAGCACATGGCCATACCGAGCAAAACGTTCAAGTCCAACCGCAAGAGACGGGCTCGCTCTGAAGGCGTACTCGACGAGATCGAGCGCGCCCCGCGGTAAGAACTCCGCAAGGTGCACGCCGATCGCGTCGTCGTGTGTCAAAAACGCTGCGGCCCGCCAGGCCGACTCGATTGATGTCTCCGACACACGCAGATCTGGATCTGTCAGATCGGCCGCGCCGAGCAATCGTCGGATCGACTCGCTGTCGGACCCGCGACTCTCTACCCATGCGATGAGGTGCGGCAGCACCCAGCCCTGCACAGACGGCCATCGTGCGGTCGCACGCAGAGAGTCAGCGCGTCTGCGAGGTGCCACAACGGGTAGTTAGCGAAGTCTGGCCGGAAATGTCAACAAGTGGCCGGGCCGGTCATAGGACGCGCGACGATCCCGCTTCACAATGGGTAGCTGGTTCCTGGCCCAATGCTCGGTCATCGAAGGTTCGCGTCTTCCGGTTCGTTGCGGCAGTCTCTCGGCCCTGCCCGGTCATGAGTCGACGGCAAGCGCACGATCTCCCTCGACATAGCGGTCCCGCCGGAGGCCTGTCGGTGAACCGCTCGACCCGTTGCGACAACTGAGCGTGCAATTCTCGGTTCGTCCATCCGCTGGGTAAACAGATTGCCTCCTAAGAAAAGACCGCGCGTGATTCTTGCCGACGATTACCCCCCAATGCTGTCGGCCACCAAACGTTTGCTCGCGGTGGACTGTGACGTGGTCGCCGTGGTCGGCGATGGCGCCGAAATCGTCGACGTCGCAAGCACGCTTCAACCGGATGTCGTGGTGGTCGATTTCAACATGCCGAGGGTCAACGGTCTTGAAGCCTGCCGGCGGATTCGGCGTGCGAATCCCGAGATCAAAGTGATTGTGTTTACGGCAATGGGCGACGAGGGCCTCAAGGAACAGGCGCGTCGCGTCGGGGCATCCGCGCTGGTGTCGAAGCACGCGTCGGGACAAGAGCTCATCAACGCGATCAAAACGGCCTGCGCCGATTCCGCGGTTTAGCCGGAGCGGAGGTCGCGACTCAGCCGACTTCCCGAATTGGATTTAAACGAGGGCACGCGCGAGATCAGGGCTTGCATCAGCAAATGCAATGGCGCAGCGCAAGAACGACAAGGAGCAGGGTCTAGAGTCCACGAAGGTGCCCAGCCAGTCGGCGCAAACGCCGTGGTGTCCCCACTGCCGTTCCAACAGTGTGAGGGTCCTCGAAGTGAGCGCCGACCTTCGCACAATCGCCATCCATTGCTCTGATTGCGGCAAGCCGTCCGTGCTCGCCGTTCCATTCGTGCAGAGGTAGCACCGGCGCAGCCATCAGATCCGTCTCGGATCGTCGGCCGCCATCTCAACTCGCCTGCTGGATCACCCGCTGTCTGTCAAAAGTTTGGGAGAAATGGGAACGGGAAGGGCCTCGATTGGAAGTGCAACGGAGAGAGCAACATAACTGGCGGTGAGGCAGGGATTCGAACCCTGGATACAGCTTTTAGGCCGTATAACGGTTTAGCAAACCGCCGCCTTCAGCCTCTCGGCCACCTCACCGCGCGGGAATCCTAAGTATATCCGACGTCGCGGGTTACGCGAACGCCGTTTGTCCCCACAACTGTCCCTGAAATTGTCCCTGCCGCGATCGAATTCAGCTCCGCCGGCTGCCAAGACCGGCTGACCAGACGTCTCGAAAAAGGCAACGGTTTTTCTCTGAACCAGGCATCTCGGCAAACAGCGCGACTGCAGGCACTTGCTCGCCTGAGCTGGCAGGCCGTACACCGTGGCCATACGATTGGCGCGACGCGGGAAGCCGGCTCCGAAGCGGTCGTCGACATCGGCGTGCGCAGCGGTCTTTCGAACCGCTGCAGACTCCGGGGCGCGCCAACAGTATGACGTCTCGGCGTGAAATCGCTCATGCCGGTGCGCCCGCTCGTCGATGGACACTGACCCCCAGTTACGATTCGGCGCAACGCCACGACGGTGCAGTGTTCCACCGCATCACTCGAGGATGCGCAGGTCAGAATCAACCCGACCAAATCGACGGTCGTGTCCATCGGGTCTGAGTCTCCAGAACTGCCCGCAAGGAACTCTGATGGCGGCGCAGCGCCGATCGCGCCGCCCAATGACACGGCCAGAGTGACGAACGCGGCCCACGCGAGCAGGCCACACCCGGATTGCGATCCTTTGCGCGCCGTCGCAATCGCCGTTCGCAAGCGATCGGGCGCCACGTGATTTGGCGCACTGCGGGCCAAAGGCCCAAGCGATTCGTGTCAACCGACAGGAGAAAATGACCCCCTTCCGACACTAAAAGTGACCCCCCTCCTGAATCTGTTTTTGGTTGATCAGCGCGAGCCGGCA
>Ga0075435_100001807_pt1 | contig 13918 bp, 13 predicted proteins | sample RhiMethybrSRZTD4_FD_75302 | JGI IMG/M metagenome (GOLD analysis project Ga0075435, IMG submission 75302) | Populus rhizosphere microbial communities from Tennessee, USA - Rhizosphere MetaG P. TD hybrid SRZTD4 | ecosystem: Host-associated > Plants > Roots > Rhizosphere > Soil | place: USA...
GGTCCGCTCGCCGGTCGCGACCTCGTCGAATTCGGCCATCAGTAACACGGGAGGCGCAGCATGCGTGCCGTGCAAATCAGAACTGTCGGCGAGCCGGGAATCGTTCTCGAACTGGCCGACCTTCCCGAACCTCCAGCACCGGCCGCCGGCCAGGTGCTGATTGGTGTCGAGCATGCGCCGATCAACATGAATGACTTGTATCTCATCCAAGGTCTGTATCCGGTCCGGCCTTCGCTGCCGAGCGTCGTTGGAAATGAAGGGCTGGCGCGAGTGTTGGCCATTGGCACGGGCGTCGACCACCTGAAGGTCGGCGATCGCGTGCTGGTGCCGCTCTACCGCTTCAGTTGGCGCGAGCGCCTTTCCGTCGCCGTCGGCGAGTGGGGGCTGTAGGTCGGCCACGCCGCGACGGCGTCGACGGCGCTCGCATCATCGTTTCGGGGTGCAGGCTGCATCTCCATTCCGAGGTTGCCGGCATCATAGGCGTCTTCCTGGACGAGGCCGGGGAGCTTCGGCGCCTGAGTCAGCGCCGTCGAGGCCGGTGAGCGCGTGTTCTGTCGGTGGGGCATTCTATCGATGCCACCACGTTGAGTGAGGGGTCAGCCGCTTCATCCAATCTATCCTCTCCGACAGTATGGATGCCGCAGGCTCGGCCGGCCACCTGATCCTTACGTCTGCCACGCCCCGTGGAAGAAGTGCCGCCGCCGCGACTTAGGCCCGGTGCCGAAGTGGGCGGCCACCCAGCTCGAGTCTGGCCGCAAGAAGCCGCTCGACACTTTCTTGTTCGGGGTCTTCTTCGCCTCCCTGATCTTCTTCGCGAGGTAGCGGGCGTAGAGATGGTCGAAGAGGCGCATGAACTCGCCGAAGTACACGTCCGCAACCCGCTGGTCACTCCTGATGACCAGCATGTTCTCGTCGTTGCTCGTCTGTGACGTCCCGCTGAAGTTCGCGGATCCGGTGATGGTGGTGGGATCGTCGCTCAGGGGGTCGATGAGCATGAACTTGTCGTGGATGTAAAGGTTCTTGTTGAGGCCGGTGAGCTTCTCTGCGACGAAGTTGGGTAGGTCGCCCTTCTCGAACTTGGCCCCCGCCGCGTACACAACATCCCGGTCCCTCGTGATGAGCGGGCCCTGCTTCAGCTGCTTGTCCGAGAGAACAAACCGGAGCACGTCCGAATCGGCCTCGAGGAAGGGCTCGAACTGCTTTGCCAGCGTGAAGGAGACCATGAAGCAGATGACCTCGTGAGCCTTCGCCATCCGGTCCGCGTACCACTGCAGCGTCGTCCCGGCGCGTGGGCTGAAGAGCGCGGTGATCGAGCCGTTCGCGGGATTGTCGGGCGGGGTCGGCGCGGCCTTCCCGTTTTGCGCCACCACGCTGCTCACGCTGGGATCGGTGCGCATGGCGCTGAACGGCTTGTCGCCGGTGGGTGGCGGCTGGATCGCGTTGCACAGCGCGTTCCAGTAAGCCAGATACTGGCCCGCCACCTGCTCGCTGCGCACGCTGTGCCCCACGTTGGAGTGGCCAAAGATCCCGCCGTCGGAAATATTGGTGGAGCCGGTCCACACCTCGATCGGCTTGCCGTTCTTCAGCAGCACGATGAACTTGTTGTGCTTCTGGGCCGCGCCCACCTTGCGCGGCGCACACACTTTGGACAGGCCCACGTGGTTGATCATCTGGCGGTTGACCGTCCCATAGCTCGGGTCGTCGTAGAGGATCTTGACGTCGACCCCGCGACCCAGCGCGGCCTTGAAGGCCATGCCGACCGGGTCGTAGTGGAACTCGTACACCGCGGCCCGCAGGGCGAAGGTGCCGTCCTTCGCGCGGCCGATGAACTCGATGAGGGCCTCGTACAGCCCGCGCGACAGCCACACGTTTTGGGGCGACGTGGGATCGGCGGTCTTCGGGGTGGGATCCGGGAACTCGCGGGCGTAGGCCTGCGAGCCCGCCGCCCCGCGGTTGAAGAAGATCGAATGCACGTCGCCATGCAGCGGCTCCGTCAGGGCATCGACCGAGATGGCCAGGTCGTCGCGCAGCGTCAGCGCCTTGGGTGCGCCCATGGCGGGGACCAGGCGATACGTGTACGCGGTCTGGGGCTTCGGGGTGTAGTCGCCCCACTGGAAGGTCTGGATCGGATGCTCCGAGGTCGGCACCGGGGTGGCGGGCGGCAGGCCCTTGTCCTTGTCCTCGAAGCGCTTGATGCCCCGCAGGAAGTAGCGCTCGAGCACTTTCGTGCGGGCCGGACTGTCGAACTCGGTGCGCTCGAGGGCAAAGCCGAGCAGGCTGCTGGTGTCGAACTTGTCCAGCTTCAGGTCCCAGGCCAGCGTGACAACGTGGTTACCGGCAATGGCCCGAAGGGAAAGACCGGTGCCCGAGTGCTTGTTTCTCATGGCGCGCCACCCCGCTCAGTGAAGGTCAGATTGAGGGCCACAAAGAGACTCGTGCGGGGAGGCTAGGACTGATGCCGGGAATGGTCAACCACAATCATGCGCCTACTGCAGCGGCGGATCGGCGAGGGCAGGGCTCGACGCGCTCGGCCAGCAGGTACGGAGAAGGCGATGCCTACCTTTGGCTAGACGGTAGACGTGGACGGTGCTCCAGGCGAGAAGCCGCCACGTCAGCGCGCCGACTCACAAGCTGGAACGCGAAGCCGCAGCAGCCTTGGCGCGAAGAGCCTCCACGGCGGCCAGGGGGACAGCAGGCGACCTGAGCGTGGCCGCCCGCACCTTGGGCCCGTGGAAGTAGGACCCGTCGGTGGCGACCAGGTCGTGGTCGTAGCAGAGCTGCACGTAGGTCGCGCGCTGGGCGGCGGAGTGCTCCGTCTCGTAGCACTCGATGCCTATTAGGCCCGAGGCGATGTAGTCCGGGGATCGCCGCCTCCGCCGCGCCCAGCACGCGGTTGGCCAGGCCCTCGTCGGTGATGAAGGCGCCCGTGAGCCCCAGGCCCAGCGCCACCACGATGGCGCCGGTGAGCGTGGCCAGGTCCACCATCTCGTCGGGCTTGATCTCCTAGTCTGCGTACACGAGGGCATCGGCTGTGGCAGGGCTCCTGGGCGGCCGGTGTCCGAGTCTGGGCGATTATGTCGCGGGGCCAGGGTCCAGAGACGCGGTGATCGCCGCCGGAGGGTGCCCGGAGGGTCCTAAGGTTGCCTACGCTCCGGCGACGCCCGGCGTCTTCACGCGCGCCAGCACCTCCCGCATCCGGCGATCGACCTCGGCGGTGGCGTCGGTCGGCTGCGCGCGCGCCTCGGCGCCGATGTCGACCGTGACGATGTCGGGCGCCAGGCTGACGCGGCCCATGCCAGTCACGCTGATGCCGAGGTCGCTGGCCGGCGGTACGGCGGCGGTGGCGCATCCGGCCAGCAGCGCCGCGAGCAAAACAACGAGTATCAAAACGCCCAGCGCTTGCGGCGCTTGTAGAATTTCAGATCCTTGAAGCTCTTGCGGCGCCCGGCCTCGCTCAGGCCGAGGTAGAACTCGCGCACGTCCTCGTTGCCGCGCAGCTTGGCGGCTGGGCCCTCGAAGACGATGCGGCCGTTCTCCATGATGTAGCCGTAGTTGGCGATGCGCAGCGCGATCTGCGCGTTTTGCTCGACGAGCAGGAACGTCGTCTTCTGCTCGTCGTTGATCTTGCGGATGATGTCGAAGATCTCGCGCACCAGCAGCGGCGCCAGCCCCAACGACGGCTCGTCCAGCAGCAGAAGCTTCGGCCGTGCCATGAGCGCGCGACCGATGACCAGCATCTGCTGCTCGCCGCCGCTCAAATATCCCGCGACCTGGTGGCGGCGGGCCACCAGGACGGGGAAGTAGTCGTAGATCATCCGCAGATCGCGCTGCACGCCCTCCGGATCCTTGCGCGTGTAGGCGCCGATCCTCAGATTCTCCTCGACGGTGAGCGTCTCCAGCACCTTGCGTCCTTCCATGACCTGCACGATGCCCCGGCGACAGATGTCCTCCGGATCCATACCGTCGATCCGCCGGTCGGTGAACTCGATGCTGCCGTCGGTCACGCGGCCGCTCTCGGTCTTGAGCAAGCCGGAGATCGCCTTCAGCGTCGTGGTCTTCCCCGCCCCGTTGGCGCCCAGCAGGGCGACGATCTGGCCCTCGGTCACCTCCAGCGACAGCCCCTTCAGGACGAGGATGACGTCGCTGTAGATGACCTGGACGTTGTTCAGCCGGAGCATCGTGCCCGACACGCTCGCTACTTACCGATCCACTTCATGTCGCGCTCCACCGACACCTCGCGCACGAAAGTGACCTTGCCGTCCTTGATCAGCACCAAACGGGCGCGGTTGGTGGGGCGATGGTCCTCGTTGGTGTACGTGAAGGGCGGGGTGATGCCCCACGTGTCCCACTCCTTGAGGCTTTCGAGCGCGTTCTTCACGCCCTCCCCGGTGGGGTTGGCGCCCGCCCGCTTGATGGCCTCGGCGGCCATGAGGGTCCACAGCCACCCCCGCATGTAGGGCGACGCGTGCGTGTCGTTGGGATGGTGCTTCTGGTGGAAGTCCATCAGCGTCTTCATCCCGGGGACGTTCTCACCCCAGTAGGCGACGTCCTGGATGCCGTAAACGCCCTCGGCCGCCTCGCGCGCCAGCCCCGGCGTGCGCTCGTCGATGCCGTAGTTGTTGACCACGTACTTGGTCTTCAGCCCGAGCTTCAGAGAATCCTTGAGCACCACCGGCACCCACTGGGTGTTGGTGTTGATGTAGGCGAAGTCCGGGTCCTTGGTCTTCATGGTCAAGAGCTGCGACGTCGCATCGGTCAGCGTGGTCGGGATGACTTCCTCGTCGACCAGGTCGACGCCGATCTCCTTGGCGTACGCGCGTCCCGCCTCGATGGGCGCCCGGCCGTAGGCGTTGTCGGCGAAGATGAAGGCCACCTTCGGCTTGCGGCTGGTGTCCTTCCAGCCTTCCTTCACCCAGTTGAGAAAGATGCGGATCTGGCTCGTGTAGTCGATGCCGCCGGGGAAGTTGTAGGGCGTCTGCTTGGGATCGGTCAGGTGCCCGGAGTACGACCCGGAGATGTACGGCACCTTGTCCTTGGTGATGAATGGCCGCAGCGCCTCGGTGTCCGGCGTGCCGTAGCCGAGCACCAGCAGCACCTTGTCGTCCTGGACGAACTTCTTGTAGGCGGCGACGGCGCGCGGCGGCTGGAAGCCGTACTCCACGCTCACCAGCTCGAGCTTCTTGCCGTTGACGCCGCCCTTCTCGTTGATGTACGTCACCGCGTCGATGCGGCCCTGGGCGATATCCTTGCCCTGGTCCGAGGTGGGCCCGGTGAGGTCCACCAGGTTGCCGATCTTGATGGTCTGCGCGTCGGCCGGGACAGCTCCCAGACCGATGGCCAGCAGAACGAGCGTGACGGACAGGACGAGCGAGGATGTGATTCTTCGCATGACGGCCTCCTTGTCGGTACGCTTCGGGTCAGTACGCATAGGGCCACAGCTTCCAGTAGCTCCGGAACCGCTCCCAGATCCGCGCGAGCCCCATGGGCTCGTACATCAGGAAGAAGATGATGGCCAGGCCGAACACGATGTCGCGCGCCGAGGCGATCAGTCCGAACGCGTTCGGATAGACCCCCGTCAGCGACGTCGCCCCCAGCTTGAGCACCTCGGGCAGCAGGGTCATGAACACGGCGCCGTAGATGGAGCCGATGATGCTGCCCATGCCGCCGATGATGATCATGGCCAGGTAGTCGATCGCCACCAGCAGCGTGAAGGCGTCGGGGAACACGATGCGCGAGTGATAGGCCATCAGGCCCCCGGCCACGCCCGCGTAGAACGAGCTGATCACGAACGCCAGCAACTTGTAGCGATAGAGGCTGACGCCGATGACCGAGGCCGCTACGTCGCGATCACGCACCGCGATGAACGCGCGGCCCACCCGGGTGCGAAACAGGTTCTTGGCGAACAGCACCGCGGGGATGACGAGGGCGTAGATCAGGTAGAACACCCGCTCGTCGGAGTCCAGCGGGCGGCCGAACACCGAGGCCGGCGTCACGTTGAAGCCGAGCACGCCGTTGGTCATCGACTCCCAGTGGATGATCCCGTACGTGGTGATGAAGTGCGCCGCCAGCGTGGCGATGGCCAGGTAGAGGCCCTTCAGGCGCAGGCTCGGGACGCCGAACACCAGCCCGAACAGCGAGGTCAGCACCCCGGCCAGCGGCAGCGCCAGCCAGAACGGCAGCCCGGCCTTGCTTCCCAGAATGGCCGTGGCATAGGCGCCGACAGCCAGGAACGCGGCGTGGCCGATGGAAATCTGCCCGGTGAAGCCGACCAGGATATTCAGCCCGATGGCCCCGATGATCGCGATCCCGATCCGGTTGAGGACGTCGAGCCAGTACGTCCCGGCGAACAGCGGGACAAACGCCAGCGCGGCCAGCAGCACCACCACGCCGACGACGGGCAAGCGCGTCTCGAAGATGCGCTCGTCGGAGCCGTAGCTGACCCGGAAGTCGCCGCACTGCATCAGACGCGCTCCACGTCGACCCGGCCGAACAGGCCGTAGGGCCGGATCATGAGGATCACCACCAGCACCACGAACGGCGCCACTTCCTTCACCCCGCCGCCGAAGACCGGGTCGAGATACCCGCCCGAGAGATTCTCCAGCACGCCGATCATGACTCCGCCGATGAGGACCCCGGCAACGCTATCGAGGCCTCCGAGAATGACGACTGGGAAGATCTTTAGACCGTAGTCGGCGAGCGAGAAGTCCACGCCACCTCGAACGCTGCCGAGGATGATGCCGCCGAGCGCCGAGACCACCGTGGCGATGCACCACGACAGCGCGAAGATCCCTTTCACGCTGACGCCGAGCGACTGCGCCACCTGCTGGTTGTCCGCCGTCGCCCGCATGGCGGTGCCGAGCAGGGAGAACTTGAAGAAGAGCGAGAACGCGGCGAGCAGGAGCACGACGGTCACAAAGCTCCAGACATGGACGGGAGAGATCGGGATCGGCCCGATCCGGAACGGCTCGGAGGCGAACAGGGCCGGGAACGGGCGCGTGTCGCTGCCCCACGTCATGTTGAGCACGCCGCGCACCACGCTGGCGACGCCGAAGGTGACCATGATGACCGAGATGATCGGCTCGCCGATGAGCGGGCGGAGCACCCCCCGTTCGATGATCAGCCCGAGCAGGATCGCGACGACCAGCGTCAGCGGCAGCGCGACCGCCAGCGACAGCTTCATGTTCAGGATGGTGGCCCACGCCACGTAGGCGCCGAACAGCACGAGCTCGCCGGGACCGAAGTTGACCACGGTGGAGGCCTTGTAGATCAGCACGAAGCCCAGTGCCATCAGTGAGTACACGGCGCCGACCGCGACGCCGGCGATGACCAGCTGGAGCAGGAACACGAAGTGTTCGGTCATTTCACACCCTCCGCCGTGGCGTTCGCGTACAGGCCGTCGATCATGTCGCGGTACTTGCCCAGGATGGTCGAGCGCCGGACCTTGTTGGTCCGGGTCAGCTCGTCGTCGTCGGCGTCCAGCTCTTTGTCGAACAGCGCGAAGGCGCGGATGTGGGCCGACTTCGGCAGGTCGCCGTTGACCCGGGCGACTTCCCGCCCGATCAGCGCGTAGATCTCCGGCTTGCCGGACAGATCCTTGAACGTCGTGAACGGCAGCCGGCTGCTCTCGGCCCAGTTGCCGACCACGCCCATGTCGATCTGGATCAGCGCCACCACGAATGGCCGCCCCTCCCCCACCACCACGGCCTCGCGCACGTGCGGGCTGAACTTCAGCTTGTTCTCGATCAGCGCGGGCGAGAATCGCGAGCCGTCGGCCAGCCGCAGGACGTCGCGGAGGCGGTCGATCACCACCAGGTGGCCGTCGTCCTCCACCACGCCGGCATCACCGGTGTGAAGCCACCCGCCGTCGAGGGCCTGCGCTGTGGCCTCCGGATTCTTGTAGTAGCCGAGGAACACGGAAGGGCTCGAGATGAGGATCTCGCCCGCCTCGGAGATCTTGACCGCCGTGCCCACCGTCGGCTTGCCGACCGTCTCCGGTCGCACGTCGTCGTCGGGATGGAGCACGGAGATGCCGCCCGACTCGGTCTGGCCGTACACCTGCTTGAGGTTGAGACCGATGGCGCGGTAGAAACGGAACAGCTCCGGCCCGAGCGCGGCGCCGCCGGTGTAGGCACAGCGGGCGCGCGACAGCCCCAGCCGATCCAGGAGCGCACGGAAGGTCACCAGGTGCGCCAGGCCGGCGAGCAGCCGCAGGCCCGGGCCCACGCGCTGGCGGCGGAGCCGGCGCTCCGTCACCTGCATCCCGATGCTGAGCGCCATCCGTGCCACGGCGGCCTTGACCCGCCCGGCGTCGCCGATCTTCACCTGGTACTCGGAGCACATCGCTTCCCAGAAGCGCGGCGGCGCGATGATCACGTGGGGCCCGATCTCGCGCAGGTCCTCGCGCATGGTCGCCGGCGCCTCGGGGAAGCTCACCGTGGCGCCGGCGTGCAGCGCGATGGCCACGCTCAGCAGCTGCTCGCCCACCCACGAGAACGGCAGGAAGGAGACGATGTCGTCGGTGTCGCGCACGCGATCGACCTGCGTCACGCCGGTGGCCATCGCCACCAGGTTGCGATGGGTCAGCATCGCTGCCTTGGGCGTCCCGGTGGTACCGGACGTGTAGGCGAGCAGCGCCACGTCGTCCGCCATGCCGCGCTTGAGCAAGGCGTCGTAGTGGCCGGGGTCGCGCGCGTCGGCTTCGCGCCCGAGGCGCTCGAGCTCCTCGAGGCTGATCAGCAGCGGCTCGTGGTAGTCCTCCAGCCCCCGCATGTCGTCGACCACGATCCGCTCCAGGCGCGGCAGCTGGGCCCGGACGCCGAGGACCTTGTCGGCCTGCTCCTGATCCTCCACCATCACGATCCGCGCCTCGCTGTGCTCGACGATGTAGCGCATCTGCTCGGCGAGGCTGTCGACGTAGACGCCGACCGGGATCGCGCCCAGGGCCTGGGCGCCCAGCTCGGTGTAGAGCCACGCCGGCCGATTGCCGGAGATGATGGCCAGCGTCTCCTCGCGCCGCAGACCGAGCGACTCCAGCCCCAGGCAGACGGCACGGACGTGCGCCGCGTAGTCCGCCCAGCCGACTTCCTGCCAGATACCGAATTCCTTCTCGCGCAACGCCACCTTGCCGCGGCCGTAGCGCCGGGCGTGGGCGGCGAGCATCTGCGGCAGCGTCATGCGACCTCCACGTCCTCGCCGAGGTAGGCCTTGATGACGTTGGCGTCCTGCTGCACGTGAGCCGGTGTCCCCTCGGCGATCTTCTTGCCGAAGTCCAGCACGGCCACGCGGTCGGAGATGTCCATCACCACGCCCATGTCGTGCTCGACCATCACCACGGTCAGGCGCTTGACCCGCGCCACGTGGAGGATGAAGCGCACCATGTCCTCCGTTTCCTCGGCGTTCATCCCCGCGGTGGGCTCGTCGAGGAGGAGCAGCACGGGGTCGAGCGCCAGCGCCCGGGCCAGCTCCACGCGCTTCTGCAGGCCGTAGGGCAGCGTGCCCACGATCTTGTGGCGGATGTCCTGCAGCTGGAGGAGATCGATGATCTCGCGCTCGACCGTGGCGCGGTGGGCCTGCTCCTCGCGCGCGGCCCGGCCGTAGTAGAGACCGCACGCCAGCACACCGGAGCGGAGGTGGACGTGGCGGCCGATCTTCACGTTGTCGAGCACGCTCATGCCGCGGAAGAGCGCGATGTTCTGGAACGTGCGCGCGATCCCGAGCTTGGCCCGCTGGTGCGGCCTCAGCCCGCTGATGTCCCGGCCGTCGAACAGGATCCGCCCGCGAGTGGGCGCGTAGATCCCACTGATGCAGTTGAAGATGCTGGTCTTGCCGGCGCCGTTGGGGCCAATGATGGCGAAGAACTCGCCACGCTCGACCGCGAGGCTCACCCCTGCCAGGGCGGCCACGCCGCCGAAGCTCAGGTGAAGATTGTCCAAAGCGAGAAGTCCCATCCGCTCGTACACCCCCTCGTCATCGATATCTGCGGGGAGCGAACCTGCGATCAGGGCGGGTGTTACCTAGCTTCTCGGTGCCGGGAGGATGGGGCAAACGGGGGATGCCGTCAAGGCCTACTTGTCGAGCCAGACCTTCCTGTGCAGGACCTTGAACTCCGCCTGGTAGACGTAATCCTTCATCCACGGCTGCGCCACCTGGTAGAACGGCGAGCCGGAGATCGTGTTCCAGTAGAGCTTGTCCACGCTGTGGCATCGGCTCCTGCGGCGTTCCGCGTCCGAGTCTGGGCGATTATGTCGCGGGGATGGGGGCCACCGAGGGGCCAGACGCGGAGCGTAGCGAAGCTCGCCCCCGCGCCACGCGAAGCTGCTACTTGTGACGCGAGACGTCCGGCTGCGGGCCGTCCTTGGCCCTAAACCATATTCGTGGGTTAGCTGAACGAGATGCCCCGATTGCCGATGCCATCCGTGACCATCGAGCACGGCGGCGAGCTCGCCGCGTTCGCCTATCGGAAGGGGAGCGTGAAGCAGGCGCGGTGGTTCATTGAGCAGCAGCCGGTCATAGGCCGCGACTAGGATCGACGAACCAATTCCTGAAGTCTGGGTACACGAAAGGGGTGAGCGGCTGCTGCGTCCGCTAACCCCTCGTCGTGCATGGGTGCGGGGGCCTGCAATCACCGATATCAAAGATGCTCAGCTTCGAGGTCGATTGGATCTAGATGCGTCGCGGAGACACGCAACCACTTGCGGGCTCGCACCTCGATCGGGCTCTGCTTCAGGAGCCCGCCATTAGACCCCACCTTCGCGAGCGGGCTGCGCACGGTCGTTCAGCGCGTCAACGGGGCTCTTATGCGAACATCCTCGTAAGCGAGGCTCGCTGGTGCGATGAACGAAGCGCCCCACCGAACGTCCGGCGCCACGATCCCGGACGGAGATACATGGCAGTCAGTCAATCAAGCATGAAGCTCACTATCCGCCCGCTCACGCCCGATCTGTGACCTGTTCGGCAAGAGAGCATAGAGGGCACGAAGGCCCGTTGACGGAATGTCCATTCTCGGCCGTCCGGCGTCGGGTGGCTCTTGACGCTCCGTCTCCCCCCCGGGACAGGCTGTGGCATCGGGCTCCTAGAGGCTCGTAGAGGGGCCCGTGGCAGATTACGTCAGGGGGCCGCAGGCCACCCGGGAGGCGCCGCAGCGTGCTAGTGTTGCCTACGCTCCTTGGCAGCCGCAACTTCGGCACGGAGAACTTCTACGAGATGCGCATCTACACCTACGCGCCCGGCGACGTCCCGAGGGTGCTGGAGGCGTAGGGCAAGGCCGTGCCCGCGCGCGAGAAGCTGTCGCCGCTGGCCGCGTGCTGGTCGAGGGAGCTCGGCGGGCTCAACAAGGACTCGAACGAGCGCACGCGCGTCCGCGAGGAGTCCCGCAAGGGCGGGCAGGGGGCCCCGCAGTCCGGGGGGCGGCCGATCCGGCAGGAGAACAAGCTCCTGATCCCGGCGTCGTTCTCGCCGCTGCGGTAGCTGTTCGAGACATCCTGGTTTCGAGGGAGTGATCCATGGCTGCAGAAACGGAAGGCCTCCGGTTGCCGCTGTACTGCCCGCTGGTCGTCGACGGTGAGGAAGGCAAGGCCGCGAGCGGCCGGCGGTTCGCGCGAGAGAATCCGGCGAACGTCCGCGAAGTAGCGACCGTCGCCGAGGAAGGAACACAGGAGGACGCGCGCGCCGCCATCGACGCCGCGCGGGCCGCGTTCGACAGCAACGCCGGGAACTGGATCTACAACGGCAAGCTGAGGGAGCAGGTGCTGTCACGCACGGCGCGCCTGGTGCGCGACAATGCCGACCGCCTCGCCCGGGTCGTCAGCCTCGAGGTCGGCATGCCGATGCGGCAGGCGACGCCCCACATCGCGGCCGCGGCGGACATCTTCGAGTTCTACGCGGGGCTCGCCGGCAAGCTCTACGGTGAGAGCTTTACGCTGCCCAGCGGCTCCATGATCAATCTGGTCAAGGAGCCCGTCGGGGTGGTCGGCATGATCACGCCCTGGAACTTCCCCCTGACGCAGACCGCGCGCAAGGTCGCCCCCGCCATCGCCGCCGGCTGCACGATCGTGATCAAGCCGGCGAGCTACACGCCGGCTGCGACCTACGAGCTGGTGAAGCTCATCCAGCAGACCGGGCTCCCGAAGGGCGTGCTGAACCTGGTCCCGGGCCCGGGCGCCGTCGTGGGCGCGGAGATCATCGCCAGCAAGAAGGTCGACAAGATCTCCTTCACCGGCGAGACCGGGACGGGCAAGCGGATCGGGGCACAGGCGGGCATGGAGGTGAAGCGCGTCAGCCTGGAGCTGGGGGGCAAGGCCCCGTACCTGATCTTCGACGACGCCGACGTGGAGGCAGCGGCCCGCGCGGCCATCTTCGGCATGTTCCGCAACGCCGGCCAGGCGTGCGGCGCCACCACGCGCCTGCTCGTGCAGCAGGGCATCCACGAGAAGTTCCTGTCCCGCGTGGCGGAACTGACGCGGAAGATCGAGGTCGGGCATCCGTCGAAGCCGTCCACCGACATGGGGCCGCTGATCTCCGCGACCCAGGAGCGCGTGGTCCAGGAGTACATCCAGTACGGCGTGGATAAGGGGTTCCGCCTGGTCACCGGTGGCCACAAGCCTTCCGGCCCCGGCTACGACGACGGCTACTATGTCGAGCCCACCATCTTCGACGGCGTCGACAACGCGTCCCGGCTCGGCCAGGAAGAGATCTTCGGTCCCGTCGTCGCCGTGACGACGTTCCGCGACGAGGCCGAGGCGATCGAGCTGGCGAACGCGGTGGACTTCGGCCTGGTCGCCGGCGTGTGGAGCGCCGACTACCCGCGCGCCATGCGCGTCGCCCGGCGGATTCGCGCGGGCACGGTCTGGATCTGGGACAACTACGCCCAGCCCGTGGAAGGGATCTGGGGCGGATACAAGCAGAGCGGCATGGGGCGCGAGCTCGGCTACCACGGGCTGAACGACTTCCTCGAGATCAAGCAGATCTTCACAGACGGCACCGGCCTCGCGATGAAGCCGCCGTACGGTCAGGTGATCAAGGACTAGCAGCCATGGCGTCGCTCAGCCGACAGCTGGCGCGGTGGGTCGTCGGGCTCCGGCCCGACGACCTGCCGGCCGCGGTCGTCGACCGCGCCAAGGGCGTGACCCTCCACGGCCTCGCGTCGGCGCTGATCGGGTCCCAGACGGCGGACGGCCGCCACGCCGTGGCGCTCGTCACCGACGAAGAGGCCGGCGTCAGGCAGGGCGCGACCATCCTCGTGCACGGCACGACGGTGACGAGGGGCGGCGCCGCGTTCGCCAACTCGGAGCTGGTGTTCGCGGGCGGCAAGTGGGACACGTTCCGCATGCTGACGCACCCCGGCACCAGCATCATCCCGTGCGCGCTCATCGCGGCGGAGACGGTCGGCGCGACCGGCGCCGAGTTCCTCACGGGCTTGGCCGCCGGCTACGAGGTTGCCGAACGCATGGCGGCGGACTTCATCCCGACGGTGATGGCGCGCGGGTTCCACGCCGGCCCCGTGTTCGGCATCTTCGGCGCCGCCGTCGCCGCCGCGAAGGTGATGCGCTTCACCGAAGACCAGGTGAACAGCACGATCGCGCTCTGCGCGAGTCTGGCGGCCAGCAATCCCGAAGCGGCCCGCAGCGGCGGGCGCGCGCTGCGCGAGGGCGCGGCCGTGCGCAACGCGATGCTCGCGGTCGCGCTCGCGAAGGCGGGACACGTGGGCGGCGAGACCGTGCTCGAGGGCGACGCCGGCTTCTATCATGCGTACGCGGGCAACAACCGGGGCGAGCTCACCTACAGCTTCACCGGCGACGTGCGGACGAGCCTCGACAAGATCACGGCCGGGCTGGGCGAGGACTGGATGTTCCTCGAGACGCTCTATCGCATCTACTCGACCGCGGGCTACAACATCGCCCACATCGACGTGACCGCGGCG
>Ga0075435_100001809_pt1 | contig 13908 bp, 12 predicted proteins | sample RhiMethybrSRZTD4_FD_75302 | JGI IMG/M metagenome (GOLD analysis project Ga0075435, IMG submission 75302) | Populus rhizosphere microbial communities from Tennessee, USA - Rhizosphere MetaG P. TD hybrid SRZTD4 | ecosystem: Host-associated > Plants > Roots > Rhizosphere > Soil | place: USA...
CTAATCGACACGATCGTCGGCGGCGTCGGGCTTCGCCGCGGACGTCGGGATCCCGTTCGGCTGGCTGTGGGAGACACACTCGACTTCTGGCGGGTGGAGGCCTTCGAGCAAGATCGGCTCCTGCGGCTCTCGGCCGAGATGAAGACTCCAGGGCGCATCTGGCTGCAGTTCGAGGTCGACGGCCATCAAGCCGGAGCCACGCTGTGCCAGACGGCGATCTTCGATCCCCACGGCCTCGCAGGACTCGCCTACTGGTACGTGCTCTACCCGATTCACTACCTGATCTTCGGCGGAATGCTGCGAAGGATCAGACAGGCGGCGGTCGCGGGTGGGTAACGCCACCTAGTTTGGCGCGCGCGCGCGAATATCAGATCGTCCCTACAGGTGCGCGAGATGCCGCTCCGTTCCCAACCAGTCAGGCATTGACCACCTGGCGCTACTCGCCGGGACCGCCGCCGTCCTCGTGCTATCCGTGGCACTGGCCGCGCTCGGAGCAGGAGTAGCGACCTGCCTGCTCGTGCTCATGTTCGCTCCGGTTGTCACCGTCGTCGGATACGGGACGGTTGGCCACCGACATGTTGAGGAGACGCTCCACCGGCTGAGATAGCCGCACTGGTACGCGCGTCGCCGCGACGAGCTCATCGTCGTCTTGACCACCTGGGACACCGCGCTACAGGCGAAGCAGCTCGGGCTCGCGCAGTAGAGGAGGCAGCAACGGCCGTCATCGCCGTGCCTTGGCCGGGGTGACGTAGTCGCTCGCGCGGAAGCACCCATGGACGTGGTCGTTCACCGCACCGACGTTCTGCATGAACGCGTACACACTTGTGGGCCCGACGAAGCGGTATCCCTGCGATTTCAACTGCTTCGCGAACGCCTCTGCCTCGGCCGGCGCCTTGGGTAGGTCGGCGAGGGATCGCGGCGCCCGGTTCCGCGTGATGCCGTAGGACTTCACGAGCGCCGCCAGGCTTGGCGACGCCGACATCATCGCGCGGGCGTTGTCGACTGTGGCCTGAATCTTGGCGCGGTTGCGGATGATCGAGGAGTCCTGTACCAGCCGGTCGACGTCCGGCTCGGCCATTGCGGCAACCTTAGTGACGTCGAAGCCCTCGAATGCCTTCCGGAACGCGTCTCGCTTCCCGAACACGATCGACCAACTCAGCCCGACCTCGAACACGCCGAGGGTGAGCGCCTCGAACATGGCGGACTCCTCGTATGTGGGCGTACCCCAGACCTCGTCGTGGTATCGGCCGAAGGCGGTATCGCCCGCGCCGGCCCAAGCGCAACGTGGCCTCCCGTCGTACCCGACGATTACGTCGCCGCTCATTCTCGACTCCGAGTCGACCGGCGTGGGTGTGCCGGGCTCACCACCACTTGCGCTCGAGAGCACCCTCTGTCCGACCAGTGTGGTCGAGGGCGTCAAGCTCCGCCATGTCCTCGGTCGAGAGCGTGAGGTCGAAGATCTGCATGTTCTCCGCAATCCGCTCGCGGTGCATCGACTTCGCAACCAGAGGAATGTGACGCTCGATGCACCAACGGAGCAGCACCTGGGCGGGCGTGCGCCCGAGGCGCTGCGCGATCAGCATCACGGTCTCGCTCGCGAGATGGCGGCCGTGCCCGAGCGGGCTGTAAGCCTCGAGCACGATGTCGTTCTTCCGGCACGCGTCGAGGAGTCCCTTCCGGTACTCGTAGGGACTGAACTGCACCTGGTTGACGACCGGCGCAACGCTGACGTTTGCCGCCAGCTGTCGAAGCTCGGCGACGTCGAAGTTGGACACTCCGATCGAGCGTGCGTAACCGAGCTCGCGAGCGCGCTCCATGCCCGTCCACGCCCAGGTCGGGCCGCCCTTCGGCCAATGGACGATGTACAGATTGACGTGGTCTAGCCCGAGGCGCTCCAGACTGCGTTCAACCTCTGCCACTGGGTCCTTTCGTGCGGGATGGAACTTGGTCGTGACGAACACCTCATCGCGCGGGACATCGCTCTCGCGCAATCCCTGCCCGACGCTCTCCTCGTTGCCGTACGCCTGCGCGGTGTCGATGTGTCGATAACCGAGCTCGAGCGCCCAACGGACTGCGTCGACGCACTCGCGTCCGTTCGGCACCTGCCAGACGCCGAGCCCGAGCATCGGCATCTGCGCGCCGTCCGCCAGAGTGCTCGCTCTTCCATCCCCCATCAGTGCGCGCGTCATTTTCACTCAGCTGCAAGCGCGGCCCGTGCCGCAGCCGCGATGTCGGCGTTCGTGTTTGCGTGGCCGGCTATCCCCCACCCGCCCTCGGGCGACTCGGTCAGGAGCACCCAGGTGCGCTCGCGCAGGCTCGGATCGCCGGCAGCCGCCGCGACGATCTCCGTGAGCTCCTCGACGACGCCGAGTTGCTTATCGCGGTCGAGCACGCCGACCGGCGTGAGCACTTCCACTCGGACGTAGTTGCTCTCCCCTGCGACATTCGAGATCGCGCCTGCGTCCATGCCGTGGATGAACGCGGCCGTGTTGTTCGTGAACAGCGGCAGGTCCGGCACCTGCTCCCACCGCATCACTGCGGCGGCTAGCTCTCGAGCGAGCGTGTGCGAGTCGGGGAAGGTTCCTGCCACGGCGTACACGTCGATCATCGGCATCAGTCGGCCTCCTGGAGGAATGCGTCCAGGTCGGCGGCGAACTGGCTGTGGTGCTGGAAGAGGAAGCCGTGCGCGGAGTCGGGGTAGATCTTGAGCCGTGCGTTCGGAAGAAGCCCCGCCAATAGGTGTGAGTAGCGCGGCAGGATCATCGGGTCGCTGTCGCCGTTGGCGACGAACACCGGCATGTCGATGGCGGCGAGGCGCTCGAGCAGCGAGTGATTTGGAATACCCCAGGCGCACACGGCGTCGTACTGCGCCTGCCGGGTCTGCCAGGTCGTCGGTTCGTCGCGGTCTTCGGCCCTTCCTCCGAAGATGCGCTCGGCGGCCTGCTGTCCTGCGGCGCGACTCGTGTCCGTCGCGGCGAAGAAGACTGACAGGTATCCCTGCGGGCTCGTCTCCGGCGGGCCGACGGCGCCGATCACCTCCGGTGCCCAGCCGTGCATGCCTGCAGCACCCTGTGGCGCTGAGGACGCAAGCACGACGCGCCGCAGCAGATCCGGGCGGATGAGCGCCATCTCCTGCGCGACGAAGCTGCCGATGGAGAAGCCAAGCAGGTCGACCCGCTCGAGCTCCATTGCCTCGAGGAAGGCGACCGCGTCGCTGGCCATCGCCTCGATGGTGTTCGGCGTCTTGCCGGTCGTGGCGCCGACGCCGGCGTTGTCGAAGGTGATCACACGGCGATCGGCTGCCAGCGGATCGATGAGTGCGGGATCCCAGTTGTCGAGGTTGCCACGGAAGTGCTGCAGCAAGACGAGCGGGACTTCACCGTCGCCGAGCTCGCGGTAGGCGTACTCGATCGTATTGTCGGCCGAGATCCGCTTGGTCGGCGCGACGACGTACTCGACTGTCGTTTCTGTCATTGCCATTGGCACACTCCCTCTCTCCTGGCTCGTCAGTGGGCGGCCGCCGCTCCGACCGAAGCGGCAGCCTTCTCGATCAGGTCGGCGACGTCCTCCGGGTGCGAAACCATCGGGACGTGGCTTGATGGGATCTCGACGGTCGTCGCGTTCATCCGTGACGCGAACATCCGCTCTGCGTCCGGCGGGATCGCCTCGTCGTTCTGCGCGACGAGGTACCACGACGGCAGCGATCGCCAAGCCGGAGTGCCCATCACATCGGTGAACGCGGAGGAAGCGAGCGCTTGCTGGACGGCGTACAGCACATGCGCGCGCGCGGGATCGACGTCAGCGGCAAAGTGGTTGACGAAGTCGTCCTCGGAGAGCCAACCGAAACCGCGCGAATCCGTGAAGAGATGGGCCAGTGCAGGCGTCGGAGGTCCTTGCGAGAGGAGCGCGCCGAGCGACTCTCCCTCGTCGAGGCCGAAAGCAGCGATGTAGACGAGTCCGGCGACGTTCGGCGCCTCGTCGCCCAGGGCGGTGATGATCTGCCCGCCGTAGGAGTGCCCTGCGACGATCGTCGGGCCATCCTGGAAGTCGAGCACCTGGCGCAACCGCGAGACGTCGTCGGCGAGCGAGGTCAGCGGAAACTGAGGAGCTCGAACCCGGAATCCCTGCGCTTGGAGGCGCTCGATGACGCCGCTCCAGCAGGACCCGTCGGCCCAGGCGCCGTGGACGAAGACGATGTTCGGGCGGCCGTTCATCGTGCTCACTCCCTTCGTCGAGTTGTGAAGGGCGAGTGTCACCCGGCGAGCCGCAGGTGCACATCGCACGGTCGTGGGATTTGAAAACTTGGCTGCCGTCCTCGGGATATGCTCGCTTCGAGGAGCAGATGTCGACGAGTCCTGCGCGGAAGGTTCATGGGCGCGACGCGGAACTCGCGCGCATTCGAGGCGAGCTCGATCGCCTCTCGGATGGCGCCCAAGCCGTGATCGTCGTCGAGGGCGCGGCAGGGATGGGCAAGAGTCGGCTCCTCACGGAGGTGTCGTTGATCGCTCGCGGCCTCGGCATCCGGGTCGGTAGCAGCGCGGCCGATCCGAGCGAAACGGTCGTCGAGCTGGCGGCATTGCTGGCGGCGCTGTTCGACGGAGCCGAGCCGCTGCTCGACCATGACGGGCTCGGCGCTCTTCATGCGCAACCCGAGCAACGGTTCTGGCTGCTGAGGGACCTGCAGCAGTTGCTCGAGCGCGCGGCGCTCGAGTCACCGCTCTTGATCTCCATCGACGACGCTCACTGGGCGGACGGCGGAACGGTCGCCGCGATTCGCACGCTGCCGATGCGGCTGATGGGATTGCCGATTGCGTGGCTCATCGCCCTTCGTCCGCCCCGCGAGGCGACGTCGCTCGCTCACACACTCGACCAGTTGAGACGAAACGGCGCACCTACGATCGTTCTTGGCCCCCTCGACGACGACGCGGTCGCTCAGCTGGCGACTGACATGCTCGCTGCTCGGCCCGGTCAGTCGATCCTCGCGCAGTTGGCGAAAGCCGACGGCAATCCGTTCCTTGTGGTCGAGACCCTCCTTGGATTGCAAGAGGAGAATCGAGTCCGTCGCGTCGACGGAGGGGTCGAGCTGGTCGACGATCAGCTGCCCCGGCGTGTGCAAGTGAAGATGCGGGAGCGGCTCGGCCGGCTCTCGGACGACGCCGGCGACGCCGTGACCGTTGCCGCATCCCTCGGCGGCACCTTCACCTTCGACGAACTGGCGCGGACGCTCGGGCGGCCGGCATCCGACCTGCTGGCGCCGGTCGGCGAGCTTCTCGAAGCGAACCTGCTCGTCGAGCGTAACGATAGGTTGGCTTTCTGGCACGACATCACGCGCGAGGCAGTCCGTAGCAGCGTCCCGGTAACCGCGCGCCGTGCGCTCGACAGGCAGGCAGCAGGCGTTCTGCTCGAGACCGGCGCCGTTCCTGTCGAGGTCGCAGGGCAACTCGCAGAGAGCGCTCAGCCCGGCGACGAGGTTGCAGTCGGCGCTCTGCTCGATGCCGCGAACGCGCTGGTGACGACCGACCCGGGAACCGCGGCGCAGTTTGGCCGGCGCGCACTCGAGATCGCAGGAGCTCACGATCCACGGCGCGGCGAAATTGTCGGCACGACGGCGATCGCGTTGCACATCACCGGCCACAGCGAGGAAGCAATCGCGTTCGCCGATCGAGCGCTTCGGGAGACGCTGCCAGCCCGACAGGAAGCAGAAGTCCGGCTCAGCATCGCCGGCATGTTCGCCATCTCGCCCGAGATCCGCATCGGCGCCGGCCGCCTCGCCCTGAGCCTCCCCGACCTTCCGGAAACCCTCCGCGCCCGACACCTCGCTTGCCTGTTCCACAATCTCGTCACGTCGGGCCGCATCGACGAGGCCCGCACGATCCTCGACGAAGTGCGTGTCGCGGTCGGATCGACCGCTGACATTCGCGCCTCGTTCACGCTCCGTGTTGCCGAAAGCGCGCTCGACTACGCCGACGACAACTTCGCGTCGTCGCTCGAGCTGATCACGTCCGCCTACCGGGAGGGGATCTTCGCCGGCGACGACCAGCGGCTCCGGCTCGCGCACATGTGGCATGGCGAGCTTCTAAGCCTTGTCGACCGTTTCGAAGAGGCGTTCGCGATCGCAGCCGAAGGTATGGCCGCCGCACAGCGCGATCGCCAAGGCTGGGCCTACCAGATGTTCGAGACCTGGCACGGCCGCATGCTCCTCCGTACCGGACGGCTCACCGAAGCGCGTGCGGTACTCGAGGGACGCTATGCACTCGAAGACGGAACGCACGCGGCCGCGGTGCTCGATGCCGCCGGCATCGTCGCGCTCGGGCGACTGGCAATCCACACGGGCGACACGACCCAGGCTCGCCGGCTGGCCGAGATCGCCGAGGTCATGCTCGAGCGGGGCACACCCGCAGTGCGGCGCCACGCTTCCTGGCTGCTCGCGCTCTTTGCGATGGCCCAAAGCGAAGCCGAAACGGCACGAGGCTGGCTTCGCGCTCCGATCGAACCGGACGGCCGGGCGATTGTGCCGCGGTTTCCGCTCGGAATCGCCGACGAAGTAACGCTTGCGCGCGTCGCGCTCGCGACAGGTGACGACGAGCTCGCGCAGCTTGCGCTCGCGAGCAGCGGACGTCGAGCGGAGCTAAACCCTCATGTCACCTCGATCGCGGCAACCGCCGCGCATGTCCGCGGGCTGCTTGGGCCAAGCCACGCGGATCTCGGTGAGGCCGTCGATCTCTTCGAGCGCACCCCGAGACGGCTCGAGCTTGCAGCGGCACTTGAAGACCTCGGCGGTGATCAGATCGGCAATGACCGCGAGGCCGCGATCGAGACTCTCGGTCGCAGCCTTTCCCTCTACACGGAACTGGGCGCGAGCTGGGACGCCCGTCGTGTCCGCAGTTGCCTGCGCGAGCTCGGCGTGCGCCGGCGGTTGGTCCCGGCGGAGCCCCAGACCGAGGGCTGGGCTTCGTTGACGACCTCGGAGCTCACTGTCGCGCGGCTCGTCGCCGAAGGCCTCACGAATCGCGAAGTCGCCGAGCGACTCTTCGTCTCGCCCCACACCGTCAGCAGCCACCTCCGCCACGTCTTCGCGAAACTCGGAATCAACTCGCGCGTGGAACTGGCACGGCTCGCAAGCATCAGGGAGACGTCATCGCCGGCCGTGGCAAGCGGCGAACGTGATCAGGCTCGCACACCGACGCCTCCAATCCACTCACGGTGACGCCTTCTGTTTGGCGCGCGCGCGCGAATACCAGACCGTCGCTACGACCGTCTCAGGTGCGGCTCGGTCAAGCGAGTCAAGGCATTGAGCATCCCATCGTCGGCCAGGCGACCGCTGACGGGGCGGTGACACGCGAGCCCAGCTCCCGCGCTTGCGCGTGATTACGAGATCGCGACGCGCTAAGGCTGTGCGCCGCTGTCGAGCCAAGCTCGGAATCGCTGCACATCGTCGTCGGGCCACGCGCCGTCACAGGGCATCCGGCCGGCGGCGAGCGTCGCGTAAATCGCCTCCCCGTGTGTCCGAACGTCCTCGTACAAGGCGAGGTCGAATGCAAACGACATCGAGTTGACGTCGCTGTCGCGGAAGAGCGGCCGGATGTCGCCGGCGAAACTCAATTGGTCTTGCATCAACTCTCCTCCTTGGTCGCGCTGCCGCCGTTTCTGACGACAGCTGAGTCAACTCATCCTCCGATAGCGCCAGATCGAGAGCGGGACAAAAACCGCGACGATCCCGGCGATCCAGGCGAGCGCGCCCCAGAGCGAATGCGGCACCCCGCCCACCAGAGCGAGGTGGCGCGCGGCGTCTGCAGTCAGCGTGACCGGGGAGGCCTTGGCGATCGGCTGCAGCCAGCTCGGCAGCGTTGCGACGGGAACGAAGACAGAGCTGGCGAAGACGAGCGGGAACAGGATGACGAAACCGGCTGTCTGTGCGCTCTCCGCCCCGCGTACGACCAACGAGACGAACGCGAAGATCCAGCTGAGGGCGACGCCCCAGGCGGCGATGATGGCCACGCAGCCGAGCGCCGGGAGGAAGCCCGCCTGGAAGCGGAAGCCGACGAGATACCCGACGACGATCATCAGGCCGATGATCAGGATGTTTCGGACGAGGTCTGCGGACGTCCGTCCGAGCAGAACCGCGGAGCGCCCCATCGGCATCGAGCGGAAGCGATCGATCACGCCTCGGCGCAGATCCTCGGAGAGGCCGACGGCGGTCTGGCTCGCCCGGAAGGTCACCGACTGAACGAAGATCCCGGGCAGCAGGTAGTCGACGTAGCTGACTCCCGGAGGCAGCGCCTTGCCGATCGCACCGCTGAAGACATAGACAAACAGGAGAACGAACATGACCGGCTGGATCGTCGAGAAGATGAGCAGGTCGGGCTGGCGCCAGAAGTGGCGGAGGTTCCGCATCGTCACGACGGCGGTGTCGGTGACACTCGACTCTGCCTCTCGTAGGGACGGGACCCGAGGGCGCCACATCCGGCGAGGCTCCTTCGCCGGGCTCGCGGGCACGGCAACGGCGCTCTCGGGTCTTCCGTTCTCGGTCGGCGCCTGGCCGGTCAGCTGCAGGAAGACATCGTCGAGCGTCGGTCCACGCAGGCCCATCTCGTTGACGCCGATCTCTGCGCGACGCAGCTCGGCCGCGGCCTCCTCGACGAGAACGAGGCTCTCCCGTGGCGCCGGCAATGTCAGCCGGTCCGGTCGCCCGTCGTCCTCCGGCTGGCCGCAGCCGACGCGAAGCAGTGCTGCTCTGGCCTGGTCGCGCTGCCGCACGTCGGTGAGCTCGACTTCGAGGATGTGACCCCCGACGCTGTCTTTCAGCTCGTTGCCGGTGCCTTTCGCAATCACTCGCCCGTGATCGATGACGGCGATCTCGTCTGCGAGCTGATCCGCTTCTTCGAGGTACTGCGTCGTCAACAGAATCGTCGTTCCCTCGCGGCGCAGGTCGCGGACGATCTCCCAGATCTCGTTCCGACTCCGCGGATCGAGACCTGTTGTCGGCTCGTCGAGGAAGAGCACGCGAGGCTGCGTGAGCATGCTGGATGCAAGGTCGAGCCGTCGTCGCATCCCGCCCGAATATGTCTTCGCGGTTCTGTCGGCCGCGTCCGTCAGCTCGAAGCGTTCGAGCAGCTCCGATGCGCGGCGGCTTGCCTGCGCGCGGGAGAGTCGGAACAGTCGCCCGAACATCTCGAGGTTCTCGCGACCCGTCAAGAGCTCGTCGACGGCCGCGAACTGTCCCGTCAGGGCCAGCTGCTCTCGCACCTTGGACGAGTCGTCGACGACATCGAGACCGAGCAGCTCGGCCCGCCCTGCGTCCGGCCGAAGCAAGGTCGCCAGGATGCGAACGAGCGTGGTCTTCCCGGCGCCGTTCGGGCCGAGAAGACCGAAGACCATTCCTTCCGGCACCTCCAGGTCGACGCCCGCAAGCGCCGTCGTCGACCCGAACCGCTTGACGACGCGCTCGACACGAACCGCAGGCGCCGTCGAGTTCACGGGCGGCTCGTCGTCGAGACGGCGGCGGCAGCGACGCGCTCAACGGCCTCTTCGCATTCCCTGGCGCGCTGCGGCGTTGCGTGGTCAGCGAAGCGAGCGGCGACACGAACGACCTCGGCTCCCAACGTCCGGAGCTGCAACTCGATCCCTTCATCGATGATCCGGCCGTCGGGGTCGAAGACGCGAAACGCGGAGGCGACTGGGATCACATACGGGACTGCCCATCCGCGCAACGCTCGGACCGCGAACTCCATGGTGTTGATCGCCTGCAGCCCCTGGGTTCCACCCGCGGCGCTGATCAGGCCGATCACCTCGTCGTGCAGGAACGGCGGCTCGCGCGAGCCGAGTGGGTGCAGCCAGTCGAGCGCGTTCTTGAAGGCCCCCGAGATCGTCCCCTGGTACATCGGGCTGCTCCAGAGCATCCCGTCGGCGTCGTGGCATGCTTCGATCAAGGTCGAGGCGGCGGGGGGTGGGTCCCGCTCGTCGTCCGGGTTGTACATCGGCAGGTCGAGCTCGCGCAGGTCCAGGAGCTCTGTCGCGGCTCCGGCTCCAGCGGCGCCGTCGAGTGCGATCCGCAAGGCGGCCAGGCTCCGCGACGTCTGCGCAAGCGAGCCGCCGAGGCCGACGATCGTGAGCTTTTCCGTCACAAGCAGATCATGCGGCCTGCGGCGAGCTCTTGGGGCGGCCGGCGAGCAGGCCCCAGCCGGCGGCGGCAACACCGAGACCGACCAGGATCGCGAAGCCGAGCACGGTGTTCGGGACGCTTGCGCCCTGGTCGAGCGCGATTCCCGCCCCGATGACCGGAACCGAGAGCCCGACGAAGAGCGCGATCAGCAGCTCCGCGGTCATCGCGACGCGGTGCTCGGGAGCCGTCCCGTCCAGCACGAGGCCGGTAGTCCCTTTGTAGACCGCGCCGGCCCCCGCTCCGATCAGGCCGCCGCTGACGAGAAACAGCGCAAGGCTCGGAGTCGAGAGGCGCACAGCTATCACGAGGAGCACGAGCCCCACGAGCATAGAGATGGTGCCGAGCGCGAACACACGCGACGGACGCAGCCCTCCCGTCGCGAGCTGCGACACCACGCCGGCGGTAAAGACGATGAACAGCGTTGCCCCTGCCAGTGCGTGCGAGGTGCGCTGGAAGGTGATGGCGAGGATCAGCCCGGAGAGGCCGGCGAAGAGCCCGTTCGCTGCGAACGCAGCAAGCGTCGCCGCGCCCGCCGGCACGGGAAGCTTGACTGAGAACGGGGCTCGGGTTGCCGCCGGGGCACCAGTCTCAGGCGCGTCCGTAAGACCGACCAGTGCGACCACCCCCAGACCGATCCAGACGAGATACGGCAGCGTCAGGGGATGGCTCGCCCAGGTGGCGAGGCAGCCGGCGACGAGAGGGCCGATGCCGAGGGCACCGACGCTCACCGACGTGCCGATCGTCCGCGCAGGTCCGGGCGGCGCATTCGGATCCGCACGGAGGCGGAGCTCGATGAGATATGCGATCGCCGTGCCGGCAGCCATCCCGACCGCGAAACCGGTGAGCAATCGTCCGGTAAGCAGGCCCGGCAGAGCCTTCCATGCGGCGAGCACGCCCGCTGCCACCATCATTGTCGCCACCGCTGTGAACATCACACCACGGCGCCCGACACGCTCGGCGAAGAACGGGACGGCGATCAGCGCCGCGATAGTGCCCGCCGCCCAGATCGCGTAGACGATGGTGATCGTGAACGCCGAGAGACCGTCGCGCTCCCTGTACAGCCCATAGAGCGGGCTTGGCAGCGTTGCGAACGCCATGACGACGAGGAACGCGAAGGCGACAGGCCAGAAACCGGAGCGGTTCCTCGTCACCAGACCTTCATTCCACCATCGATGACGATGTCGACGCCCGTGATGTACGAGCTCTCGTCGGAAGCGAGGAACAGCGCAAGGTTCGCGACGTCGTCCGGCTCACCGAGGCGGCCGAGGAGCGTCCTCTCCGTCATCTCGCGCGCGAACCCGCCTGCGCCGTCCTCGAGATGGGCGCGATTCGCTCCACTCTGGATCAGGCCCGGCGAGATCGAGTTGACGCGAATGCCGTGCTCGCTTCCCTCCATCGCGAGCTGGCGCGTCATCCCGATGATCGCCGCCTTGTTCGTCGTGTGCGACAACGAGGCGAGGCTCTTGAAGCTGAGCTGCCCGTTCAGGGAGGCCATGTTCACGATCACACCGCCGCTGGCGACCAGATGAGGCCAAGCCGCGCGCGTCGGGTAGAAGACCAAGTCGACCTCGTCTCGGCGGGCGGCGTCCCACTCCTCGTCGCTCACGCTCTCGACCCGGCCGAAGTGCGACCTGCCGGCGAGGTTGAACAGCACGTCGATCCGGCCGAACCGGCTCAGCGCCAGCTCGACGAGTCGCGCGCAGTCGGCCGGGTCGCTGACGACGCAGGGCTGGAGCGACACCATCTCGCCGCCGGAGGCTGTGACCAGCTCGGCCGTCTCCTTCGCGGGCTCGACCGCCACGTCGCAGCCGACGACCAGTGCACCTTCGCGGGCGAAGGTCAGGGCGGTCGCCCGTCCCATGCTGCCGCCAGTGCCGGTGATGATGCAGACCTTGTCGGCCAGTCTTCCCGACAAGTCACTGAACCCCGGCGAGGAAGGCCGCCGCGGCCTGCTTCTCCGCCTCGGCGACGCCTACCTGGTCGGTGTGGTTGCCGACCTCGTTGAAGTACCAGTAGATGACTCCGAGGGCCGGTTCGCGGAGTGGGCTGGCCCAGTCGCGGAACGTCTCGGTCACGACGGCCAGCGCGGTAGTCGGCACGGCGCCGGCGTGCGCAAGCCGCTCGATGCTCGTCCTGTGCGCGGCCTGCGAGCGGCCGCCGACCGCGTCGGTGACGTACAGCACGTCGTACCCGTCCTTCAGCGCCTGCACGGTGGAGAACGCGAGACAGATCTCGGTGTGCAGGGCGCCGATGATCAGCCGCTCGCGCCCGGTCGCAGCCACCGCCTGGCTGAAGGCCTTGTCCTCGAACGCGTTCATCGACGTCCTGTCGATCGGCTCGACGCCGTCGAGCTCCTCGACGATGGAGGGGACCGTAGGCCCGTTGAACCCCAGGTTGACGCCGACCGTCGAGAGCACGATCGGCATGTCGAACGCCTGTGCCGTCTTCGCCAGGAGCCGTGCATGAAGCTCGACCATGTCGGCGTTGGTCTCGGATCGGATCACCTCGACCATCGCGGGCTGGTAGTCGATCAGCACGAGCGCGCAGTCCTCCGCTTTCCAGACGCCGAGGTCCTTTGTCATCGCTTTTCTCCTTCGGTTGCTTGCACGACGTCAGTTGGCTTCGAGCGGTCCCACCAGGACGCCCGGCGTCCGGCAGACCGGGGTGTGTTGCGAAACGACCGCGACCTGGCGCTCGTCGGCTTCCGGCTCCGGCTCGGCCTGGGCCGCTTGCGGTTCGATCAGCACTGCCGCGATTACGGCACCAACGGCGGCGGTGGCAGCGAGGGCGTAGAAGGCGATCTGGAAGCCGTGGGTGAGCGCCGGTGCGCTGAAGGCCGTGGTCCCGGCATGTGAGTGCACGTAGTGGCTCGTGAACGTGGTCGCGATCGTGGTTGCGGCGGCGACGCCGACCGCGCCGCCGATCTGCTGGCTCGTGTTGATCAGCCCCGAGGCGATGCCGGCATCCGTGGGGCGGACTCCCGTGAGTGCGCCGATCGACATCGGTATGAAGACGAAGGCCAGCCCGAGCCCGCTGATGATGAAGCCTGGGAACAGATCCCAGAAGTAGTGGCCGTCAACCGGCAGTTGCGCGAAGAGCACGAGGGCCACCGTCGAAAGCGCCAATCCGACGGGCAACACGCGCTTGACTCCGAACCTGGTCACGAGCCCTTGCGCGACCGCCGAAAGCGCGATGGTCGTCACCGTCAGCCCGATGTAGGCGACCCCGGTCTTGAGCGCCGAGTAGTGCAGCACCTGCTGCATGTAGAGCGTGAGCAGGAAGAACTGTGAGAAGACGGCGGCGGTCGCGATCAGGGCGCTCAGGTTCGACGCCGCGAGGGTCCGTAGCCGCAGGATGCGCAGTGGCAGCAGAGGCGCCTTCGTGCGCGACTCGATCAGGAAGAACGAAGCAATCAGAACCGCGGAGGCGGTCAAGAGACCGATCGTCGCGGGTGTGCCCCATCCGTGTTGCGTGGCGCGAGTCATCCCGTAGACCAGCAGCATCAGCCCGGAGGTGATCGTCGCCGCACCGGCGAAGTCGAAGTACCGATCGGGCAAGTCCGCCCGGCTCTCGCGCAAGAGCAGCGGGCTGACAGCGAGGACTGCGGCCCCGACGGGTACGTTGACGTAGAAGATCCACGGCCAACTGAACGCGCTGGTCAAGATGCCGCCGAGCAGAACGCCCACGGCGCCGCCGCTTCCCGCCACCGCCCCCCAGATCCCGAGCGCACGATTGCGGTCGCGACC